>Ga0307379_10007928_pt1 | contig 14370 bp, 14 predicted proteins | sample UN2MG_FD_202237 | JGI IMG/M metagenome (GOLD analysis project Ga0307379, IMG submission 202237) | Soil microbial communities from Risofladan, Vaasa, Finland - UN-2 | ecosystem: Environmental > Terrestrial > Soil > Coastal area > Acid sulfate soil | place: Finland: Risofladan, Vaasa | collected... | reverse complement strand
CTTGGTGAACTCGCGTGCTAGCTGCATCTAGTTCCCCACTCACCGCCTTAACCCTTACCTTTAGATGGATCCGGTCAACTATCTCAAAGATTACCCACTTTAGTATTACGCTTCCTATCAAAAGATAGAACCATACGAAGGTTATAAAGGTTGGTTGTTGCCAAACCAGATACATGACCCTGGCCCAAAGCAACGAAAAACCGACACCAATGACGACCTTATAGAAATTTATGTCCAGCTTGGGCAGTTTCACAATGATTGATCTCATCGCCAATTATCGTACTAAGGAATCATAGCCATTATACTCGGTGTACACCAGCAGAGGCAAAGCAGGAGAATAATACCCATATCAGCAAGTAGGGCTGTTACTACATAGTCTAACAGAACTCAGAAGGACTCGGTTTTCCCGGCGTGGGGATATCCAGGCCTTTTGCTTTGCTCTGCGGCTGTTTGCTAACGTCATAGTTGTTAGCTGTGGTTAATATGCGATAAACTTGACCAGGAGATGAGAGCGAAAGAGTTAAGGGACCTGGTCATATCGGCGCTCGTTCTGGCACTGGCATTTGGTATTGCCCTTTCCGGTGGCTTTCGCGCCTTTCAGCAGCCGGCTATCCTCGTTTTCGCCGTCGGCATAGCTCTGGTCGCTGTTTCCTTGGGGTTTGTCTGTCATGAGTTAGCTCATCGGCTTGTTGCCAGAAAGTTCAACTGCTTCGCAGAGTATGTGATGTGGCCCCTAGGCTTAATCGTGGCATTGGGTATCTCGCTTTTCGGTTTTATCTTTGCTGCTCCTGGCGCAGTCATGATACAGCCCAGAGCAACTACAGGGGGAACAATCAGTCTGAGCAACAGGAAGGTCGGGCTCATCTCACTGGCTGGCCCAGCCACTAATATCGGTCTGGCAGCGGTGTTCCTGGTGCTAGATGCTATTCGACCGGCTTTGCTCTTCACCCTGGGAGCGTACATTAACACCTGGCTGGCACTGTTCAACCTGATACCGTTCGGTCCTCTGGATGGCGCAAAGGTCTTCAGGTGGAACAAAGGCTTCTGGTTAATCGCGATAGCTGGAGCAGGCGGCTTGTTTGTTGCGCAGCGTATTTTATTCTAGTCCAATCTGGTTGCACGATCCAGGCTTTTGTTTTCATACTGCATTATGATTCTGCATTTGCTCCACCTACGTCCTCTGGCACCTGGCACAGTAATAAATGCTCCCGCCCAAATACGCCTCTTTTTTGATTAATGTACCGCATACGGCGCAGGGTTACCCGACGGTATTTTTGCTTAGTTTAGTCTTGTATCCTCCCGGTTTGCCCGAAAGGTCGTTCTCGGTATCCCGTCCGCCCTTCGCCGTCATTTCCGAAAGAGTGTCCTTAATAGAATAAAATAGAACCCGTTGGTCTGTAATGGAGAGCGAATTAACCTTTTTCTTCGGATGCATTTTCGCGTTAAATAAGATATCCTGTAAAATGCCGTTACCCAGTCCGGGTATACTTTGTTCCGTCGCTAGGAACGCCTTCAGTGACAATTTTGCAGTGCCCTCGTCAAACAAAGAGTTAAAATAGGCTTCGTCGAAGTAATCGAACAAAGGAGATGGTTTCTCTTTGGCCATAAGGTAGTATTTATTATCATTTTTCCCTTCTGGAAAAGCCGATAGACCGCCGTGCATTTGTACTGAACCAACCAGAGACGAACCGTCATCGAACTCAAGTAGTAACTGGTGCTTGTCCGATAGCCCTTCACCCTTATTGTAGTAGTGTAAATTCACACCGTCACTGAATAACAACTTCGCGTTACCAGCCGTTATTTCTACCTGCCCCCCATAGCTCACGGCATCGCTGATTACCTTGCCGGTTAACAGGCTTTTGTATTCCTGCGGGTCACCAAAATACCAAGCCAACTTGTGTGGGCTCTGGCCAGCAATAACATTCTTAATTTTCTTACCGCCAACAGTCTCATTAATCTGTTTGGCTAAAGCGGCAGCCTCAGGCAGTTCTATCATGTTTAATTCCTTAAACGGTACCAATCCAAGATGATACCACAGATTTTAGTATATCAAGATGACCGGACTCAAAATATTGAGACAATAATTCCCTAAAAGGTGTAATGAGGGCTGTGAACTGGCGCCGGCAGCCGAGAGCTCTATTCCCTGGCTAAGACTACGGCTTTGCACGAAAGAGACGGCGAGAACCCGTAGTGTATAATGGCGGACATATCTTTCCATCTTTATAAAGCCTGAGTAGTTATGCTGAAGCGATTCGATGCAAAGTTTTCGGGATACTTCTACGTGGCTGCGGCAGCTGTTATCTGGGGCTCTAATGGTGTGATTGTAAACTTGGTCCCCTATGATGCGTATACTGTCGCTTTCTTTAGAGTGGTATTTGCCAGCCTCACTCTACTGCCTGTAGTACTTTTAACTCGAAAACGCGAAGTCGTGAGTGCTGCTAGGCATTGGAAGATTATGCTGAGTTTAGGCTGCCTGCTCGCTTTGGGTTGGGCTTTACTTTTCCATTCGATGAAGCTCATTGCCATCGCCAACGCGGTCTTACTGAATTACATGGCACCCGTCTTTGTAGCTTTACTTGCCCCCCTGGTTCTCAAAGAGAAACTTGAGAAATCTACCCTGCTTGCATTGGCCATATCCGTGGCAGGAATAGCGGTCATTTCATATCAGCAGAACCTTCAGATTAGCGACCCTGATGGCTTCAACCTGTTGGGCATCATTCTTGGGCTACTTGCCGGCCTTGCCTATGCAGGATTCGTCATTGTATCTAAGAAGGCTTTATCCAGCTTCTCAAGTCTGGTCGTAGCATTCTATTCTTACTGTGTAGCTTCAATTTGCCTCCTTCCCTTCGTGATAGGCATTGATTTTTCTCCAGATTTAGCTCCATGGATACTTCTGCTGGTCTTGGGTATATTCAACACAGCATTTGCCGTTACACTCTACCTCAAAGGCCTTGGAATGATAAAGGCTCAGAAGGCAGTGGTTTTTACTTATTTGGAGCCCGCCAGCGCTGTGGTTTTCGGTTTTCTCTTTCTAGCCCAGCCACCCACCCCACTCATGTTTGTCGGTGGTTTTCTAATTCTCGTCGCCGGATATATTTTAGCCTCAAGATGACTTCGTCTCGTATGGTTACAGCGTATCTGCGTTCCATCAAGTTTGCTATTGCTTATCAGTGATGATGTGGAAGAGCAATTATCACCAACACATGCCGGCAATGAATTTCTGGAAAAACGTAGCCCGCCGCCATAGTTGACCTGACGATTGACAAGCTAAGTATTTGTTCCATGAGTTAAACGATACGCTCTGTTATTACTCCTCTTCACTTAGCTTTGACAAATAGACTGCACTCATTTCTTCTATCCTGCCATATTTCATCACCTGGTCAATGAGTTCTTTGTCCCACAGACCTTTCTCAACGATTCTGGTGAGTGCTGTCGTGTCAAGCTGCGAAACCTCCGGCCATTTGCCCGCTTGAATTATTGTGTCATCCAGATTTTCACGGTCTGGTTCGCCCTTGCGTGGAAACCCCAGCTTCTCGCCAAACTTAACCCTCACTTTGTATCCGCTTCCTTTTAGCACCGTGACTCCTTCTTGTCGGGCATAGTCAATAAGCGCATCCTTCACCTTCGCCATCTCCTCATCAATTTCGCCAGCTTTTTCTTTCAATTCAGCATACCTGTTGACCAAGACAACGCCGGGCTCACTCAGATATTCATTGGCGGGCAAGGCTTCTACAGTGTAGAGATGTTTTCTCGTCGGGCAGAGGTCTGGATATTCGCACCACTTGCAGTAGTCCGATTCTTTCGGTAAAAACTCCTCGGTAGCTTCTAGCTCGTCAATCAACCTGATGGTTTCCTCCGCCAGCTCAGCAATTTTCTCCTGGGAACGTTGTGACACAAGCCGGCAGTCAAAAGCCAGATAATGCCATATTAGCTGTACTTCCTGAACACCGGGCCATCTCTTTTGCACTCCAATCTGATAGAAGGCGAGTTGCCGGTCGTTATCAATGTCTTCCTGGCTCGGCAGATAGGCAGAGGTCTTGTAGTCGTGGATGTGGTAGATGCCGCCCTGCGTCCTTGCCAACCGGTCAATCACTCCCTGGAACTGGTATCTACCGCCGTCATCGAGGGAAAATCTAATCCTCATTTCGGTGCCGATTGTTATATCCTGGTCAAAAGGAGCATGGCGCTGGTAATAGGTCTCTATCATCTTCCTGCCCAGAGCGCGGTAATCGTCAGCGGTCACCTCTTTCCTGGTGATAACAATCCCGTCGTGCCAGTTCTGCTGCCAGAGGTTGTCATAGGGGGCGAGTAATTCATCCAGCGTGGCTAGCCTGACCAGCCTGACGTGGTCGTAGCATTTCTTGAGAGCCTCGTGGACTGTACTGCCCAGAAAAGCCTCGACGCTTTCCACGTCCCGCTTAATCTTGTCCCGATAGCGGAGCTTGTACTTCAGCGGGCACTCTTCATATGTGCTTAGCTGTGAATGAGAATAGATTCGTGATTTTTTGTTGTTATCCACAATACTTTCTTGCCCGAATATTCCTTCGTTTTAACATCTTTCGGCTTACGCCTAGTCATCAACTTCAGTCCAACTCAGACTCGGGCAAAATTGAAATGCTGTCAGGATTGCGGCTTTGGCTCCCGCTTCAGTAGCAGGCGTAGAAAATGGATTGCCACTACTTCCACCCATACTAGCGCATTGAGTATTATAATTCGCTCATACAGACCGAACCAGCCTTGTTGCTCGGCAAGCAATGCCCCCAATATCAGAGCCAAAGCTAAAACACCGGCAATAAGTGTATAGATGAAAATGTTTTTCCAATTCGGGTCGCTCTTGAGGCTGAGTGAGAGCGATAGAATAGCGATAGGGAATAACAGGCCGAGGCCATAAGATGCTACCGTGTGGATTATCCCTTCGATAGTGCGCTGAGTTCCAGGAGCATCCATATGAAAAGCGGCAATCAGCATCAGCACGAAGCCACAGAGAGCAAGAAGCACGATGCCGGCATGGAAGCCCCGTGCTCTACGAATATTGAAAAAGAGCCCGGCGGCAAAGATTTCCAGCAGCAAGCCCATAGCCAGAAAGCAAATCGATTGTAGCCAGCCTATGCTGGTCAATGCCAGGCTGCTGACTGAATCACGGACCGGGCTGTAACCGGGAATAGATGAAGATGCTGCGAGGTCGCCGACAATCACCACAACGGGCCCCACGATTCCGACTAGAGCCGGGACACTATGGATGTTCAGACGTTTAGACATAGATGTTAGCCAAGCCGGGCTGCACATACTTCGCTATTTTCTATTACGACGGTCATTGTCCGTTGACAGTTAGGGCAAGTGAGTGGCCCGCTGTAGTTAGCTTTAGATGACTCCAAAGGGATACCTTTGCCACAGCCCAGACAGATTACTCCTGGGGAACTTATTGGACCAGCCTGGTGCTGTTTTTTATGGCTAGCTAGCTGTTCTATAGTAGCGAACTCAATTCCACAGGTAAAACATTTAAAACGCATTTCTCTCCTTAGCGCATTCGCAATGTCTAAATATTTTAGTTACTAAATTCATTATACCGCAATTGTAGCATGGTGTTTTCCCCTGACGAATAATTTGGATTTAGACTTAACAAACCGCCCTATTGCTAAATTCCCGTTTGAATATGGTATGCCATGTAGCTTTATAAAGAGGCTAGTTGACCTTGTTCATGGCCGCTTCTATCCCCTGGGTGAGAAAGCAATCAATGGCTTCGGCTACCCTGACAATTACGGGCTTAATTGTTGCTTCTTCCTGGCGGGAGAAATCGCTGAGCACATAATTGACTATAGCGTCCTCGCTAATGGATTGCTCCTCCGCCTGGGGCCGCCCGATGCCCACCCTGATTCGGGGAAAGTCCTCGCTTCCCAGAGCGGAAATAATAGAGTTCATTCCCTTGTGTCCTCCCGAGCCTCCGCTCTGACGCAGGCGAATCTTGCCCAATGACAAATCGAGGTCATCATATATTACCAGGAGGTCGCTCAAAGGAATGCCATGTTTATGCACCAGGCAAGCTACGGGGTTGCCACTGAGATTCATGAACGTCCCTGGCTTGGCCAGCAGCAACTTCTCGCCCCCAATCTCGCCGATGCCTACTTTAGCCCGGCATTGCCTGTGGTCAAGGCGGATAGAATGAAGCCTGGCGAAGTAATTCAGGCACCGGAAGCCAACATTATGGCGATTACAGGCATAAGTCTTACCGGGATTTCCCAGACCAACGATGAGTTTCATCGGCTTAGAGTTTATGGGAATTCAGTCACCCGATATTATGGCTGATTCTATTGACACTAAGCAAATGCTCCTCACCTTAAACGACAAGCTTGATTAATTTAACTCGCTTTGGTCTTCCTGCTTCAAGCTTGGTTGGCTAAATGGCCTTATATTCGCCTGGTCTTTCCCTTCTCACTACCCTGTCGTTTGGCTTTAGGAGTGGAGGGTGAAGCGTACTGGATCAGCCGTTCCATTAAATTGGCGTGTTGATCGTCCTCATTTCTTGCCAATTCATCTACGTTTGTTCCTGGATTGAGATACTTGAGTATCTCGTATCTTAGCGTGTCGTGCAGCTTGATAAAGGTATGCTTGTCCTCATATGCTAGTGGCGACGTGATTTTCTGGATAAACTCCCAGCCTGCCAGAATTGCCGGTTTAAGGGCCTTCTCCCCCTTGCTGGTGATTGACACATTTACTACCCTGCGGTCTCTCCTGTCTCTTACCCTTCTGACCAGACCAGCTTTGACCATGCGGTCGACTATCATACTGATGCTGTTCGTACTACGTACTAACCACCGGGCTATGTCGGTTGGCCTTGCAGTACCGCCGATGTGTTTTATAGCCGCAAGCACTGAATACTGCTCCATAGAGAGATTGTATTCACCATATATTTGGTCCTCACATATCTTAAGCAGGGCGCGGGTTCGGTGCGACATGTACCACAATTTTAAAATTAGATTTCCGTCTTCTTCGAAATTTGTCGTCATATTTGGCATCTCCTGGCTATTTTATTAGACCTCTGCTCGCTTGGAAAATGTGGTATTATAACAACTTTCATTATTCGCAACAAATCAACATGACTCGATAGTAGCCTTCTCCAATCCGTGCAGTCCCGTATTGTGTAGATCATGATTCTTTCAAAACGTGCTCAATGGAATTTAAGCGATGAATAGACTAAATGGTATACATAATAGGGTTTAAATGGCCTTATATTCGCCAGTATTTTAGCCTTAACACTTTAGAATATCCTATTTTAGAAAGGCTGCATAAACCACACTAACTCAAACCATCCGCGAAAATGAGAATTAAAGCGGAGAATCATTTACGATTACGGTGCTGCCGCCTTGCTGGCGTATGTGAGGTTCGACGATATGGCGGGAATTATGATTGCCCCCGCAGCTATAACGGCATTACCGTACTCAGACACATTCCGGTTATTTAGCTTGAGTCTCTTGCCTATTTCAGTTACGTTAGTTTGAGTCCTCCTACAAAAAGCGGAGTCGATGATTCCTGCATTGTGGACTATCACATTTCTTGTCGCCTCTAGATTATCCAACTCTCCACGGCAAAGGGCATCTTTGATGTTCTCGCTCTTGGGGAACGCGCAAGAGTATGCTTCACGTATACCCATACAAGAAGTGAAATCGAATTTGTTTAGCAAAGCAGTCCCCAAATTCCTAGATAGGTCATAATTATAGTAGGCAAGATAATCAAGGCTTATATACTTGCTTTTAATCTTGTCGCCTATTTGGTCGTGAGACGGCAATTTCTTTATTACTGCACCGCCAAGGTATTTTCCGCCCTTGTTTAACGCATATTCCCATAATTCCCTCGCTAGCACTTCAAAGCCACACCATATCCACACTATGCCAGAGTAGAGGAGTGTCTCATATGTCTCTCGTAGCCCCATTTCGTTGCGTTCAGGCATGTCCGTAAATGCATGCTTACCACCCTCCACAGCCGCTTTTAGAACCGTGTCTCTTTCGGGTAGGAACTGTTCTTCTATCAATCTGTCAAGGGTCTTCTGGTATTGCTCCTGATAATCCCCCTCACTCAGCCTCGCTATTATACGTGCCTTGGTATCATAGAATACTACCGAACGCTCAAAGTGTAAAAGAGCCAGCAACTTGCTTGGAAGCAATAGCATCTCGTTTACGAGTTCTAGACCTGCACAGAATCTCTCTCCTGATTGCCTAATAGCCTTGTGCCTTATTTTAGTAAGGCTCTTGCTCAGAGTAGCTGTATTAATCCCCTGATTTTTATCATACGAGGAATCTTCAGCGCCCATAGTCCCTCCTATGAGACACAACGAGAGTGCTTGGAGTATTCTATCATGAGTGAGAGGCGACCTCAATTGTGAAAGCCACTGAGTGAGGTCGTGCAAACACGGGCAGGCTGAAGACTTGAATCAGGAACAGGCGCCACAATCGTAGTTTGGAAATTTTCGTCTTGGACTTAACGAACTCAAAGCAAAGCTAGAACGTTATAGCCCAATAAGATTAGTAAATGCAATCCCGATAAACTTATAGTTAAGAGAGTTTCTGTAATTTGCCTACAGCCTTATTCAGCAAGTCCAGGAACCCAGCTTCGCTGAGCGTCTCTATCTCCAACTTTTCAGCTTTAGCCAACTTGGAGCCAGGGTCGGCGCCCACCACCACATAAGAGGTCTTTTTGGTGACATCCGAGCCGGCTTTGCCACCGAGAGCCTTTATTTTCGCTTCCGCTTCTGAGCGGGAGAAGGATTCCAGCTTCCCGGTTAAAACAAATTCCAGTCCGGCTAAAGGTAACTTTTTGGGCCTGGCTTCCTTAACTTTCTCTCTTTTCAGCCTCACTCGGGCTTTTCTCAGCTTTTCGATAATTTGCCTATTCCTTTCCTGTCTAAAAAAGGCAACGATGCTTTCAGCTATCCTGGGGCCGATAGATGGAAGGGATAGAAGGTCTTCCTCGCTAGCTTTAGCTAAATCATCTATGCTGTTAAAGGTCTCTGCCAGTAGTTCGGCGTATTGCTCACCGACATGCAGGATTCCAAGGGCAAAAATCACCCGGGCTAAGGGCCTGTCCTTGCTTTCTTCGATGGAATTAAGCACATTGGAGGCACTTTTGTCTGCCATTCTTTCCAGACCGAGAAGTTGCTCTTTGGTGAGGTAGTATAAATCGGCGGCATCCTTGACCAGGCCGGCCTCGAACAAAGCCTGGCATAGCTTTTCACCAACGCCGTCGATATCCATCGCGCCGCGGCTGACAAAATGTTTGATTCTCTCCAGGGCTTGAGAGGGACAGGCAGCGTTGGTGCAGCGATGCATAGCCTCGCCTTCGGGCTTTATCACCTCGCTTCCACACACGGGGCAGCGGCCGGGCATGTGGAAGATTTTCTCCTTGCCGGTACGGCGGCTGACAATGGGTTCGACAATCTCGGGAATAACTTCGCCAGCCCGCTGCACCACAACCCAGTCTCTAATCCTGATGTCTTTGCGGTGAATATCCTCCTCATTATGCAATGCTGCTGAGCTGATAACCACGCCCCCCACTCGGACTGGCTCTAAAATAGCGTAGGGGTTAAGGCTTCCTGTCCTACCAACATTTATGCCAATGTCAATAAGGCGCGTAGTACCCTGAATGGCGGGAAACTTATAAGCAATAGCCCATCTTGGCTCGTGAGCCACAGTACCCAGCTCTTGCTGGAGGGCAATAGAATTGACCTTTACCACTATGCCATCGGCTTCGTAGGGAAACTTTTCCCGGCTTTCTACCCAGCTCTGATGATATTTCTCTGCTTCATCGAGGGAACGTCGTAGAGCGATACTGGGGTTTATCTTGAAGCCCAGGGACTTGAGGTATTGTATGATTTCCCAGTGAGTGTCGGGCACCGCTTTGCCTTCAGTCCAACCTAAGCCATAAATGAATATGTCGAGAGGACGTCGAGCAGTGATGCTGGAATCGAGCTGCCTTACTGAGCCGGCAGCGGCATTCCTGGGATTGGCAAAAAGCGGCAGCTCCTCTTTAGCCCTTTCTTCGTTAAGCTTTTTAAAGCCAGCCTTGGGAAGATAAACTTCGCCCCGGACTTCAAATCTGGGTGGCGCCTCTTTGGGTACGGAGAGAGGAATGCTCTTGACGGTTTTCAGGTTCTGGGTGATGTCCTCACCCCGGTAGCCATCCCCCCTGGTTGCTCCTGTGACGAGCAAGCCATCAACGTAAGTCAAAGCTACTGCCAGTCCATCAATTTTAGGCTCGTAAACAAGGTCAAACTGGCGCCCGCCTAAAAGGTTGCTCACTCTTTTATGCCAGGCGGCCAGTTCATCATAGGAAAAAGCATTGGCCAGGCTCAACAAAGGCTGGGGATGTTCGACAACCCCAAATGCCTCTACAGGCGGCGCTCCAACCCTTTGCGTGGGCGAGTCAGGGGTAACAAGCCCAGGATGCTCAGCTTCAAGCTGCCTGAGCTCCTTCATCAACTCGTCATACTCTGCATCGCTGATTTCAGGGCTGTCCAGCACGTAGTAACGGTAATTATGGTGATTAATTGTCTCCCGCAGCTCTTCTATCCTCTGCTTGACCTTATTTATGTCTCCCATAAAGCTAATCCCTATTTATAGTATAGCAAAATCGCCAAGTTATAATAGTTCGCCCTTTCTTAATTCCCGCATATCTGCTACAATCAGGGTACAATGAAACCAGTTGTAGTTAGATTCTTCGCTCCGGTGATTGATGCTACTGTCAATGCTCTGATGAGCGCTGTTGACCAAAAAATGAAGCAAGGAACAAAGGATTTCATCATCCTTATATCGTCGCCTGGTGGCTCTGTTATCCATGGTTTAAGCGCATATAATTATTTGAAAGGATTACCTGTATCCATAACCACACACAATTTTGGCAGTGTGGACTCAATTGGCATTGTCCTATACTGTGCCGGTTCGAGAAGGCTATCAGTACCCCAGGCGAGATTCCTGTTTCACGGCGTTAATGTCCAATTCAGGGGGGAACAGAATTTAGACGAGAAACTGCTGGAGGAAAGATTGAAGGGGTTGAGGATTGACGTGGAGAATATTGCTAAGGTAATCGCAGCGAATACGGGTAAAAGCACTAAAGACATTACTGATGCTATGATTGAGAGGACGACTCTGAATCCGGAGGAGGCGCAATCCTGGGGACTGGTGCACGCAATTAAGTCAGAGCTTTTTGAAGCAGGAAGCGAAGTAATTGCTATACAAGCTCAACAGCGACCAGTGACACAACAACTGCAGAAGCCGTAACATCAGCCGAGAAATGTGTTCCCCACTACTGCCTGTTTCAAACAAAGTTCGTAGCTTATTGCCTTCAGATTTCAATGCTATACTCAAGGTCATAAACGATGCTGCGCAAGTTTACAAAGGTGTAATCCCCGGTGATAGATGGAAGGAACCGTATATGTCAGCCGAGGAATTAAAAGAAGAAATTGAAGCTGGCGTACGATTCTTTGGCTGGGCGGAAGGCGGGCATTTGCTCGGAGTGGCAGGAATTCAATCGCTTAAAGATACTACCTTAATTAGACATGCTTATGTCCTTCCAAAATACCAGGGAAAAGGAATTGGCACGAGGCTACTTGAATATCTCAGAGGCTTAGCCGAGACTCCGGAAGTCCTGGTAGGGACCTGGGCTGATGCCGCCTGGGCTATTCGATTCTACGAGAAACATGGTTTCAAACTGGTGTCGTCCAGGGAAAAGGATAGGCTCTTGCGAACATATTGGAACATCCCCGAGAGGCAAATTGAAACTTCAGTCGTGCTGAGGATAATCTCTTCTTTTTAGTGATGGTGTGCTTTCTCAAGTTGTTAATAACGGGTACTTGTCCCACGTGTTAACGATATCTCTACATGTTGTCTTTGCAAAACGATCTATTCTTTTCCCAGCAATCATGGCTGAGGGCTTTACCATATACCTTTTATTACGATATACTTTTTGTCATTAGGATTTTCCGGAGGCAGAGATGAATATTAAACAGGCCTTGGGAGATACTGCCAGAGCAATACCACATAAAGAAGCCATCATTCGTGATAGTCAGAGAATTACTTATGGAGAACTAGACGAAACTTCTAACAAAGTAGCCAACGTCCTCCTGGATATGGGGATGAAAAAGGGTACCCATGTGGCTATCTTGATGTCCCATAGACCTAAGTGGGTCATCAATTATTTCGGGGTAATCAGGGGTGGAGGTGTGGCTGTGCTACTCAACACTGCGCTTAAAGCGCCTGAACTTGATTCTTTATTGCGAGACTCCGACTCGGAAATTCTGATAACGGAGAAGAGATTTTCTCGGATGCTTTCCTCAGTTTTGCCTCATATTCCTTTGCTAAAACACGTAATTGAGGTTGACGCAGGCTCTTACACCAGGATGGTAGCTAACAGCTCTTCCATATCGCCGAATATCGATATAAAAGACGAGGACGAAGCTACTATATTCTACACCTCTGGCGTACTGGGGAAGCAAAAAGGCGTGGTACATACACATGCTTCCCTTATGGGAACTCCCCCCATAGTCTCCGCAGGCATACAACGGAGAAGGGAAGATGTCATCATAGACATTGTTCCCTTTTCTTATCTTTATGGCTTATTCGAGGTTCTTTTTGGTTCGATTATCATAGGCTCTACTGTCGTGCTTATCCCTAATTTCACTCCCAGAGCTGTCCTGAAGGCTGTGGAAAAGGAGAGGGGAAGCATTATCTTTGGGGTTCCTTCCATGTACAATGCGCTGGCCATGCTGCGAGATGAAATTTTGCGAGGATACAATCTGAATTCGCTGCGATTGGCTGTTACCGCGGGGGCCAAGTCCTTTCCTAAGCTAATGGAAACTTTGGAGGACAAGCTTGGGCTATCCCTTTATGAGGTATACGGTCTCACGGAAGTTTCAGCCGTTTCCATAAGCACCTTTAACAGCCATAAACTGGGGACTGTTGGCAAGCCAATTTGCTGCCTTAAGATATTGGATGACAACGGCCAGGAGGTTCCCAAGGGTGAAATAGGGGAAGCTGTGTTCAATGCCCCCTGGGTGATGAAAGGATACTATAAAGCTCCTGAACTCACGGCTCAAGTCCTTAAGGATGGCTGGTTTTATACCGGAGATTTAGTCAGGATGGATGAAGAAGGCTACTTGGAGTATATAGAGAAGAAGTCGTTCATAATAGTCACGTCTTCTGGACTCAAGATTGGCCCGTCAGAAGTTGAATTCGTGCTGCTGAGCCATCCCAGTGTAGCTGAGGTGGCCTATGTAGGCATTGACGATGGTTATTATGGAGGACAGATACCCACAGCCTTCGTAGTGCTTAAAGAAGGGCAACATGCCACGGCCAAAGAGCTGTCCAACCTTTGTTACCAAAACCTGGCTGATTTTAAGCTTCCCAAGAGAATTGAATTTGTAGACAGCATACCTAAAACTAGCTCGGGGAAGATATCTAGAAAGAAGCTCAAAGAGAGAGAGCTAACCCAGAACTAATTAAAAGAGTCCTTCATTTCTTGTCATTGCGAGCCCCGACTTGTCGGGGCGTGGCAATCTCATTGCCTTGGTGAGATTGCTTCGTCGCAAAGCTCCTCGCAATGACGAGAAGGGGGTGTCATTCTGGGTGTAGCGAAGGGTCTAGTCCCGCTTATTCCAATGTTGACGTGGTGAACACTTACTGGTAACATCATGAACTGAGCCGTGCTAGGCGGGGAGCTAGCGGTGCCCTGTACCCGAAAACCGCTATAGCGGGGCTGAATTCCTGCTTGAGGTTTACTGCCGGGTAGATTTTGTTTTTGTTGAGCGGTGTTGATAGTCGGGTTCTATGCAACTGGGGACTATGAACCCCGTCAGGTCCGGAAGGAAGCAGCGGTAAATAGCACTTCCAGTGTGATATAGAGGTGCCTGGCTGGAGCTAGCTGGCAAAGACTGCTTCCCGGTTTAGGAATCGAGGGCAGGTGCACGGCTTACAGGAGTTTTGGAGATTATAAATATATGACAATAAAGAAAGTATGCGTCATTGGGTCAGGAACTATGGGTGGTGGAATAGCTCAGGTATCGGCTCAATCGGGCTATGAGACAACCATGGTTGACATAAGGCAAGAGTTTCTTGACCGTGGTATGAACAAAATAAAAGCAAGCCTGGGTAAATTTGTGGAGAAAGAAAAAATTAAACGGGAAGAGATGAATGAAGCACTGGCGAGACTTCGCACCTCAGTTGACATGGAAGATGCCGCTAAAGATGCTGACTACGTTTTAGAGGCGGTATTTGAAAGGGCAGAGGTAAAGCTGCCGATATTCGAGCAGCTTGAGGAAATTTGCCCCAAAGAAACGATTCTGGCTTCTAACACATCAGGAATACCCATAAGCCTACTTGCCTCAGC
>Ga0307379_10007927_pt1 | contig 14371 bp, 19 predicted proteins | sample UN2MG_FD_202237 | JGI IMG/M metagenome (GOLD analysis project Ga0307379, IMG submission 202237) | Soil microbial communities from Risofladan, Vaasa, Finland - UN-2 | ecosystem: Environmental > Terrestrial > Soil > Coastal area > Acid sulfate soil | place: Finland: Risofladan, Vaasa | collected... | reverse complement strand
TGTCCTGATGTTTTACCAAACCGCAACTAGCAATTTGAACCGAGTCACCATTACGCACAATAGGAACTAATCGCCTGTGGTCTTGCCCAGGAAGCAAGTTCTCAAAACAAGTACCTAAAGAACTTCTGTCACCTTCTGGCCAGCAACGAAAAGAGACTCTATTAGAACTTTGTACAAAATCTGCACTTATAGAATTTATGTAAATATCAGCCATTTCTTGATCCAGAATCATCATCCCAGAATATGGATTCCCTAAGGTTACAAACCCAAGAAACTCTTGATCATCTAGCGCAGGTATAGTCTCTACTTTGTAGGGTCTGTCGCCCCACACATTTTTTGTTAGGCCATTTAGCTTCCAATTTCGATAGTTATCAAAAGGAATTTTTTGATCTTCAAATTCTTCGTAACGACAAAACGATGGCTCGTAATTAATTTTTTTTAGCTTGTCTTTGTAGCGAAACCAAAAGTCAAAATTTTCTCTCGTAAAGAGCATGTCATTCTCTGAGTACAAGTAAACATCGTGAGACTTTTCCTTAACAGCATTGATAAGCATAGGTTTGTGTGCCCATGTAAGAAAGTAACCTTGATCAAACTCAGCAGGGGCGCAAACAATTTTTAACGACTCGAACGTTAAGTTTGCATCTAATAACTCACGAAACTCAACCGCATCACTTGCATGTGCATTATCAATAATAATGTTCACGTCTTGTGTGCCCGGTAGATCTTGATATGCTCTGAGCGTCTCCAACAACACGTCAAATTTGTTCAAAGGGTTGTGTGCTGTGACAAAAATTAGAAATTTTAAATTGTTCAACTCAAAAAAACCAGAACACTGCTACTACAGTACTACCCAAAAAATCAATTAATATTCAATTTCAAAACTACCTCGTCGTTGTAAAAACGTAACCAAGTGTGTGTAAGCGTCTAGTAGGTCATCGTGCGTAGTCGCACCTATGTTTACGATCTGGTCAAAAAGCTGATCAAACTTACGGTATCTGTTGAAAATCACTTTTTTATTCTCAAGCAAGCCGAGTGTCCCTCGGAATCGTGAAATCTTGTCTCCGCGAAAACCTTTAACTTCGTGGATATGCAAGTTACCTAACCCCCAATCTCCAAGCATTACTCTTTTTAAGTCAGCGGATAGAGATGCTTGATACGCCACGGCTTCTACTACCAAAGTGCAGGTTGAGTAGGTAGGCAAGAATCTTCCTTCGTTATCTTCTTGCAAGATGCCCCACTCAACCAAAATTTTACACAGAAGATCTATTTTCTCAAGGTTGCCTATTGAGCGCACTTGCTGCGCATCGATGATGTAGTACTTATCTTTACACCTACCTCCTAAGACAAACGCTGTGTAGTCGGAAGTTTCGTTCTTGCTTGCGGATAGATCCACGCCAACTGCAAGAGAGTCAAACTCTGTAAGAACATCACCTTTGACAAGCAAGTCTGGAGAGAGCACCAGATCACTAGACATCACTGGTTGCTGTTGGTACTGGAACGCAAAAGCGACAGGGTCTAATTCTTTTTGCCCCAGCAAATAGTCTGTAGACCATTGATCTGGCCAATACGACACGGGATCCCCTTCGTCGTCATAAGTAATTGCGGACTGCATCACCTGTTTCCATCCTTTTTTAGGGTTGAACATTGTCTTGTGAATATCGAGAGGATGAAATCTCGTACCAAGACAGATTGATCGACCACCTTCAAAAATAATCGGGGCAATCACAGAACTCCAATTGTTGTTCATTTCTTCCCTAATAGCTGGATTTTTAATATCCGTACTGGATTTGATCGGGTCATCCACAATGACTAGGTGTGCTCGTTTAGATGTGATCGAACCTCTCAGCCCTGCAGCACGTAAAGTAAATTCTTCATCACCGACCCTTGAGATGCCTGCATAATCGAAGTCAATACTCCATCCAATGTCTGATTGCATCCCAGCTCGAAGCTGACACCTAGGAAATATTTTTTTAAAAGTAGAGCTATCAATAATTTGTTTAATAATTCGAGACTTAGGAATAGCTGTAGCGATGTTGTAACTTGTGTAAATTATCTGAAGCGGCATACCTCTCGACGTGTGTCGGCCAATAATCCATGCTGTGAAAAGGTTTAGAACAGTGCTTTTTGCTGATCCTCTGGGCGCAAGAATATCTAAGTTAGGTCCAGCTATATCTACAAGGTACTGATTGCTTTCTCCAGTAATTAAGTGTTTATACCACTCGAGCATATGAGGAGCTGGCGCTTTATCCATCAACGTACTAAATGTCATAAAGTCATCTGCAGCACGTGCAAATACACTATCTAACTCAGAGGTATCCTTTTCTACAGCTTTTGTTGCTCTTAGCTTTAACGCTCTTCTATACGCAAAAGATTCCCGGCTTGGCATATCTAGTTATGTCTGTATAGTATCAGTAGGATTCTACTCGTTAATGGCAAAAATTCTTTGGTACGGCGATATTCTATCTAACACTGGATTTGCTAGAGTGACACACAGTGTTCTAGAGCATCTGTCAAAGAAGCATGAAATTGTTAGTTATGGGATGAATTACCAAGGAGATCCTCATGATCTACCTTTTAAAGTCTACCCAGCGGGAACGACAAACCCAGCAGATCGGTTTGGGATAGGTAGATTACCAACAATTATTCAGAAAGAAAAACCTGATTTTGTAATTGTCTTAAATGATATATGGATTTGCAACCAAGTTTGGGAAAGGATACATCTTTTAAAAGACAGTCTTAAATTTAAATTTATTGCGTATTTCCCTATCGATTCTGAGCGGTATATTGACTCACAGCTGGCTTACATCAAAGACTGGGATTTCTCGATCACATTCACAATCGAACAAGCCAATAGAGTTTTGGCTCAAGGCGTTAAACCAAAACTACTAGGTGTTGTACCTCATGGTCTCGACGAAGGTAAGTTTTTTCCTATGCCCAGAGATGAAGCAAGAAAGTCTTTACGCCTTCCAGAAGATAAATTTATTGTTTTAAACGCTAATAGAAACCAACCTCGTAAGCAAATAGACCTAACAATAAAAGCTTTTGCTGAGTTTGCAGTAGGTAAAAACGACACTATGCTTTACCTTCATATGTCTGAAAAAGACATCGGTTGGGATATTCGTGCTGTCTTTACAGCTGAAATGAAACGATTAAATCTTGATCACGACAACAGAATGATCATGACAGCTCAAAATATAAATTATGCAGATGCACCTCCTGATGAGCTACTCAACAGAATTTATAACGCTTGTGATGTAGGTATTAACACTTGCAATGGAGAAGGTTGGGGTCTTGTACCTTTTGAGCATGCCTCGTGTCGTCGTCCGTTAGTTTTGCCAAACCACACGTCAAGTGCCGACATTTGGAAAGACAAAGCTGATTTAATTGATGTAGCTGCTTGGATTTGGGATAAAGATCTAGGTGTAGAGCGTGGGATTATTGACGTAAAGGACGCCGCTGCCAAACTTACGAAACTCTACGAAGACCCTGACTACTACGCTAAAAAAGCTAACGACTGCTATGAGGTGACACAAAATCCTTCTTATCGTTGGGATCGAATTTCAGACGCATTTGATTCAGCAGTAAAGGAGTTATCAAAATGAGTATTCAATTTCATCGCTACCGCACAGTACAAAACGCAGCAACCATGAAGGCTTACTGCGGCCCTACTCAAAACGGTATTCCTAGTGTGTTTGAACAAGCCTATGAGTTAGGAGGCACGTTCACCAAAATCAACACAGGTTTACCTGAAGGGTCTCACGGTAATTTCAGCCCTTGCCTGATTAATCACAAAGGTGCCGATCTTATTAGCTGGAGATCTCAACCAGAAAGTTTTGTGTTTCGTCATGACATGAAGTACTTCTACTACAACAACACGCCCACAGACATCTGGGTTGGTCAGCTGTTGAAAGACGACACGATTGTTACGCCTAGAAAATTAATTAGTAAAAAACATCGACTTAGCTATGAAGACGCTCGTTTATTTGTAGCACCTGACGAAAATTTAATGTGTCAATTTATCACTAGTACGTACGCAACTAAGTGGGATACTACACAACATAAAATGCTTAAAACACCTAAAGTATGTACAGGAATAGTAGATGAGTTTGGTGAGCTTGTAGATAGGTTTTACCCGAATATCGGCAACAATCACGTCGAAGGTCAAGCAGAAAAAAATTGGTGTTTCTTTTCAGATAACGAAAAACTTAGACTTTTATATTCGACAAGACCTATTTGTATAAAGACTCCTGGAGAAGACGACAAAATTATTGATTCCAGCGCTCTTAAAGTCTGCACTGAAGACCACCCTACGTTTAACTCAACCGCACCTATAGATTGCGGAGATGAGTGGCTCGTGTTTTATCACTGGAAACATATGGTGAATCAGATGGATAGAAGACCATACTTAATGTACGGGCTAAGTGCTTATACACTAGATAAAGATCTTACAAAAATTACAAGAGTTCTAAAAGAACCTATGTTTTTAGGTTCAGTCAATGATGATCTTGTGACGTGGACAGATCCTCTTGGGTCAGATATTTCAAATCAACCCGCTTGCATTCTCCCATTTGGAGGTTATGTCAACGACGAGGGAGAGTTAGCACTAGCTCTTGGTGTTAACGATTACTTCATGGGTATTTTCAGAACCCCGGTCGTTAATATTTTGAGTCTTATGGATTCAGTGACTTCTTAAGATTTTTCTTCGCGTTCTATAACACTCCAGATAACCATAGACGCTTCTTCGATCAAGTCATGCATCGCAGGAGCGTCATCAAAACTGTTGAGCAGTTCTCGTATACAACGATCAGCTCCAGCAAGTAAGAGACCTCGACGATCAATTCCGTCAGTTAGCTGACGAACTGCTTGAATATGCGAACGAATTTCTTTTTGAAGAACAGCAATTTTTGTAGCCGCTGTGGCGTGATCAAGCATTCCAGTCAGAGTCATCTGACGGACATTGTGCAGGTCAGTTTTCATCGAGTCAATCTCGATTAAAAGAATCTGCCTTAGATCATCTTTAGGATATTTTTCTTGGACCCACGCTGTTAGATCAGCAATTGAGCCTTCGTATCCAGGATTTAAAAACCGAGCAAAAAGGTAAGCTTCGATCTCACTGACAGCGTTTTTGGCGTAATGCTTAAATGCATCAGACTGAGACTTGTCTAAGTTACTAAGCCAAGTACCAACCGATGTTGCGTCAGGAAGAGCAGCAGTCTTCATGCAAACATCCGAGCACCGGCCAAAGCTTGATTAGCACCAAACTTCTTAAGTGCTAGCTGACCTTTGGTTGCAGCCTGAGTTCTTGCCAAGTCACCAAGTGTTCTAACCTTATCCAAATTAGCAGCACTTTCATACGCTTGAGCGCCCAGAGCTAGTTTGCCTTCATTTTCTGCGCGAGTATTAAAGACGTTGCTGAGTGTTTTAGCTTGATCACCAGAGATTTGCGCTAAGGTCTGCTCCTGTAGAGCTTTGATACCCAGATTTGTCTGTCCAAACTGATTAGCTAAAGCATTCTGACCTTGAAGAGAAGCAGAACCTGCTTGAGAAAGGAACTGAGGAGACAGCAACTCAGTCGACAACCGTCCTTGGTTGAGGTTATAAAGAGACTCAAGTCCTTTACCAGCACCGTAACCAGCCACGGAAGCTTGTAACTTCGTGTCAGCTTGACCTCTTTGTAACGCTTCTGTTAAAATACTTAGTTGCGCACTAGCTTCGGTGGTCGCTTTAGTGCCCATCTGACCAGCCAACGCACCTTGCATCAAGGACAAACCTTGATAAGCAGCAGTTAGAGGGTTATTTTCCGCAGCCATTTTAGCTGCAAATAGAGCATATGGATTTGACTGTGCTTGTGTATAACCGCCTCCGCCTCCTCCGCCGCCGCTACTTTTGCTGCCGCCGCCGAGAAAACTGTCTCCGAGTCCGCCGAGGGCACCGCCAACAGCTGCACCAACAGGCCCACCAAGGGCAGTGCCACCAATAGTACCGAGTGTACTAAGAAAACCCATGATTAAATTACCGACGTAGGTGTGCCGTAACCAGCACGTCCTTGTTGGACTATGCTAGCTGCACTTTGCATAAGAGCTGGTTGAGGAATACCAGTCGAGTAAGCAATACTCATCATGCCAAGACCGAGAGCAGCATCTTTATTGATCTCAGCTTGAGTAATTCCTTGCCAAGCAGAGATAGTGCCTAGCTCAACATCTCGTCGGGTTTTCTCCTCCATCTTTTCCGTTGCTCCACGCTGCAGAGCTTCGGCCTCAGCAATTTTTGCTTGAGTGAAGATGTCTTGCCTTTGAGCAATAAGCCTAGGGTCTATAGCAGCGTTAATTAAGCTGGCTTCGCTAGCTTCTTGCGCCTGATTAGACCTATTGGTTTCTGCTTGTTGATTCCTAATCAGGTCAATAAGAACTTTAAGGTCAGCAGATTCTCTTTGTTCTGCAGGACTGAGTGGAGCAGAGGGGGAGTTAGCCCCCGTGGTCAAAACAGGCCCAATGAAATCAGGATCTCCTGGTTTAGCGGGTTCTTTCTGCGATTCCCTTACTGTATTAAGAGCAACTGCACCTGCTCCAAGTGCCGCTCCATAGGGAAGAACAATTTTTCCAATATCACGCATGCCTCCTAGTACTTGTTCTAAAAAGCTTCCTGCAGTTTTTAAGGTGTTTGGGTTAGTAACAGCATCAGCTACTCCGTATACAACAGGTTCAGCTGCTTTTCTCGCGTATTTTGCCCCGTAACTTAAACCGGGTAATACTACGTTTTTACCAATTGCAACAGGAAGATCTACCAAATAGCTCATTAGAATGCCCTCGCAGCTTCAGCTAACGCTGGATCTATATTAGCCTGAGCTAGATAGGTATTAGCAATATTGCTACCTAAATTACTAGCAGCAGTTGCCCGAGTACCAGCCAAAGTAGCAAGGGCTTCCTGACCGCGAGCAGCTGCTTCGATCTGTTTGATCATCCGCTCTCGACTACCGGCTTGTCTTGCGGATTCACGGAGAGCTTCTTCTCTGTCCCTAAGAAAAGCTGCGGGCTCTATCGGATCCAAACCTGCAAGCCTACGCCTAAAATTCATGTTATCGAATGCCAACTCTGCTTCTTTTGCGTCATTCAAAGTAATCATGAATTTACTGTCGGCAGACCGACCAGAACTCGGTGTAGGAGTTACTGCACCTGCAACACCCTGCCCGAGTGCTCCTCCAATTTTATTAACAATCATATCAACAAGAAATGCGTTGAGGAAGTTTGCTCCCACAGCTCCGATACCGCCTGTACCTACAGCTTTAGTAACAGCACCGATAGCCATTAAACTCCTCCTGGTTGATCGTATTGAGTGCCACTAAGTGGTTTCTTCATTAACTTTAAGTCATTTTTAGCTTGATTACCGTCTATACCAAATTCAAGTTGACCTTTTGAAGGCATAGAAGAAGTCTGAGGAAAGTTACTTTCCATGTAGAGCTGCATAAAAGTACCAGCATCTAACTCAGGAGAAAGTTTTCTTACGTCCCTTTCTCGAAGTTGTTTTGACCGAGCGTTTTCTGGCATTAGCTTAAAGGCTGGAAAGCACGTGAAGGTTCGATTCCATTAGAAGCTGGCGCATTAAGAGCGCTGTAATTACCGCCGAGATTAGGGGTGTCATACTCCATCGGACGCTGAGAAGACAAAGCATCGATGTGCTCTTGAGATTGCTCCATAAGCTGACGAAGAATCGCAAGAATCATCGGACACTGCTGAGGATCTAGTGTCTCCATGAGACCTAAGATAAACTCGTCGTCATTAAAGTCAATAGGTTCAGTCCTCATACGAGAAGCCAATCTGGCATCCTCCATCGGATCATTATTATCTGGGTAACCGTTTAAGGAATGAGTAGCTCCTGTGTACATTCTTCCTTGATCGTCCATCCCTGGAGGCGGCCCTTCTCCTCGTCCAATCTTGCGAAGAACTTCAGCTACCACAGGTGTAGCAGCTGCTTGTTCCGCAGGCGTCTCGGGAACCGGCAACCCTAGAACACGCGCTACTAATTCAAAGTCTGCCTTAGAAAACACCGGAACATGCAGCAACAGTTGTATCCATACTACCTTGTATATCCAGTAAATCGCCTGGAATACAATTAAGTGCGATACAAAGTTTTTCTAAAACATCCGGGGAAGGAATGTACCCAGAGTCTACATAGATCTTTCTCGTGGTCGTAGGCGATAAATTAGCTACCTTACTCAGACCGAAAGAAGATAGTTCACGAGAATCTAGGATCGAACTTAGTTTGTTAACTAAGTAGCCACTAGCTGTATAAGAAGAATAGAAAGGCATCACTCGAAATCAAAACCCTTAGAAGCGTCAACTAGTCCTGTACCAGAGAAATGACCAAAGGAGGATAGGTCAATTTTAGGGTTCAAGATGCGTCTCCAGTTTAGAAGTTCACTTTGGAATTTAATGTCGTCGAGAAAAACCCATCGTGTTTGGTGCTCCATAGGTAAAGATGAGAGCAAAGTGTAAAACTTAGTCTCAAACTTATTATCCTTAGGTCCATCGACCATGATGAAGTCAGCTGTACTTAGTAAACTTGAAAAGTCATTAAAGACTTTATCGACACTCAAGTCTGCAATGTACTGAGTTAGTTTTCCTCCGTTGTCAGTAAAGTCCGAGTCTTTAAGATACGTGGTATCAAACTGATCCCAACCTAATAAGTCAAAAGTGTGTACCTCTGCTTTAGGTGCATAATCAAGCATGACACGAGTGCCAGTGCCATAGTGAGTACCTATGTCAATAATTCTCTTAGGTTTAATGTAGTGAAGAAGGCCACTTAGGATCCGATAGTGGTCCCCAGGAAAGGCATTAGCAAAAGGATTATCTATATCAAGTTTATGTTTAGACGCATACAACAACGCATCACAGATTAAAGAGTAATCATCAAAGGATTGAACCGCAGGATCATCATCTTGAGAAAATACTGTGGTATCGAAGTGCTGCCTTACTGAAACCAAAACTAGGTGTGCTTATTAGTCTCAGCATAGCAGCACTTCTTAAACCTAGAACCCTAGATGTTTCCTACGGTTCATCTCTAAATCCCACGTGGTGAAGCTAACGGGAAGTTCTTCTATGTTAAAAGGTGACTTGTATGTAGGTTCGTCCACATGTGCTTGCCACCCTTTACCCCATTTCTTGTGCAAGTAACGCTTATTTATTTCGTGAGCTAAGTGAATGTGGTTTGCGATAGCTGGCTCTGAGCGCCAAGTCTGTGACCCATCGCTGTAGTCATTCTTTTTAGACCCGTGGTAGTAGTCATGCTTTAGATCAAGAACACGCTTTATATCGTCATGAATAAAGCGAACACCAAAATCAAGATCTTCGCAGTAAGCAGGGTATAGAGCTTCATCAAAAAGACCATACTTTTGAATCAACCAGTCTTTAACAAGAAATATGTCCCAACCTCCGCCAGCACCGTGGACAGTACCTACCTCTGGGTCTTGAGCACACGTATTCATTTCTTCTAAAAAACCAGGCTCATACATCACGTCATGGTTTGATATGACCCAGTAAGGTGCTTTCATAAAGCACTTAATTATTAAATTCCAAGCTCCCGAGCACCCTACGTTTGCAGGCATGTGAGTCACATGAATTTTCTTAACGTTGGGGTTACATAGATTTTTAATACCATCAACATCATGAGTTATTTGTCCTCGACCATTGTTGTTAAAGACAACAAAATTATCAACAGGATAGTCTATGCTCATAAACATCCTGTGTAACCAATAAGGGTTATTGACGATCGCTGTACCTAAGACTGGAATAGAACGAGACATACGATTAATCTGTATGTCAACATACTAACCTAAGCAAGTCTTTTGTACAAATTGCAGTCATAGGAATAAGGTGTATTTGCTTCTGGGACTTCAAAAGAACACGTGTCGTCGCACATGTAAGTGCATGTGCTACATGCGTTTACATTTTGTTCTTCGTTAGTGTGTGCAATTGAGTTCATCAAGGTCTGCATCTTTCTGAACTTCTTCCTCATTTCAGCTAGTTCGTTGTAACTTTCTTGATCAACTTCGTAAGTTGTCCATCTGGAGTTACATGAAGAGCACTGATAGCGACGTTTTCGGCTTTGACCTACATCGTTTATCTTGTTTATCTCCAAGATAAGTGCGGTTTTCTCGCCACAGAACTTGCACTTACTCCTAACAGCTGTTTGTGATAACCCGCTTATCTGTGTTGCTGAATGAGGCGAAAGCTGAGCTGCCATAAAAAATCAATCAGGTGTTTAGTCTGGTTCAGGAAGTGTATCTAGGTCATCTATGTCTTCGACAAAAACATAGTGCGTGGTCTCGGTCTCGACAAAACTTTGCAAGTTGCCGATAGCTTGGTCTAACAGTTCTTGCTCTTCAGGGGTAAGTTCTTTAACTTCTTTTGGATCTTTCATAGTTAGTAGTGGGTTGACGGTTGTTCGACAGATCTATTGTCAAGGTGTGCATAGTAACGCCTCTCGTAACGACCAGGTACTTGTTGTTGAGCCCACTCGTAACAATCGTTATGGTTGTAACGACCAGTTTTGTTGATGTTAACCCTCTTGCATTGACTATAAACAGCTTCCCATTGGTCATCAAGCTTGAGAGAGTTATTAAAATTCCCGAACATCCAAAGTAAACAAGGTACACCTAGAGAAGCAACAAGCACAATCATGATCAATTGACCTGTTTGCCGAGCAAAAGCATAGTAAACGGCGTCTTTTGAATCAAGGTTGACGCGGATGTTGTTGTTGTTGTTCATGTAGATCACGTAGTGACTTAGTAAGCATACACTATGGGGTTGGGCGTGTCAACTTATCAGTGTTAGCATACTGCGAGAGCAAAAACCCTAATGACAGCAGCAAAACAACCAAGTTTCAAAGAGCTAATGAGTCAGATGAACTCTGACGTAGCTCAAGTAGCTCCCACGGTTCAAATTGAAGGTAAAAAGAAGCTCGACGATCGCTATACCTTCAATCAAGGGTGGTACGACGCGCTCCTGAACACAGATATGGTGATGAATACCAAGGATGAGTGCGAACCAGTCCGTTTGGTCCCATCAGAAGCACGAAAAATTGTTGAAATCGGTGTTTACGAAGGCGCTAGCAGTTGTTTTTGGTCAGATTTCTACATGGATCACCCTGACTCACGTCTTACCTCTATAGATCCTTTTACAGGAAGCAGTGAGCATCACGAAACACCCGAAAATTACCCTGAACTTGCGGATATCGAACTAACCGCACGTGGAAATATCGCAAAGTCAAATAACGCGGCTAAGATCGAGGTACTCAAAAACCTTAGCTGGGACGTTTTTCCTGAACTAAATAAAAGAAACAACGGAGAGCCCTGGATTGATGTTCTTTACATCGACGGGGCACATGATTCAGCCTCCGTTGCGCGAGATACGACCTTGTACGTCCCCATGGTCAAGTCTGGCGGAATCGTAATCTTCGACGACTATGGTCATCCCGACGTTCGCCGTGGGGTTGACATGTCGTTAAACGCTTTCGCTTCAATGGACCACGGAATTTTTACTGGCTGGCAGCTGGTCTGCAAAGTCTCTTAGTTTTCAATGCCAAAGTTCTACGTCGCCAACGAAACTCAAGTCCCCTTAATGGTGGGCTTGTTCATGGAGCCGCGAGCTAACGATCACCCCACTAAGAACACCACAATTGCACCTGGTGAGCGTCACGGGTTTAGCCCGACGATTGCTGAGTATGAAATTGTAGCCTTGATGGTAGGTGACAACCATGATCATGGTGACTGGAACTGGCATTGGCCTGGTCTAGTAGAAATGACTGCTCCCTTGGAGCTGGGCTTCAAACTGTGGCATGAAGGCGATCTGGACTGGGAAATGATTAAATCCTTGTCGTCTACAGACATGGAAGATGTCTTCGGCAAGTCAAAGACCTTTTATCAAAAGACCGGTTGCGGCTGGGGCGGCACCAGCACAATTCATTACAAAGTAACTGGCGGCCCTGAATGGATTGACGAACAGGAAGATAAAAGAATTTGGCGGCCTGGTCATACCGAAGAAGTCTTAACTTCTAGTGACTTGAAAATAAGCAAGGATTGACGGCTGTGGGGATAATTTCGCGCCCCGGCCCCACACCTCTTCAAATAGCAGTTTACGCATTGCGTCGTTTCTACTAACGTTCTTGCCACACGATTGTTCTAGAGCTAGTCCCATTTCCTTTTTTACTGAGCCCTACACCAACGCATCACTGCATCACTACATCAAACTCACCGACAATAAAAAACCCCGCTGAAAGCAGGGCGGAGATCAGAGATCGAAGCAAAGTTAACTTCAGGTAGAAGTAAGCTTCGTTGGTGATTGATGGGCAGAGGTGTAGTTAATGCCACGATAAATCTTGGTCATCAAGAACTGACTCTGGGATAAAGCATCACGCTTGGCGATCTGCTTGCGGATCAAAGCAAGGACGTTCATAGGTTCCTTTGCAGTGCCTCAAACCCCGTTGCTTGTTTGAGATCGAACTGCGTCCCCTTTTGGGGACCAACGTCCTTTAACTATAAGAGACAAGTCACAAATAGAAAAGCCCAAAATTCAACTAAACTAAAATAACTCCGCTAACTCCTAGAAGTCGTGGCAAACAATAATTTATACCCAACACAACGCGCTGGCATCACAGGAGACTCTCAGTACATCGGCGGCTCAACCCCATACCACATCGACCTCAAGCTCCTTCAAGAAATACCTATCCAAGAGCGCATAAAACTACTGGACAGCATTGCCCAGCGCTATGCCCAAGAAGACAGAGTTATTGAATTTTCTAACCAAGGGGTCGCAGATCAACGCTGGAACCCAAACGCAACAAATGAAGAAAAAGTAGACCTATATACACGAGCCGTGGCTGCCCACGATCCCCGCATTGGTTACGATTCACTCGACTACTACGCCCCAAAAACTAACGAAACTCGCTTTGGGTCTTCCGCCGAAGGTGCTCCCATCTACGTTGCTGGACTACCAGGCTCAACAGCAAGCAGTGCAGTAGCTGACGACTACGGCTATTTCACAGAATTCACAGGACCAGAAGGACGGAAGCTTGTTCGTATCGGCCATGGTGACAATAGATTCCCCGAAACTTCCGGGCCTGTGCCCATTGAAACCCGAGAATTCAACCCAGACACAACTGCGCCAGATATAGCTCAAGAACAACCAACACGGCCAGAAGACCAAAACGCAATACCAGAGGGCGCACCAAACGCAGAAAGACCATCAGAACCTCTCCTAGCACCAGAATACAAGTACACCGGACCAGACCCCAAAGAGTTTGAAGACCGCAATAAAAGACTAGATGAACTTGCGGCCAAAGTTATGGCTCGTATGGAAACTCAAAAATCTGAAGAACCGCGAATGAACGCACTCGCCTCAAGGAACCCTGGAGAGATAATGGCTCTGTTAGCAGCACGACAATATAAAACCCCTAAATCTATAATCTAATCTCACTGGATTAGACTTAATTATTCGCACCCAGGAGCCCCTGTCGTGATCGGAATTGCTCGTCTTTACTGCTACAAGAAAGAACTGTTCTTTCTAATAGACGTAGAAACTAAACAAGCTCGCAAAAAACACAAAGAACTAACACAAGAAGGGTGGGTAGTTGCCCACACTGACCTCGTCTAGCTACCGCTCAGCAAACCTTCCTTCTCTGCCAACCTATAAGCCAACGCAGAATTACTCCTAGTCCACGTGTCTAGATCCTTTTCACTAATACCCCCTACAGCACCAGAGCGCATCAAGAGATCCTGAAGTTCTCCTGTGTTCGCCATCTCGTTCCCGATCATCTGATCCTCTAGGAACTTCTGAGCCAAAGCATTCTGTGGCTTAGGTACCTCCTGTACAACCACGGGGGCTGGTGTTTCCCTTGGAGTCTCAAGTTGAGTCTCAACTGGTACAGGAGAAGATACAGAATCTGATACAGGAACCGGAGCCTCAACTCGAGTATCAGGTGGGTTAGGGCCAAGGAAAAGGGGATCTACTGGCACACCTCTATAATCAATAAATTCTTCTTTACGATAACCAAAAGGATCCGGCTTTCCTTGTGCAAGTGCAACTCGCTGAGCGGCCTTTGCGTTCTCTGTCAAAGTACCGTCTTCGTTATATATTGCACCACCTGCTGGATTATTTACATCAGATCCGATCATACCAGCGAGCACTTTCCAAGCAGGGTGACCAGGTGTTGTAAAAAACCCTTCTAAAAAACTCTGTTCTCTTTTAGGCATACCATATTTATTGCCAACCGCGTTAATTACCCTCCCCGTTAAATATCCGCCTCGAACACCCATAGGGTTCACAAGTCTTTTTGGATCTTGATAAAGTCTTCTAGGGTCAACGTACCTTTGTAGCGG
>Ga0307379_10007926_pt1 | contig 14371 bp, 17 predicted proteins | sample UN2MG_FD_202237 | JGI IMG/M metagenome (GOLD analysis project Ga0307379, IMG submission 202237) | Soil microbial communities from Risofladan, Vaasa, Finland - UN-2 | ecosystem: Environmental > Terrestrial > Soil > Coastal area > Acid sulfate soil | place: Finland: Risofladan, Vaasa | collected... | reverse complement strand
GGTCGATTTGCGGCTGCTAACTGGCGATGCCTACCTGCTACCCGAGGAGGGTCCGGGCTATGACCTCATCATAGTAGACGGGGACAGAAGAGACGAGTGCCTTCTCAGAGCACACGAACTAATCAAACCAGGAGGAACGGTGGTATTGCACGACTGGGGACGAAGGCATTGCCAGGCAGCCATAGCGACCTATGCGAAACAGGAGATTCTCAGTCTGGGTGGCAGGCTAGACACGAACGGCGACATCACCCAGGGCCTGTTGATCTTGGGGGACGCATGACCAACAAACCTTCGGTCGGAGTGGCAATCATAGCCCACAAGAGATGGCTAGTCTCGATGCGGTTACTTGCGTCGTTGGAAGCAAGCACATCTTTGGATGGATTTGCGTTTCATCTCTTCCAGGATGGAGCGGTCAACATCTTCAGTGGCGCGAGAACGGCGACCGATGAGGAGATAGCCCACTCGGTTCGGATCTTTGAGCAATCCAGTCTGCCACGCAAGGAAGTTCACGAACAAGAAGGAAATGTCGGTATCGGCATCATTCAGCTTCGCGCGACCGACTATCTGGCAGAGAGCTATTCCCGAATCATCGTCATAGAGAACGACACGGCCATAAGCCCCTATTTCCTGGGCATGGCCCATCACCTGTTTGATGATCTAGAGAATCAGCCAGACACCTTCTCCTTCAATCCTGGCTTCCGACGGGGCTGTTCTCTGGGCGCGATCAAGGAGCACATGACAGAACTCATGCCGGCATGGAATCATTGGAATTGCGAGTGCTTCTTGGCCAAGAACTGGGCGCGGATTAGGCACCTGAGCACCTTTGAGCAGTACCATGAATTGATTCGCAATGTGGAATATCCTCATCGTATGAATCAGCAGATACGAGAGTTGTTCACTCGGGCAGGATGGCGTGGCGGACTGTCAACTACCCAGGACAGCGCGAGAAACGTGGTCATCAATGAGATAGGGATGAAGCGCATGGTACTGGTCGTCAATCGGGCCATAAACACGGGTGTGGTTGGGCTGCACATTCATCCCGCGCTCTATCACAAGATGGGCTTCGGCGGGCAGACTCCCTATGCCTTTGAGAGCGACGCGACAAGAGAGGATTTCGTATGGCTGAACTGAGTGCGACGGAGTTGGCGCAACTACGCACGATTGCGGGCGATTATTTGCCAGACACTTGTAGCATCGCGACGGTTGCTCGAACTAGTGACACGATGGGGGGGTGGTCACAAAAGTGGACGAACACTTACACGTTGATCCCTTGCAGACTAGCCCCGGCCCGCGCCACACGGGATGAGACCCTCCGTGGCGAGCAAATATCCGCCTACTCCCAATGGGTGCTTACCGTGGCCTACAACCAAACGATAGACGAGACAATGCGGGTGATTCACGATAGCGAGACCTATGAGGTGCTGCGCCTGGAGGACACACACTCCTCGCGGACGGCGAAGAGGGCGTATTTGGTGAGGTTAGACTAGAAAGGAGACGACCATGGCTAGAGACAGGATGATAGCAGGGAAGGAGTTTCTAGACAAGCTAATCGATTCGGGGGTCATTCCATTGGAGACGCGTCGCGTGGTCATTGATGCACCCTGGGATGAGGTGGTGACAGTCTATGTGACGCAAGTGGGAACAGAACGATTGCTTGAAGTGGTGCCCACGCTGGAAGGCATCAAGATTCAGATCGTGGGAGAGGAAGAAGATGCCTGAACTCATCAAGATCGTGATTGACGATAGCAAGCTGGTCGCGATGATTCAACAGACCAGGGGCAAGAAGCCTACGCGGATAATCGCCGATGGCGTGGAGTATGGAAAACACGTCGAAATGGGCACAACGCGAATGGCTGCTCGTCCAGCGGCACGCCCAGCGGCAGAGGCGGTGAGGCCAGGACTCGCGAAGGCTTTCAAACAAGCGGGTTCGAATTTTGGTCAAGCCGAGGTGATAGTAGAGAAGGGAGCGCGGGATATTGAGCGGCTTTGGAAACGAGATGCTGCCGTGGATACGGGGGCATATCGTGCAAGTATCCATGTAGTCAAGAGCGAGCGTGCCGAGGTCGAGTTTGAGAAACTGGCAGGCTGAAAGGCGATAGAATGAACGCTATCGAGACTGGCCTTTACACCGCGCTCAACGTCTCTGCCATAACCACGAAACTTGGTGGTTCCTACATCTACGATCCGGTCGCGCCGCCAGGACAAGCCAGGCCCTATGTCATCTTTACACACGCGGGCGGCGGACACGAGAATATCAACCCTTCTGATTTGCAGAACCATGTGTATCTCGTAAAGGGAGTCGCGGATACAAAGAAGCTGGCAGGGGAGGTTCACGATCTGATTCTCGCCGCACTACACAAGCAAACCTTGGCCATAGCGGCGGGGGCCTATACCAACTTTTGGATGGCAGCAGAAGAGGAGGTGCGAATGGTAGAAGTGTTGGACGACGGCACGACCGTATTTCATTGTGGTTCATATTATCGGGTTCGAATAGACGGTTAGGAGACAGACATGGCAGGAATGACAGGGATTTCGGGATGGATCAAGTTTGGAAGCACGGTGTTGAATACCGACTATCGAGCGTTCAGCCCCACCGAGACTGGCGACGTGGTGGATCAGAGCGCGGGGGCAGATACAGAAAGAACGTATCTCACGACGCTGAAAGACGGCACGGCGACGGCGAGCCTGGCAATACAGACGGGCGCGGGCACTCTCGTTTGGGCGGCGGTGGCTCCGCTGACTGGCGGCACGCTTTGGTGGGCCGAAGAGGGCAGCGCGGTGAACAAGCAGGTACATCTTGTATATGCCTATGTCACCGAGCGACGCAAGAGTTTAGCATATGCGGACTTAGCTGTGGCCGACGTGACATGGCAATTTGGAAGCGCGGTGGTCGATTCTGCATTCCCCGCCATATAGGAGGTTATAATGGCAGGATTCACAGGAGCGGATTTGTTTCTGGACTTTGGCGGCACGGTGTTGAACACCGACTTTCGCGCGTTCGGTCAAACCGAGACCGGTGACGTAGTGGATGCCAGTGCCGGGGCGGATACTAGTCGTACGTATCTGACTACGCTCAAGGATGGTACGGCGACGGCGACGATCGTAATTCAAGCGGCTGACACAAATACGTGGGACGCATTGGTGCCACTTACCAGTGGCACGCTTATGTGGGCCGAAGAGGGCAGCGGGGCGGGCACGCAAGTACATACCGTTTGGGCCATTGTCACCGAGCGACGCAAAAGCATGGCGTATGCGGATCTCATCGTAGCCGATCTCAGTTGGCAGTTTTCCAGCGCAGTGGTTGATACCAAGTTCTAGGTCAGAAAAAGGAGAAACCATGCCTACTATCAATGGGAAAGAAATAGTCTTTCGCGAGCACTTCCCGGCCAAGGACTTTTGGGATTTGCCGGCCAAGATAGTACAACTCCACCGCATGAGGGGCGGGCAAGAAGAGTTTGACATGAAACTGGCCGTCCCACTACTCATGCGTGTGATCGAGTCATGGGAGCACGAGAGCGACCCGGCCGACGAGGCCTCATATGGGGAATTGGATGTCCTGGGCGATCTGCTGCCCCTGGTTCAGTCGGTCACGGATTTGCTCAATAGACTGGTCGGTAGTGTGGGGGAATAGGGAAGGAGGTCTATCTGGGGATTCGTTTCGGTAGACCTCTTCCCTGGACATATTGGCGCTGGCGACTGGCTGAACGGATGAGCTGGACGCTTGAATACGTTGATGGGCTGTCAACGAAGGACGCGCTGGAAGGATTAGACGTGTTGAAATCGCGAGACAAGGCAATTGCGGACGAGAGACACAAAGCCATGATGGGGAGACGAAGATAGCGTGGCCGAGCAGATTGCGTCACTTTTCGTGGCTATCGGGGCAAATCTAGCGGGTTTGACTGAAGGTTTGTCTCAGGCCCAAAGCAAGCTGAAGACCGTCGGCGATCGCATGGGAAGCATTGGCAGGGGCTTGACTGCTGCTGTGACGTTGCCGCTTGTTGGCATTGGTGTAGCTTCGGTCAAGATGGCGGCGGACTTTGAGCAGCAGATGGCCCTGGCTCAATTATCCCTACGCGATACTGGCGTCTCGATGGAAACGGTCAGCGATTATGCCCTGAAAATGGGGGCCGACACCATCTTCAACGCCCAGGAGATGGCCCTGGCCCTGACTGGTTTGGGCAAGGCTGGTCTCAACTGGGAAGAGATAGCCGGGGACATGAGTGGCGCTACGGGAGTCCTTGCGGCGGTCACGAATTTGGCGGCGGCATCAAACCTGGAGTTGGCGCAAGCGGCAGACGTAGTAACTGTAGCGATGGCTACTTTTGGTCGCCCCGCTGAAGATGCCGTGGATATAGTGGATAATCTGGTGATGGCAGCGGACGCCTCGGTAGCCGAGGTAAGTGATCTCTCAGATGCTTTGGCCAGTGCCGGTCCAGTCATGGCGAGCTTTGGCTGGGATATGGAGGATGTGGTCACGGCATTGGCTCTTTTGAGTGAAAGAGGAATCAGGGGAAGCGACGCCGGAACCGCTCTTCGCAGCATGATGACTAATCTCATGCGGCCCACCGACCAAGTGAAAGACGCCCTGGGCCTACTCAATGTCAATCTGTACGACTCCGAAAATCGCCTCAAGGCACTTCCCGAATTGATCGGCGAACTCTCTGATGCATTGACCATCGGCGCCAAGCGAACCTCGCAAATGTCTTCTATGACTGGGGAAGAAGAGACAGAACTCAAGCGCCTACAGAGTCGCCACGATTCGCTTCGTAACTCGATCTCTGACTATCAAATGGGACTGAAGGGTACGACCTGGACTGAGGAAAAGCGGCGCGAGAAGGTTGCCGAATTGCAGGCAGAACTCACGAATCTTGAGCAGGCTATGGCTCCCCTCATCGCAAGTTCCCAGGAATATACCTTGGTCACCCAGGAGCTGACCGAGGAGCAACGCAACCAGCTCATCCAAACACTCGCAGGAACCTACGGAATGCGGGCCATGACCACGCTTCTAGAAGAGGGAACTGAGGGTTGGGAGGGCATGACTGAGGCCATTGGGGAGGGAGCCACGGCCCAAGAAGTAGCCGACATTATGATGGATACTCTCAAGGGACGAATAGAGGAGTTGAAGGGTAGCGTCGAGACTTTGGCGATCAAGTTTGGAGGCACCCTGTCGCCAATCATCAAGGAACTCGTGGATGAGAGACTCCTCCCGTTAGTAGATGTGCTTGGGGGCCTAGACGAGGAGCAGATGGCGGGGCTGGCGAAGTTGGGATTGGTTATTGCAGGCATCGGCCCTGGCCTCCTTCTCCTCAGCAAGTTGCCTGTGCTTCTTGGTCTGCTGACCAGCCCGCTTGGTCTGGTTGCAATAGGGGCTGGCCTTCTTGGCACCGCGTGGTATATGACTACCGATGAAGGCATAAAGTTCCGAACCGCACTTCGGGGACTTAGCGGCGAACTGAAAAAGGAAGAGGGCACGCGAGCGATCGGTGAGTGGATAGACAAGATCACCGACTTCCTGGATGCTCTGGAGAGACTCGGGCTAAAGATCGACGAGATACAGCGAAAGATGGCAACGTTCAGGAAAGAACGTGCCGAACCCCTACTCGTACAAGAACCCATGAAGCCCGCCGTGCCAGGAATGCCGACGGCAGAAGAGGCGTGGGAGGAATACAGCAAGGGACTTCTCAAAGAGGACTTTTGGGGGAAGCTGAGAGACAAGATAACCGAATGGGGTCAGGGGTTTTTCGGCACCTGGGAAAAGGGCGGTGTGTTAGGGGCAGAAAAGAAGGAAGGCGCGCTCCTAATTCCCATGACTTTCGGGTTGACCGAGGAAGCACTTCCGGATGCGCTCGAGCAGTTTGAGCTTCTTGAAGGCACATTGACCGAGGAACCGATCGCGTTTTCACTCACCCTTGAGCCAGACATCGCCCAGATTGAACGGAGTGCTGAGAAGGCAGCTGCCGCCTGGAAGAGAAGATTCAACGCTGAGGTCGGTGGCGATACTGGTCCAGCCGGCGCTCTTCCTGGAGGCGTGATGGCTGAATTGCACGCGGGGGGGGTGGCCTGGTAAATGCCAAAAGCTAAGGACGGTCTGAAGGTTTGCTCCAAATGCCATGGGGAGAAACCAGTAAGCGAATTCTACAAGGACAGATGTGCATTTGATGGTCTCGCCCACCGATGTAAGATTTGCGTGGCTATTTATAACAGCGGCAATACAGCGCGAGCCGTTACGTATAAGGCTAAGTATGGCGTCAGCGAGAAATGTCGGGCTACACTCGCCATGTATGCCGCCAGCGAAGAGGGTAAGGTGACAGCCGCCAGATATAGGGCTACCGCGAAAGGGAAAATGGTCAGGCGACATGCAGAAGCTAGGCGACGCGCACGGAAAATGGATGCCGATGGTAGCCATACTTATCTTGAGTTCACCCTTCTCTGTGAGGCTGAGGATTGTAGATGTCTAGCGTGTGAGAAGGCATTTCCTCTGGAAACGTTGACCGAAGACCATATCGTTCCTCTTAGTCGAGGGGGAAGTGATAACATCTCGAATATTCAACCCCTTTGTAAAAGTTGCAATTGTCACAAAGGGATTAGGGCAACAGACTACCGAGTCGTCACGATGATGGGGATGGTGTAATTTTGGGATATTGGATTACCCGTTTCGGCGCATCGACCGTCCTTCCAACCGCGGCTCCAGATCAGGACATAGGCCCTGGCCCCATTAGGTCTAGTCTGGTGAGATTGCCTGGCGGGGGGGTGTATGACACCAGGGGGTCCGATGGTGCTACCGAGGCGGGACAGGTAATCTCGGTGTCTGGCATCATTTCGGCAGCGACGGCGGGAGCGCTGAAGACGGCCTATGATCTGCTCCGGGCGTTGAAGGGCGATCGAGACAAGTTGTATCGAACCCCGGATGGTGGATCGGCGAACTCAGAGTGGATGTATGCCCGGTGTGTAGGTGTTCCTACAAGGCGCATGCGTGAAAACAGACTGTGGGTGCCGGTGACGCTCTCCTTTGAGCTGCAAGAGAGCTACTGGCACGGCGCGGCGAACAGCGACACGATAACACTCGCTGCCAACCCGCAGTCGGGAGAGATCAACAACGCTGGAACTGCCGTGGCGACACAAATCGTCATAACTGCCACAGCGGTCACGGCTGCAATCAGTACGATTGTCATAGAGAATGAGGAAACGGGACACATAAGCAAGATCACCTATACCGCCGAGATAGCGATAGGGGAAGCGTTGGTGATCGACTGTGGGGCGAAATCGGTGCTGAACAACGCCGTGGAGGACTTTGCGCACTTCTCAATCGTGACCGCAACGCATGAAACGACTGAGTGGCTACGGCTAAAGTCGGGAAACAACACGATCAAGATAACCAGGACCGGCGGTCATGCCAACAATACGGTCAACTTTGTGTTCGATGATGCTTGGGAATAAGCGATGGCGATAGAAATTGAGATCCAAAGTCCGTATGGGACCAAAATTGGCTCTGGCCCCATCACCACGGGTCGCAACTGGCGTTCGCAGCCACGGATGAATAAGATTGGGGCCTTCTCTTTCGAGATGCCTCTGAACGATCCCCGGCGCTCTTACCTGGTGCAGAAACGCTATGTGCGCTGCTATGGCATGGTGAATGACACTCGGACGGAGCTGGGCAAGCCGGGGATCATCGACTCGATAGTCAAGGTGCTCGACGCCAACGGCATACCCACAGGAATGCTCAAGGTCTCTGGGCGCGACCTCTTTGCTGAGTTGGCAGACATCAACATTCACGAGCTGTCCCTGATTGATACGGTGACACGGACACCCGAATCGGTGCAATACTATGACGGCACCACCACGGCTTACCTGGACATGAGCAGCACTCGTGATGGCAACAATGAGACGGGTACACACGTGCCTGCGGATGACGAAGATTGGATCTATGTAGGAGACAGCGCTCCCTTCGATGTTGTCGGTTGGCACTTGGGAACGTATAGGAACGTCGATCCTGGCACTTTCAAGGTGCAATACTCGCAGGGGTCTAGCAACTGGGGGAGCGGTACCCTTCTTTCGGATACCACGAAGGCAAACGAGACCGACGATCCTGGCCAGCCAGGCAACTGGGGAGCCAGTTGGTGGAAAGTGGACGGGCAGATGCGCTGGGAGCGGTCAGAGGATTGGGCCGTAGATACCGTGAACGGCGTATCCGGCAAGTATTGGCTGCGCTTCCAATACAGCGAAGACATGTCCTCTGACCACCCAACCGAAGACGATGTGGACATCAACGAAATCTCGATCATCCAGGACATCCCGACCGCAACGGCTCTGGCTGACTGGCTCGCTTACACAGATGCGGCCAGTGAGACGCCAATATCTGGCTTAGGCTGGAGCTTTGAGGCTACCCACACTGCAACCGAGAATACGGTGTTCCTCATACTTCGGGATGTGTCCGCCTTCGAGGCATTGACCCTGATAGGTGAGCAAACGGGAGAGAACTTCCGGCTAGGAGCGGGCCGAGAGATTGAGTGGCTACAGGACGACAAGGTCGCTTCGGGCATCAGGGCGACAAATATACCGAGCGGTATTGCTGCGCGAGATAATGCTGCCATCTGCCTGATAACCCAGTTGCAGGAGACCGAGGATAGCTACGAAGTGGGGAGTAGAGTCTATCCTAAGGGTGGGGGACGCGGCGTGATGCGTATCACGCTTGCACAGTGCACGGATTCCGCACCAGCAGGTTATACGCTCAACAAGGCCGCCAACTACTTGAAAAAGGACTCGGTAGAGGAGGCTGCTCCTACTGGTTATGGTCGCCGCATTGAGATGACCAAGTTCTGGCCCACTGTCGTGTCGCCCTCCTGGGCTAGCTCACGCGATACCAACTCCTCCAATGCGTTGCTCAAACTTGCCTACGAACACCTCTCGCGCCACTGGGAGCCGCAGAAAAGCTACCAGTTCTCGGTGGTGAAACTAGACACAGAGATAAAGGTCGGCGAGACCATCCAGCTCCACTACTGGCAAGCCGTGGATGGTGTGGCAGTTTGGGATCTGGGTGTCAGCACGGCTTTGCACCTGTGGGTGCTCGAGATCACCCATGCGGTAGACGACGCGGGTGCTAGGATAGTTGCCATGCAAGTGGCGACGATTGACGCCTGGCCCGCCTCAGACGCCAGCAAGGTGACAAGCCTTGTCTCGCAGGTAAAGTCTCTCCAGTCCACAGACGGGCCGATCAGCGCAGAGAATCTGACCCTCCAAACTATTGTCAATCAGTTTACGGGCGCTACCAGCCACGGACAGTTGACGGGAGTAACAGCAGATCAGCACCACGGGGCCCTCATCAACTTGGATGGTGATAGTGGCACAGCGGTGCCAGATGCCAGCGACAGCATTATCATCGCGGGAGGTGCTGGACTCGTTACGTCGGCAGCAACCAACACAGTTACCATCGCAGTTGGCGCAGGAACTCTCATAACCGTCAACGCCAATGACGTAGCTCTGTCTGTAGGTGGTGCTCAGTACCAGGTTCCCGTCACTGGAGCAAGTCCTTTCACGCCAGCCTGGACAGCACTATCCACCTATGCGGGTGCGGGGCTAGCTTGGTCTACAAATGCCTACGCCGTGGGGGCGGGCAACGGGATAGCGGTGGCCGCCGACTCGATTGCTGTAGACCTCGTAGCGGCCTGGAGCGGGTTGGAGTTTTCCGGTGCTGACTTGCGGGTTGATCTGGATGCTGACTTTACCTGGACGGGCACGCATGACTTCGCCAGCATCTGGGCCGACGAGTTACACGTGAAGGCGTTCATCGCGGACATCTACTCGGCATTGGCTGGTGGTCTGATCATCACCAAGTCGCGGGCACGAGTGAGCCGTGACTTTACAATCCCAAACACCAACGCTACGGCCACGCTGTACGTCGAAGATTTGGAAGGACAAGCGGAGGCCGCAGTCTTTGTTTCAGGTGACTATGTGCGCTTGAATGTCATAGATACCAGTGGGGGTGGTCTACTCGTAATCAGCGTATACGGTACGGTCACGAGTTATGCCAATCTAGCTGGCGGCGAACAATCATGGACATTCACCACCACGACGACGGGTTATTCAGGCGCGGATGTCATCTATCGAGGTTCTATTGTCCTAGATTATGGGCAGACAGGATCAGGTTCTCGCGGGATCTGGGAAGCGACGGTTCTTGCCGCAGGCGCTCCGTTCTCGCGCGTTCAATCTTGGTCTGCGATAGTAGGTGGGAATCCCGCGACTTTCACCACCCATTTCAGGGCGGGTAACCTGAAGGGTATTGCGGAAATCGGAAGCGATATTTACGGCCTCTTCGCGGGCGACTACGCCGACGGCGACTATCTGCTGTACCAGGCGGGGGGCGACCCCGACTTTCTGATAAAGGCGGGGGCAGGGGCGGTTTCGATAGATGATACTGGGATTAGGGTTGGCACGAGTTCAACAGCCTCGTTTGCTCTGCCCTATGCCTATGCCATCACGCACAATACTACCATCGTCGGCGGCATATTCGGATATTGGGAAACAAGCCCAGTTGATGACAACCAGGTGATTTATCTTTCAGCCGAAGCCATCGCGGGAAGAAAGAGCTATACCATTGTTCGTTCAGTGAGTCCCGCAGGGCTGTGGTCTTCTGTAGAGCTTGCTGTTTATCAGGGCGAAACTACACCCGCCCGCCTCCTGTTGAGCAGTACGGGCTATAGTGATTTCTATTACGGAGATGTCCGAATTGCGCAGGGTTTGGTTGTAGGCAACATAACCAGCAATCCAGGAAATGGTGAACTAATAGTCACTGGCGGCCTCAACGTCGGCACGGCGACGGGGGCGGGGACGGGGGACGGTCTTTTTTCCGGCAAGGTGGGCATCAATTTTGCCGCACCTGGTGAACGACTCGTTGTAGCAGATAATGTGGCTGGTTTCGTATCAGGGTTTTTCAACGATGGCAATAATGCCAACCGATCGGGTGTCTACATTGTCTGCGGAACTGACGCGGGAGGCGGCGGGGCGACGGCTGTGCTATTCCAGGACGGCGATTTCGGAGCTTGCGGCTACATTCACATAGCAGCTAACCAAGTAACACTAGACAATCCCAGCGACGAGCGACTCAAGCGAGACATTGTAGATACGGCCAGCGTGATGGATAGGCTCAGAGCGGTGCAAGTCCGAGACTTCACTATGAAGCGGTCAGGGGGTAGGCTCACGGGTTTCGTAGCTCAGGAACTCATGCAACCCTTCCCTGAGTTGGTCGGATACGACGAGATAAGTGGGATGTACTACAACCGACCTGCGTTGATGACTCCCATTCTCGTCAAGGCCGTCCAGGAGGTAGACGCCGAGGTGATGGCGATCAAGGTCGAGATTGCGAAACTACAGGAGCAACTGGACAAGATGGAAAGGAGAGGATGATGGCGAACGAGATAATGAAGGAACTCGAAGCTTGGCAAGAGAGCACCATCGTGGCGTTGGTTAGTCAGCGAGAGGAGATCGCAAACCGCGCGAATCAGGCCATTGCCAGAGTGAACATGGCCATCGAGCAGAACGCCAAACTGTGGAGCGATGGCGCTGACGGCAATCTGGGGTTTGAGCAGCGCGATGGCAAGTTCCTGCTGGTGAGGATAGTGCAAGATGCTGAGACTGGCGTGGCCCCTGCCGCCTGAGTGTAGACGAATCACGCAGAGGGGGGCGCTTTGTCATGACAAAGCTGATTGACGAGACAGGGAAACGGTATGGCAGATTGAGTGTCCTGAAAAGAGCGGAGTCTAATACGCGAAGGTACGCCACTTGGCTTTGCCATTGTGAGTGCGGAAATGAGACTATAGTGGTTGGCACTGATCTACGCAGCGGAGATACTCGAAGTTGCGGTTGTCTATTGCATAAGAGTAGGATCGCCAATGGGCATGCTCGCGCCTTACCCAAGGGAGAAGCGGCTCTGAATGCTCTTATCCGCGGAATGCGGGCCAGTGCCAAGAAGCGGGGGCTACCGTGGAACTTGACCAAAGAGCGGGTGCGAGCAACCACGAAGCAGCATTGTTTTTACTGTGGTGTAGAACCAAGACAAGTCAGGCGTCAGGCCGAATGCAATGGAGATTATATTTACAACGGTCTAGATCGCATTGATAACGACAAAGGTTATTCTGCGGAGAATACGGTTGCCTGCTGCGGAACTTGTAACACAGCAAAATCCCAGATGACGGTTGGCGAATTCAGGGTTTGGATTCATCGCGTGCACGCATACTTTGCTTATTGAAGCAAGGAGCACGATGCGCCTAGGTAAACCAGTAGCGGGCGATTGGCCAATTTCCCAACGCTTCGGCGAGCGACCCTCATTCGATCCCGATTATTATGGCCAGTGGGGCTATCCTGGTCATCCTGCGTTGGATATTGCCTGTCCGACAGGAACCGAGGTTTATGCAGCGCACAGTGGTTGGAGCGAACCCCGATGGAATACAATCCTGGGTGACCATGTGTATGTCAACACCGACGATAGCTCCGTGATGACGCGGTACTCGCATTTATCACGCATCGATGTCTATTATGGTCAGCAGATCAGAGAAGGCGAACGACTAGGGTTATCCGGGGACACAGGCTGGACGACGGGGCCACATCTGGATTTTGCGCTGAAAATCACAGGGATCATAAATCTTGCTTACAAGGGATGGCTTGATCCAGACCCGTATTTGAGGGAGGAGATGATGAGCAAACTGAACCTACACTTTCAGCAGATACCTGTTTGGGCAAAGCCACTGTGGGCCAACTGCCGGAATGAGTGGTACAAGATAGTGATACCGCCGATTGGCGACCCATTCCCCGGCAAGAAGGGCATAGGCCGTCCGTGGATTGGTGGCGACGGAGTGGAGCACGAGTACATCCGAGACGGCGCGGCGGGGGCTGACAGATACTTTGCGCGACTGAGGGACTTTTACGTAGCACGGCCCTATGTCTATGCCTGGGAAGGGCCGAATGAGCCGCAGCCAATGGGTGACGCCGCATTCCGCGCCAAGCTGAATCAGTTCACGGTACGCTGGATAGAATTGATGCACGGCATTGGCAAGCGGACGGTGGCCCTGTGCTTGAGTGTGGGCTGGCCCGACCAACCAGGGCACGTCCTGGACTTTGCGGCCGCCTTGGCACTGACAGACTACTTGGCATTGCACGAGTACAGCGCACCAACGATGCAATCTGGTGAAAGCTGGTATTGCCTGCGCTATCGACGCACGGTGCAAGCCCTCAGAGACGCAGGACAGCACATCCCTCCCTTGCTGATAACCGAGTGTGGCATAGATGGCGGGGTGATAGGCCAAGGACGCACGGGCTGGAAGACTCACGCGCGAGATGAAGAAGACTATATGGGGCAACTGGCCTGGTACGACCGCGAGATGTGCAAGGATGAGTATGTCAAGGCCGCGTTCATATTCACCTCTGGACCCGAATCAGACTGGGTGGACTTTGATGTGAACGAGACGCTAACGAGAAAGCTAGTAGCACATATCAATTCGGGTAGTCCGTTGCCAGCAGATCCGCCGCCAGTGGAACCCGTCGTCGAGGGTTTCACACAGGCTGAGCGGGAAGAGGCCAGGCAGCAATTCGAGGACTTCCCAGCCACCATGAAGGCGGCGAATCACCTGGGCTATGTGTGGCAGAAGGAATGGCAGTTCGGCGGGTTCTACTTCGCACTTGTCTACTTGCCCCAAGACCACAAGTACAAGGTGCTGAAGCTGGAACCGAATGCGTGGCGGGTAGTGGCGAAGATCGACTTGTAGAGGACAACAATGTGGATGAACAAGAAGAAACGAGATGAGCTTTGGGGCCACATCGCGACAATCAACCACGAGCTAGGGTTGGTGCAAAGGGACGTCGGCTGGCTGAAATGGCTCATCGGTGCGACGTTCCTCGGCGTGGCGCTGGGCCTACTCAAACAATTCCTGGGCATATAGGAAGAGGAGGAAGACGTGAACATACCATCATTGATTCTTGACTTGGAGATCCTGATTGGCCTGGTGATCTTGTCCTTCGTCGTGCGTCAGACGCTCCAGAAGGTCATCAAGCCGCTCGTCGAGAAGGAACCGCTGGCCCAGGCATGGCCGTTCTACCTAGCCTTTGCCGCAGGGAGCATCGCGTGTTGGTTCAGTGGCCTCAATGCTCTGCCAGTTTTCCCTGACGAGACTGTTGGCCGAGTCCTGTCCTGTCTGGCTGCCGGGCACGGCCCCTCCGTTGTGCATGATATTGTCGCCGGTATCCGCGACTTCCTGAAGAATTGGCCCGTGCCCCAAGAGAGCGTGGCTAGTTGACAACCCCCGCCTGGACACAACCGGAGCTGTACCTGGCCCAGCGCTTGGTCCGTGAGGGACTGAACACTGACCAAGTCAGCAAGGAGCTG
>Ga0307379_10007924_pt1 | contig 14372 bp, 15 predicted proteins | sample UN2MG_FD_202237 | JGI IMG/M metagenome (GOLD analysis project Ga0307379, IMG submission 202237) | Soil microbial communities from Risofladan, Vaasa, Finland - UN-2 | ecosystem: Environmental > Terrestrial > Soil > Coastal area > Acid sulfate soil | place: Finland: Risofladan, Vaasa | collected... | reverse complement strand
CCGGGTCGGGAGACCCGCCGCGCGGTTCGTGCAACAGGCTCCGTTGCAGCATGCTGGGGCCCGGCGACCCCGCCGGCCGCTACGTCCCGGCAGGGTCAACGCAGACGACGTCTCCGGTTGCATTGCGGCAGTAGAGGCGCCCGCCGGCAAAGGTGGGCGGGGTCCAGCACTTGCCGCCGATGACCTTCTGCCGCGCGAGTTCCTTGTACGCCGTCGGGCTCACGTCGGCCAGAACGAGTTCACCCTCGGTCGTCAGGATGAGGCACTGCCGACCCACGAGGATCGGGTTCCCCGCGAACCGTTCCTCCCATTTCAGTTCGCCGGTGGCGGCGCTGATGCAGCGGAAACTCCGCTCCTTGTATCCGCCGATCACGTGGTCGCCGATCAAGACGGGATTCAGCACCTTCGAGATGAGGTTCGTGTTCTCCCAGACCTTGCGGATGCCGCCGGAGCCGATCTCGAACAGCGCGCAGAAGTTGTCGTACGACGCCGTGATGAAGATCCCCTCGCCCACGAGAAGCGGGTCGGCAATCTTGTAGGGGCGGTCCCCGGCCGGCAGCGTTTGGGCCGTGAGAACGCGGCCGGTGGCCGGATCGACAAGCGAGAGTTGACTCTCCGCGAGGATCAGCAGTTTCCTTCCGCGTTCCCCGGGAACCAGCATCGGCGAAGCGTGGCCGGGCCTGTGGCTGCCGCTCGACTTCCACACGAGGCGGCCCGTGGCCTTGTCGAAGGCCACGCCGGCGGGGCCCACATTCAGGATCAGCAGTCGCCCGTGGATGAGCGGCGAACTCGAGTAACCGTATCGCGGCCGCTCGGTGCCCGTGACCTCGACCACGTCGGTCTTCCACATGGCCTTGCCGGTGCCGGCGTCAAGGCAGAAGGCGACGCCCGTCTTGCTGAAGGCGTACAGACGGCCGTCTTCGACGGCGGGCGTGGCGTACGGTCCGCCCTCGTGGCGGAGGTCTGCCAGTTCACAGGGGTAGGCGTATGTCCACTTGACGGCGCCGGTGGCGGCGTCGAAGGCGTACCACGTGTCGGTCTCGTCGCGGTTGCCGGCGGTGCAGGCGAGGCCCCCCGCGACGGCGACCCCGGTGAAACCGATGCCGACGTTGGCCTTCCACACCTGACGGGGCGGGTGAGAGGTCCAGTCCGTGGCCAAGGCCGCTTGGGGAAACGTGCCGTCGCGGTTCGGCCCGCGCCATTGAGACGTGACAGCGGGACCGGGATCGGCGGCCCAGGCAACTGCGACGAGTATGACGAGACCGAACGGCGCGGCGACGGCTACTGGGAATCGACTCATGCTCTGGTACTCCCTGCCCCCCGTCATGGCTTCGGCGCTGCGGCCTGTCCGAGGGTCTTGACAAAGACGTTGGCGAACCCGACGGCCACGCCCTGGCCCGAGAGGGCGGTGGGGCCGCAGGCAGCGCCGGCGAACGCCCTCCCTGCAATATGGCGCATGGTTCCGCCTCTTCGTGTCTACGGTTTCCGTGCCGGCGCGGGCTTGCCCATCGGGCCGATGTACCGGCGGGCGACGACCACGTTGTCCACGTACACCTTGATGGGGCTCTCGCGGCCGAACTGCTCGGGCAGGCCGTGGTAGTACGTTTCGAGCGAGAAGAACGTGATGCGAAGGTGGGGCGCGCGGCGGAAGCGAACGTCGGCCTTGCGGATCGTGAGCACACCGTCAACCCACAACTCCTCGATGCCGTCGGCGACGGCGGGGTCGGACCTGGCCGGATCGACCGAATTCAGTTTCATGTGCCGCTCGACGGAGTGCCACGTGCCGACCTGGATGGGGACCTTCCTGGCGACCTCGTAGTTCTCGCCCCAGGGACCCCGTTTGTCGAGGTGATAACTGTAGAAGCCCATTTCGAGTTCGCGGCTTCCCTGCTTGCCGTAGGGCTGGAGCCCCGAGTAGAAATAGCCGCGCGTGGAGGTGTCGCGGATACCCGCCATGCCGACCCAGGCGGCGCCCTTCATCTTCAGGTCGCGTCCGCCGAGGTTCGCACCGTGGTTGCGGACGGCCCGGTAGTCCTCGTCGAACTTGATGTAGTACCGCACGTACAGGTCGTCGTGGCCGTCGCCGAGGCCCTCGCCCGCGTGGTCGTAGTTGCCGAGTTTCCGGCTCAGGCCGCCGGTCTGCGATCCCTTGCCCGGAGTCCAGCAGGCGATCTCCAGGACGTGACCGTCGGGGGCGGCGGGCGCCACCTTGCCCGGTATGACGCAGGTCCGGCTGACGTTGTTCTTTCGGACGCTCCACGCGCCGGCCGGCGGCTGTGTGCCGGCGTCGGTCCAGGACTCGAAGTCGTCGGCGAAGATGACGGCCGGGTCCCCGGCGATGCCGGCATCGCTCGCGTGCCTGGCGGCGATGCCCGTTTGGGGGGTTGGCGCCGTTTCGGCCCACGCCGCACCGCCATGGACCGCGGCGAGGCACACGGCGGCCGCGATGACGGCGGCGAAGGGCTTCGCGTTCACTGCAGGTCACCCCGTCACTTGGCCGGCGGCTTGGTGAAGCGGAAGAAGACCTGGTTCACGAGGTAGTCGAACTCGGTCTCCAGCACGAGGCCCGCGTCCTTGCCGAGCGCAAGAAGTTCGTCCTTCGGGATGCGGTTCTTCAGGTCGTGTTTGGTCTTGGCGTCCATGCGCCAGTCGATGAGGAACAGGCGGCCGCCCGGCTTCACCGCCCGGACGACGTCCTTCATCAGCCCCAGCCGCTTCTCCTTCGGAACGTGATGTACGACGTTGATGACAGCGGCCGCATCGCACGCCGCGGCCGGGATCTTGATGTCCGTGGCGTCGCCCTTGACGACGGCGATGTTCGTGAGTTTGTCGCGTTCGACGCGGTCCTTGAGAGACTTGAGCGCCTTGTCGCTGATGTCCTCGGCGTACACCTTGCCGTCGGCCCCGACGGCCTTCGCCAACCGGAAGGTGAAGTACCCGCTGCCGCAGCCGATGTCGGCGACCACCTCCCCGGGCTTCAGCCCCAGGTCCTTGACCACGCGGTCGGGCTGCTGCCACGTGTCGCGGCTTTCTCCCTTCTTCTCCGCCGCCGCGCACACCGTCGTCGCGAGGGCAATCGCCAGGAGGATGCTCACAGGCAGGCGCCAAGGGGATCGTCTCATGCCGTTCTCCTTTCAAGGTCCGCGCCCTTAAACGCCCCCCTGCCGCAGGCGGGACGGTGAATCGTGTCCCCCAGCGCACTCAGGGAACGTTTGACGGCGACCGGGCGCGGCGGTACGGTATCCGCCGGTCGCCCACTACGGAATTCGGAGACACGCCCATGGCAGGCAAGAAGGTCGTCATCCTGTTGGGAAGCCCGCGGAAGGACGGCAACACCGCCGCGCTGGCCGAACGCATCGCCGAAGGCGCCGCCGGCGCCGGGGCCGACGTCGAGACCGTCTTCCTGGCCGACCTCGACATCGCTCCGTGCTCGGGGTGCGAGGGCTGCCACAAGCCGGGCGCCGACGGCTGCGTCATCCAGGACGACATGCAGGACCTCTACCCGAAACTCGCCGGGGCCGCCTCCATCGTCTACGCCAGCCCCGTCTACTGGTTCACCGTCAGCGCGCAACTGAAAGCCGCGATGGACCGCTGCTATGCCCTCGTCGGTCCGGACGGGCAGACCCACGGCCTGGCCGGCAAGCGGATCGGGCTGGCCTTCACCTACGGGGCGGACGATGCCGTCGAGTCGGGCTGCATCAACGCCATCCGGATGTTCCAGGACATATTCGCCTTCGTCGGCTCCGAGATCGTCGGCATGGTCCACGGCAGCACGGGTGCCGGCAAGATCGCCGACAACACGGCCGTCATGGAGAAGGCCGCCGACCTCGGCCGCCAACTCGCCGCCCAGTGACGCCACGCTCAACACCTGAACGCAACGTTCCGCAACCAGCCGCACGCGTGAGCGGGCGGCGCAAGGATAGGTGGGTACGCCATGAGAATCGGCCTGTCGCTCTTCCTGGTAGGAGCCCTGTGCGCCATGGCCCACGCCAAATCCGACCATCCCCACCAGAGCGAAGAGGCCGCGCGAGAGCAACTCGCCGCCTTCGCCAAGACGTTCCACACCCGCGAAGACTGGGAGGCCCGCGCCCGGCGCAACCGCGAGGGCATCCTCCGCGGGGCCAACCTCTGGCCGCTGCCGGCCGGGTGTCCCCTGAACCCCGTCATCCGCGGCAAGCAAAAGCGCAAGGGCTACACCGTCGAGAACGTCGCCATCGAGAGCCTGCCGGGGTTCTACGTCACCGGCAACCTTTACCGCCCGGCCGAACCGAAGAAGTCCACGGCCGGTATCCTCTGCCCCCACGGGCACAGCAAGGAAGGCCGGCTGGCCGAGTACACCCAGACGCGGTGCGCGGTCCTGGCACGCATGGGCGCCGTCGTCTTCGCCTGGGACATGGTCGGATGGAACGAGTGCGACCAGGTCAAGCACACCGACCCGAACGTCCTGACGCTCCAGCACTATAACAGCATGCGGGCCCTGGACTTTCTGCTCTCACTCGACGGCGTGGACGCCGAACGCGTCGGCTGCACGGGCGAATCGGGCGGAGGCACGCAGACGTTTCTCCTGACGGCACTCGACGACCGCATCAAGGTCGCCGCGCCCGTCGTCATGGTCAGCGCCCACTTCTTCGGCGGATGCCAGTGCGAAAGCGGCATGCCCATCCATAAGAGCGACCGCCACGAGACGAACAACTGCGACATCGCCGCCATGGCCGCACCCCGGCCGCTCCTGGTGGTCTCGTGCGGCAAAGACTGGACCAAGAACCTGCCCGGCGTCGAGTTCCCCTACATCTGGAACGTGTACCGCCTCTTCGGCGCCATCGATAAGGTCGCCAACACCCACGTCCTGTATGAGGGTCACGGCTACGAGTACTCGAAGCGCCTGCCGGTGTACCAGTGGATGGCGCGGCACCTGAAACTGGACCTGAAGGCGGTGGAACTGCCCGGCGGCGGTGTCGATGAGACCGACGTCGTCGTCGAGGACACGCCGTCGCTCCACGTCTGGACCGACGACCATCCCCGCCCCAAAGACGCCCCCACCGGCACCGACGCCGTCGCCAAGGTGCTGGAGGGGCAGAAGGCGAAGGCGGAGAAGAAGTAGGCGGGCAACAGGCAGCGAGGAAGAAAGTGCCGGAGGCACGACTGCCATGTAGCCACGCGGCGCGAGCCCGTGGTTTCGCGCGCCAAGCGAACACGAGAGCCCCGTAGGGGCGAGTGATGTCTTCAGTCGCCCCTACGGGGCTGGTCTTCATGCATGTCAATGCTTTCCACGGGCTTGCGTTCCTGGCTACAGCACAGATGCCCCTCGCGGCGCAAGCCGGTCAGGGTAGTCGTATACGCCGCTCGATATACTTCGCACCATCCTCCGTCTCCGTGAGCCGCGGCTCGCTGCTGCAGCTTGCTCTCGTGAGGATCAGGACGAAGACCACGGACACCATGGCGGCGATTCCGGCCGTGACCATGCTCCATCGCATGGCGCGTTTCAGCAGAACCGCCGACTTGGCTTGCCTCAGCCGTCGGCACGCCAATATCAGAATGACCATCGAGGCGACGTAAACGAAAGGCGCGGTCAAGGTCGCCGAAAGGAAGAGTAGGATGAAGAGCCGCTTGGCCCACCTGAAGAGCCCCTCGCCAGGGTCTAGCGCTTCGGCAGACTCCTCGGAGACTTGGCCCTCCTCCTTCTCCTCCTCTGCGATCTCCCGGCGCTCTGCGAGCACGGCCCGGGCATCCTCAAGCCGGCCGTTCGGTACCAGGACCCGAATGCCGCGAGGGTGCATGGCAAATTGGAGGTGCCAATACCAGCCCGCCGTGGCGCCACCTTCGATCCACGCAGGGATACCGGCGCCCTTGAGGACACTTGCGATGATTTCCGCTCGCTCCACTCCGTAGGCTGTCGCAGCCACGACCAAACCGCCGTCCTGATACGCTTCGGGCTGCGTCGGCAGGCCCAGTTGCTCGGCCCGTTCCTTGACACGTAGGCTGTAATCCTCGTCCGCACCCCTTCGGCCAAGCGCACCCACGGCGCGGGCACCAAACCACAGTCCGGCGGCCGACAGGGAGAGACCGATGGCCGCGACGCCCACGCGCGCAAACGCCGGACCCGGCGCCCCCACGGCCGCAACAAGAATCCAGATGCCCAAACCCATCAAGATATCCGCCACGACGCCCAGCGCCATTCGGTGCAGAATGCCGGGCCGAGAAGCGCCTGTGCGAAGGGTGGCCCCTGGAATGTACGCAGTACCCGTTGATCCAGGTTGCGCTTCGGAGGGTCCGTCATCGTGCGAGGCCATCATAGGCCCTCCGTTTCTTCCGGCTCTTGCTCAAGGCTGTCAGCAGCCCCATCTTCTTCATGCTCCGCCAGGATCGCCTTCGCATCGGCCAGGCGGCCGAGGGGCACAAACACACGCACGCCGTCGGCGAGATAGCCGGGCGCCCATCCGTACAGGCGGGCTACGTTGGGTGAGTCCACCCACGCCGGCACGCCGGCCTGATTCAGGAAGGCGGCAAGAACGTCGGCCTCTACGCCATTGTACAACGTGGCGGCCACGGCGAGCCCGCCGTCCTGGTAGGCTTCGGGGTCGGTGGGAAGGCCGAGGGACCGAGCGCGGTCCTCCAGGTACTTGTCGTGTTCCGCCTCGTCCGACATGGCCCGTCCCCCCATGCGTGAAGGGCTGTGCTGGCGCCATCATACCCGGATACGTCTCCTGCCGCCACGGCATTTGAGCGCCGCGATCGTCCCCTCGCCCGAGGTGACACAGACTCCGCGTTCGGGTGCGGGGTGTCCTCACCCCGCACCTGTCCTTTGGGTCTCTTGCAGGGCGTGCGGGCTGAGGACAGCCCGCACGCGGGGCGCTTCGCCCTCAGCCGCAAGCGCGGGGCGATCAACCCCCGCGCTACGCCCTGACCGGGCGGCTCACCGCTGAGGGACAAGGGTGGGCTGGGGCCCACCCGGCACGTGGACGTGTCCCCCGCAGCGCGGGCACCGAATGTACGTCCCGGCCTCGTGCGGCTGGGGCGCGAGGACCGTTCCACACGCACACCGCAGCCGTTTGCCGCGCTCGGCCGGATGCCACGCCTTGAAGTTCGACCGCAACGTCCACGACCCAGGGGTCTGCACCGGCACAGGGGGCAGCGGGCGACGCGCGGCAGGCGGCGCCTTCCCGGCCTTCGCCACTCCCTCCAAGCCGAAGACGTGGAGCAGCGACAGTTCCCCCTTGTACCAGGGCACCCACCCGCACCGCACCACGACGATGCCCAGCCCCACGCCCGAGAGGAGTCCCGCGACGTGGGCGCCGTACCCGATGCCGCCCGCGCCGATCGCCAGGCCGTACACGTCGAAGGCGAACCACAGGCCCACCATAAAAAGCGACGGCAGCCACAGAATGTCGCCCCACGCGTACAGCAGCGTGATGAGCATCTTGATGCGGCTCAAGGGGAACAGGATGATGAACAGGCCGAGAATACCGTTGATGGCGGCGCTCGCGCCCACGGCGCCCGATCCCCGCTCCGGCATCGCCAACAGGGCCGAAACCACGCCCAGGCCCAGGTACAGCAGCGGGTACCACAGGTTTCCGATCCGCGAGCACACGGCGTTCCCGAAGACCCACAGGAACAGCATGTTGCCCGCCAGGTGCCAGAAGTCGCCGTGCATGAAGATGTGGCCGAGGATGCCCGACGGCGACCAGTACGTCAGGATCAGCGGGTGGTGCGCGTACGCGTGAGCCGGTCCGGTCCAGGCGTAGACGGCAACCGTCAGGCCGATGACCAGGGCGTTGGCATACGGCAACGTCCGCATCCGCACGTCCGTCGCCAGCGGCAGCATCATGGCTCATTCCCCCTTCCCCTCCGACCGCCATGGTTCACTTTTCACTGCTTCCATCAGCAATACGCTGGGAGGGAGGGGGATATTCACGCACGGCAGGCTTGAGACCAGAGGCTAAGCGGGGTCAGGTAAGTCTTTTGCCGTCGGGTGCCATGCCCACGTTTGCGTGTGCATGCCGTGGCGACAACTGATTGGGCTCGTAGCCCAAGGGGCTTGCGCCGCTTACTTACGTGCGCGGCTAGTTTTCTCACGTGGCTGGTCGGGCGCGAGTGTAACTAGCCGCGAGCGTAAGCGAGCGGGTGCCGTTCTCGCCACAGCAAAAGACTTACGTAAGACCGCATAGCCTGTAGCCTCTGGCCTGCCGCTAGAATCCTTGGAGATACCGCCGCTCGGCCTTGAACATGCGGTCGAACATCTCTTTGGTCTCGGCGGGCGAACAGACGGCGGCGGTGAGCGGGTCGAGCAGCAGGGCGTAGAGGGCCTTTTCGCGGTCGCCTTCGACGCACGCCTCGGCCGTCAGTTGGTTCACCGCCATGTGCGCCCGGTTCAGCGCAGCGCACTGCTCCGGCAGCCGACCGAAATGGCACGGGTTGAAGCCCGTCTTGTCCACGAGCACCGGCACCTCGACCACGCCGTCGAACGGCAGGTTGTCGATGAGGCCCGTATTCCACTGCGACCCGTGAAAGACGAAGGGCGAGTCGGTGACGATGGCCTCGATGATGCTCGATGCGTATTCGTGGCTGCGGCCGACCTCGATTTCCTCCTTCCCCGCGAGGATACGGGCCCGTCGCACGTCGGCGGCCTTGCGCCAACCGGGCCACTCGTTGGCGTAAAACGAATCGCCGCCCAGGTACTTCTCGCGGCAGTACCTCTTGCGGAGGTCCTTGCGCTTGCGGTAATACGGCACGTACTCGGAGAAGTGGCCGCTCGATTCCGTCATGAAGTACCCGAAGTGCAGCATCATGTCGAACCGCACGGGGTCCTGCTCCCACAGTTTCCTGCTCCGGCGAGCGCGGCGTTTGAGCGCGGGGTACAGGTCCTCGCCCTGGTGCTCCAGCCGCGTGAACCACGCCATGTGATTCAGGCCCGCGCATTCCCAGACGAGTTCCTCGTACGGCACGCGGCAGTACCCGGCCATCTGGCGGCTGGTGCCCTGGACGCTGTGACACAGGCCGACGACCGGCAGGCCGGTCACCAGCATGGCGGCGTGGGTCATGATGCTCATGGGGTTGGTGTAGTTGAGGAGAAAAGCGTCGGGGGCCATCTGCTCGACGTCGCGGAGGACCTCGACCCACACCGGCACCGTCCGCATGGCCTTGAAGATGCCGCCGGGGCCGATCGTGTCGCCGATGCACTGGCTCACGCCGTATTCCAGGGGGATATCGTTGTCGATGCGGACGGTCTTCGTGCCCGAGACCTCGATGGTGTTGATGACGAAGTCGGCGCCCTCGAGGACCTTGCGGCGATCGGTCGAGCCGCGAATCGTCCAGGCCTTGTCCTTGCCGAGGACCTCGGCTATTCGTTTGACGCACCCCTGCGCCAGGCGCAGCCGCTTGGCGTCGATATCCACGAGCGAGATTTCGCCGCCGTCGAGGCCCTCCAGTTGCATGATGTCGCCGGCCAGCCTGTGCGTAAAGCCGCTGCCGGCGCCGAGCATGACGATACGGACCATTGGAAGTCTCCTTCGGCGAAGTTGGGGTGCCAAGGCCCATCAGCATAACCGGGAGCTTCCGCTCCCGGCTCGATGTTCGAACTCGAAACGGCATTCGCCGCGCAAGCTTGTAGGGTGGGTCCTATGGACCCACGCTGCTTCGCAAGGCCGCCGGCCGCGTGGGTGGAAGCACCCACCCTACTCCTTCCGCCGCTGCGCGAGGAGCCATTTCCAGAAGTCGGGGTTGTCGTACGTGGCGGTCCAGGAATCGTGGCCGGCGTCGGGATAGACGGTGAACTTGGGTTCGGCGCCGGCGGCCTTGAGGGCCTCGACCATGACCTCCGAGGACTTCAGCGGCACGGTCCGGTCCTTGCCGCCGTGGAAGACCCACGCGGGCACGTGCTTGATGGCAGCCACCTTCTCGGGGTCGCCTTTGCCGCAGATCGGCGCGATGGCGGCAAAGCGTTTCGGCTGGTCGATGGCCAGGGCCCACGTGCCGAACCCGCCCATCGACAGGCCCGTCAGGTACACGCGGTCGGGGTCCACGTTGTAGCGGGCGGCCACGTCGTCGAGCAGGGCCTTCAGGGCCGCCATCTGGGGCGGCCTGTCCCACCACGCCTTGGCCGGGCACTGCGGCGAGATGCAGATGAAGGGGAACTCTTTGCCGGCGGCGGCGAGTTTCGGCGGGCCGTGAACCTTGACCTTCTCGAGATTGTCGCCCCGCTCGCCCGCACCGTGGAGGAACAGGACCACCGGCCAGGGCTCCTTGGCCTTGGCGTAGTCCTGGGGAATGTACAGCCAGTACTGGATGGGGTCGGCCTCGGCGCCCTTCGTCTCGAGAGCCTGGGCGTACTGGCCGGTCTTGACGTCGGCGGCCGGAATCCGTTTCGGCCCCGCCAGCGCGCAGCCGGCCAACGCAACCAGGCACGCCACGTTCAGCAGCATCCGTCGGTTCATCTTCGTCATGGCACATCCTTTCTTCCCGCGTGCGACAGCGTCACTTGCCCGCATCCAGCCGAAGCGACCCGGCCGCTTCCATGAGCGTCTCGACCTCGGCCTTGTCGGTGCCCCAGATGAAGACGTGGACGACGAGGCTTCGGACGCTCAGGTGCCAGATGGTCGGCGTCTTGAAGAGGCCCTCCACGTAGGCCTCGGCGTGGTAGACGGTGCGGCCCCTCTCATCCTGCCACGTGCTGCCGTACCACGTGACGTCGCGGCCGGCGATGCGGCCGGGGTCGGCGATGGCCTTGGTCTTCGGGTCCCGAGGGTCGTGCCCGACGTAAACGCCCATCGTGGCCGCCTCGGGCGGCGCGGCGTCGGGCGACCGCCGGAACATGTGGACGAGGAAGTCCTCCTCCGACCGCAGCCCCTTCTCGTAGCCTTCCGGCACGTTGATCGCCAGGCCCGGCGCACCCCATCCCCACGGCGGCAGTCGATGCAGGCGGCCGGGCCAGGAGCCTTCGGCCGGCGTATCACCCTCGCGCACCGGACCCCCGCACCCCACGACCACGAGCGCCGCAAGTGCAGCCGCGATGAGCAGGTTACGTTGCATCGATGGACCACCCTCCGCCACTCTTATATTAGGGGGAGCGAGTACGGGCCAACGAAAAACGGGCGTGCCGACGAACGGTAAGTGTCTAGCGCGGGTGGCACGGCAGCGGCGCAGCCGCGGCCGTGGGCACCCGGTGTCCAACACGGCCGCCCTTCGGGCTGCCGTGCCACCCGGCCTGCGACGTGGCTCAGTTTGCCGCGCCGCTTCCGCCGCCGACCGAACCGCCGAGCGGCGCCACGGCGGCGCCGTGGTCCGACTCGCGCCGTCGCACCCAGTCGCGCCATGCCTGGGAGTTGAACTCGAAGTCCTGGCCGGTGATCTTCTTGAGGGCCTCGCGGACCACCGGCTGATGGACGAACTCGATGACCGTCCGGTGGATGGTGACGCGGGGGTTGTGGGCGGCGACCATCGTCCCGACCGGAATGGCCCCGATCGTGGGGTTCCAGCCGACGGCCCCCGCCGCCACGACCGGCTCGACGTCGGCGATGTAGGTGACGATGGTTCCGAAGAAGAAGTAGGCGCTGGGCCCGGGGGCGATGGCGCCGGAGCGTGGGGCCTCGTACGTCCGGACGCGCGGCTCAGAGGTTTTGAGTTTGCCGATGAGCGCCGGCACGGCCCGCCAGTCGCGCATCTCGCCGAGGGCGTAGGCCGATCGGTGGAGCACCTTCTCCGAGCCGTTCAAGGCGTTCAGCAGCGGCCGCAGGCCGCGGTCCTCGACCCGCACTTCCAGCGCCGCCACCGCCGCCTTGTACACGTCCACCGACTCATCGGCGAGGGCGATCCTGACAAGCCGCATGGCGGCGTCGTCGCCGGGCAGTTGGCCGAGCGTCTCGCACGCCAGTTTGCGCATCTGGGCGTTGCCGGAGCCGAGGATCCGTGCGACGGGCTCGGCGGCGGCGGGGTCGCGGATCATGAGGATCTTGCGGACGCCTTCGTCCCACGCGCCGGGACCCAGGGAACTGAGGTACGTGACGGAAACGTCCTGGACCTCGCGCGAGAATCTGCGGCGGCGCTGCTCGAACGTGTGATCGTTGGGCGTGGCCGCCCCGGCGCCGACCGCGAGGGGAGGAAGAACCGGCGCCTCCTCGGCGCGGATCCACTTCATGTTCCGCCGGACGTAGCCGAGGGCCTTGCGGGCCGCCTTGTTATCGGCATCGCGGAGGAGGGCCTGCTGCCAGTGCGTCTCGGCCCGCTTCGCCAAGCCGACGCCGTCGCACCACGTGGCCAGTTTGACGTGAGCGGCGGCGGTATCGTCCATCGTCAGCAGACGGTCGGTGTATTCGCGCTCCAGTTGGGCCGAGTAGTCGATGGCACGGGCGGCGCCCCCCAGGCAGAGGACAAGGGCCACGGTCAGAAGCGAACGGAGCATGGGCGACTCCTTGCGGTAAGTCGCTTGTCGGCACACACCTATTATACGGCCGCGAGCGCGGCATCCCGACAGGAAAACCGCGGGCGCCGCGCCGCCGGGTGTGGCAACGGTTTCTGGCTCGATGCAAGCGGGCCGCGGGCTTCAGGTTGTCATTCTGAGCGCAGCGAAGAATCTCGCCGTGGTCTTTGTCGTCTTGCGTTGGTCAAGACGGACTCACGGCGAGACCCTTCGCCCCCGCTTTGCGGGGTCTCAGGGTGACAAATGCGGACCCACAGGTGCCGCCAGAGAAACTTGCCACGCCCGCGCCGCCGGCGCCGGCCGTCACGGTTTCGGGCTCTCCGGCACCGGGCCGGAGATCACCAGTGGCGTCATGGACTTGACTTTGGCGCGGATGGGTTCGGGTACGGCCTCGAGTTGCTCCTCGGTATCGATGGGGCCTTCGAAGAGGACGTTGCCGAGCAAGTCCTTGGCCACCAGGTGGCGGCTTCGGGCGGGTTGATGTGAACGGGCTTCGATCTCGGCCCGGAGCGTTTCGATCTGGTCGCGCAGTTGCACGACCGTCGGATGCGTTTCCGAAAGGGTCTGGCGGTAGCGTGCCAGGGCGCTCTTCAAGTGGGCCATTCGCTCGCCAAGGCGTGCGGCAGCGAGGGTCGCATCCAGCCGGCTGGCGAAGGTGACGGCCAGGTCGTGCTCGCCGTCCACCCACCGCGCACTGGCCGACGGCGCCTCCAGGCCCAACTGCCGCAGGATCAGCGACACCGGGCCGTCGCCTGATTGCCGCGCCCACGGGTTGGGAGGCAGCGGCAGGTCGATGTCCAGCGTTGGGAACGACTGCATCGGGGCGCCGACCGCGCGCTCGGCCTCGCCCAGTTCGGCCGTCACCTGCCGCTCTTTGCCCTCGCGGATGAGCGTCAGGGCAACCTTCCCGCCGGGTTCCTTCAGCCTCACGAGCACCGCCAGTTGAGGCGTGTTGACGAGGATCTGGTCGTCGAGGCGTGTGAGGATATCGTGCTGCCTGAAGCCGGCCTTCTTGGCGGCGGTTCCCTCGGCCACGAAATCGATCACCAGGCCGGTGCCCTCGGGCAGTCTCAGGTGCCGGCCCAGCGTGCTGCTGACCGGCGTGGTCACCACGCCCAGGTACGCGACCTTCACCTTGCGGGCCGGGCCGGCCGTCACCGTCAGGCCCGACACGCCCAGGTTCCTCACGTCAAGGGCCGGGGCGGCGCGGGGCGGCGTTGGGTCTGCCGCTCGTTTTGGTGCCGGCTCGCTCGCCATCGCCGCCGATGCCACCAGAAACGCCATCGTCACGGCGGCCAGGTTCCTGATCGTGCCCATCGAATCGTCTCCTGCTTTCCCTAATGGGGGGTTGCCTTGATCAGAATGACTTCGTCGCGCGGGACCGTCATCTCCATCCGCGTGCCGCGCGCTTCGTCGATCCACTCGACGTGCTCGAACATGCGGCGGCGGAACTGGCGGAGCGGGGTCCGGTCGTCCGGCGTCACGACGCCCTCGTACGCGACGGTAGACCAGTTCTGCTCCAGGCGCACGGGCGCCGGGTCCGCCTGCGCCATCGCCGACGTCTCGGGAACCGGCACAGGCGGGTCCGTGTCGCGGGCCACCACGTCGCCGTCGTCGCGGAAAAGAGCGAAGGCGACGAGCAGGACGGCCGCCGCGGCGCCGACCGCGCTGCCGGCGGCCGCCCACCACAGGATCCGCCGCCCGCGACGCCGCGCCCCGAACACCTTCGCGTCCAACGACGCGGGGGGCTTGCGAAGCGGCATGCGGCCGAGCAGGTCTTCGATCTCGTTACTCATCCGACGACTCCCTATTCCCCTTCAACTGCCGGCCCAGCCGCCCGAGGGCCCGGCGGTACCGCGACGCCACCGTCTGGAGCGGATCGCCGAGGGCCCGGGCGATCTGGTCGAACGTCAGGCCGGCGTAGATTTTCATGACGAGGGCCTCGCGCTCGGCGCCGGGC
>Ga0307379_10007923_pt1 | contig 14372 bp, 15 predicted proteins | sample UN2MG_FD_202237 | JGI IMG/M metagenome (GOLD analysis project Ga0307379, IMG submission 202237) | Soil microbial communities from Risofladan, Vaasa, Finland - UN-2 | ecosystem: Environmental > Terrestrial > Soil > Coastal area > Acid sulfate soil | place: Finland: Risofladan, Vaasa | collected... | reverse complement strand
ATCCGCATCTCTTGCACGCGTAGGTTTCCTGCGTGTCGATCGCGGCCTGCGAAGCGATCTTGTCGTAGAAGGCGATCACGACAGTCATGTCAGTGCCCGGCGCCGCATCCACATGCACCCGGTTCAACTGGCCCTCGGGTCCCGCCGACACAGCCATCCCGATCGTCTGGCCGTCCACGGCCAGGAACTGTGTGTTCGCGCGATCAGCGCGCACGCTCCAGCCCGGGGGAACTCTTCCTTTCTTCCCTGCTTCATGGGCATTTCCGCCGACATTCACACTACGGCCCTGACCCACGGTTACGGTCGTAGGAACGTCCTGCTGTGCGCTCGCCTGCTCCGGCGTCAACAACGAAGCTGCACCAAGTACCGCGATCGCCAGAAACAATCGATTCCGCATGCGGCTGACCTCCTTCGGGAGTTTGGTTTAGGGTATTTCACCCGCCGATTCGGCAGCGAGTCGGGCGGCCGGGGCGAGTGTCGCCTCGGCGGACTGCCACAGCCGCGCGGCTTCCCGCAACGCCCTGGCAGCAGCCTCTCGATCTCCGATCGACTGATACGCGAGGCCCTGAAACAGATGACTTTGAGTCCGCAGTCCCCACTCAAGGTCTACAGAATCGAGCCCCGGCGGGCAAGCTGGCACACGGCCGAACAGATCCGCTGCCAGCGAGTCGTGCCCCGTCCGCGCGGCGAGCGTCGCGGCAAGAAACAGGCGTGTCGCACTGACCCGGTCCGAGGCCTCCAGCTCCACGATCGTGCTGTCGAGCCAGTCGGGCGCTGACGAGGTCCCGGCCTGGGCGGCGGCGAGACCGATCAACTCTGGCGTCACCCGGAGATCCGCTGCCAGCCACTCCCCGACCCATCGCTGCAGCACCGCCGGACTCGCGGCCAGAGCCGGACCGATTCCCAGGTGAAGCGTGGCGTGGCTGAGCACGGCCCGCTGCCTCGGTGAGAAGTCCGGCTCGGACCAGACTCTCTCGATGAAGGCGAACAGACTGTCCAGCGACGCACCCGTGACGCCGGCCGCACCGTAGGCCAGCAGTCGCCCGAATTGGGGCTCCACGGGTCCCGCCATCAGAACGCCGTCGGCCACGTCAGGGTCCATGGTCCCGAAGGTCCGTTCGTCCCAGATCGGACGCAGGATCGCATGCGCGCGATCGGGGCGTCCAGTGGCCAGGTACAGGTCCGCCGCGGCGGTCGGCGCAGGAGGCCCATCCGCTAACGCAGGGCCGTAATCTCCAAGGGCGGTCTCCATCAACTGTTCGGCACCCGCGATGTCGTCCGCGGCGAGACGCAATATCGCCAGGCGCACACGGTCCTCGGGAGTCGTGTCCCCACGCAGCTCGAGCGCGCGCTCAGTGTGCCCCAGTGCGAGCGCGGTCAGACTGTCGACGCGGCGCGGATCGGCCGTGCAATCGGCCAGGTCCCGTTCCCAGAGGGTGAAGTCGGCCCATTCCTCGTGTGGCCGCGCCTGGTCCGGTCGAACCGCGATCCAGCGTTCCAGGAGTGTCGAGGTTTCTGCGAGCATCGCTCGCGTGCTCTGGACATGTCCGGCTCGATCGGATCTGGAATAGTCGTCCAGCGGGATCCAGCGAATCGAGTCCTCCGGTACCGGACAGAATGCGACTTGATCCTCGGCCACCCGGTTCGCAAACAGAGGGAACAGATCCCCGCCGGGCCGCTCGTACGCGTAGCACTCTCCCTGGATGACGGCCTCGGCAACGACCCTGTCGATCTCGAACAAGTGCCCGTAGCTCAGAGGCAATTCCGGCGCCAGGCGGGCGGCCGTTTCGAAGGAAGTCCTTGCGAGGTTGAGGCTTTTGCGCGGCCTCAGCGAACCGTCCTCGAGTTCGACGAGCCACGGATCCTCGAATTCCACCGCGCCGAGCAGTAGCCAAGCCTCGACATCCGTAGAATCGGATTCGATGATCGCCCTGTACTCGTCACGCGCGCCGTCATAGTCACCTTCCCAGAACGCGCGGAACGCAGACACGTGGTCGCGCAGTCCAGGTCGCAGTCCCCGCTCCGCGGCGAGAGCGTCTGCGGATCGCGTGAGGCGATCGATCTCCGGTCCCAGGTCGACGATTCGCTCGGGATTCCTCGACGTGGTCCAGTAGAGCGTGAGCCCGAGATAGTGAACCGGAAGCGCGAATGTGGAGTCCGCGGCTATCGCCTCCCGGAAGTGCTCCTCGGCCTCGGCCAGGCGCCACGCGTAGAGCGCATCCAACCCTGCCTGGAATTCTCTGTGCGCGTACGGACTGGATGACTCTGCGAGCAGAGTCTCCAGCGGGACCTGGAGATCCCGGAGTTGCAGAATCTCCTGGGTGACGGGAGCGACCAGACCGTCGATGTCGGCGATCGGTGCCGTGACCTGGATCGGACGCCTGATCTCGTGTCCTCCGCTGACGTCGTACAACAGCGCCTCGAGCACGGCCGTGTCTCCACGGATCTCCGTCGTCAGCGCGAGCAGCGTGCCCACCCGCTGGGCACGCGCGACCTGCAGGCCGAGCTCGAGTGACGGAAGTACCGGCGAGTCGATTTCGAGGTCGTGCATCACGCCCGCGAGCGCGAAGTCGGGAACCACGCGCACCGACTCCCAGCCTCTAAGCTGCCGCGCCAGTCGGGACGATGCCTGCTCGGCCAGGGCCCGCTCCTGGGGAGTTTCCGCCCGGTGTTCGAACGGGAGCACCACGTACGAGCCGAGTGGATCCTCGACCGCATAGGCTTCCCGCGGTGTCGTGTGCTCCAGCCACCCCAGGCGATCGGCGGCCGTCCAGGCAGCAGCCAGGAACAGCCCGCTTCCCACGAGGGCCAGAACCCCCGCCGGCCATCTCGTCCGGGCGGGTTGGGCTACGATCTCGTCGAGGTCCTGCGTGCGGGCGGGATCGGTGCGGCGGACCCCTCCCGGGGTGATGTCGAACACCCAGGACAGGACCACCGCGATCGGAAAGCCGGCGAGAACGAGAACGGTGAGGACACTTCTGGATGCCGACGGGATCGGAATCCCGCTGGAGATCAGGTCTACCGCTTCGAGCACGGCGAACGCGGATCCCCCGTACACCGCCATGACGCGAAACACGCGGCGGCGTTTCAACTCCGCGAAAAAGAGCTTCCAGCGCGGCGGCGAACGATTTCCCTCAGTGTCGGACATGAGCGAATCTCGCGAAACAGCGTCTCGCCCGGCAAGCCGCCGTCACCGCGGCGGAGCCTCGCTCAGGATCCAGTGTCGAACAGCTTTCCCTCCAGGGATGGATCCTTGTCCGTGCGCGTGGCGATCTTCACATACGATACGAGGCGCACGACTCCCTCGGCGTGAAGCGTCTCGTGGATCGCCCGCACGGCCTCGAGCACATCTTCCAGCTCGCCCTCGACCGCTGTCCCATTGGGATGCAGCGTCGCATTCAGCCCGGCCTGCTCAAGAATCGCGTGGGCGCGCTTCACCTCGGCCCGCACCGAGACCCCGGAGCCGATCGGGATGCACTGGATGTCGCCTGTAGCCTTCATCTAGACAGTTCTTTCGTGTCGTTCAGGCGTCAACGCCGTCTGAGCCGCGCGTAGATTCCGGCCGGCTCATCCTGCTTCAGACGCTCGTAGTCGAATACCCAGATCAGGGTTCGCCCATCCTTACGCGTTGCGTTGTGCTCCACGATATCAAACGGCGTCTCGAGACGGAAGGTAACGCTCAGGTCCTTCATCATATTGTCGATCATCCGTTCCGACACCATCGGGTTGTCCGACATGTCATCGATCGGATCGATCGGATCGTTCCGGACGATGACCTCGTTCCCCCGCTCGATGATCTCGAGCCCCTCGAACGGCCGCGAATGTTCGACTCCCGGCACGTGATCGTCTTCGTCGTCATCCCGCAGCTCGAAGTCGCGAAGGCGGTCGACGTGATCGAAGGCGAACCCGAGGCGGACCACCTGCTTGAGCTCGTCACGTTCCTGTCTCGCGTACCGGAGAGTCATCCCGTCAGGCAGATCCGGCTCGATCTCTGCCCGCATATCAGCTTCGTCGAAGTCCTCTTCCGAGTCCATCTCGCTGAGGATCCTCTCTCGAGCGGCGTCTACCTGCTCCTCCGTCGGGGGTTCGCCGGTGCCTTCGAACGCGGCCTGGACCATGGCAGCGGAGTAGGCGATGCGGTCGAAGTCTATCGTAATGTCGAGGTCTGTCGTTCCGGACAGATCATCCTCCAGCACGATTCCGTAGTCGACCTGCATGCAACCGACGGCCATCAGTGTCAGGCCCAGCAGGCTGATCCATTTCCCGATGCGCATTCCTGGCTCCTTGCCTGCGTCTGGAATATCTGGGTGTACAGGAGCCAATACGGCGGGTCGGGTGTGGAAGATTCGGTGCGTCAGACTCCGTCGAGCTTCGCCCGGAGACGTCTGCGGATCTCGGCCCGGAGCGGATCGTCGGCAGGCACTTCAGGCACCAGACGACCGACGCAGCTCAACAGGGACCGGTCCTCACGCCGACGCAGGCGTTCGCGGGACGGCATGCGCCTGAGCGTCTCCATCAGGGCCTCTGCCAGGCTCCGATCGATGTCGTCCCAGTCGCACTCGAGGTACTTCGCGAGGGAGCGCTTGGCCTGTACGGCCTGGGCGGCTCCCGCGAGCAGGCCATCTGCATCCGAAATCCAGTAGCGACGTTCATCCATGTCCGCGGGCCGTTCGGGTTCGAGTCGAGAGTGCCGGGCTGGTCGGCGCCTGATAGCCAACAGCTATGCACGGCACATGCCCGGACCTAACACCTTAAGATATATGAAAATACACCGACCGGCCGGCTAGCACGTTGCCCGTGAGCCACAGCCGCGGGGCGGAAGAGCCTCAGTTCGGCGACTCCAACAACTCCGCGCGAAGGTGTTCGATTCCCGCGTCGCTGATCCCGAGGCCATCCCTGATGTAGGCATCCATCGAGCCGTATTCTTCGACGGCCTTTTCGAGCGTGCCGTCGATGTAGTGGCCTTCCAGATAGTAGAAGGCCTCCACGTTCGTCATGTCGACTTCGTCGGGCGGAATTCCCTGTCGGTCGCCACCTTCTGACGAATTCGCGCCAGTTCGGCCTCGACCTCCTTGGCCCGGTACACGTTCGAGAGCAGGTAGTCCACCCGTACCGTCTCCCACGGAACACCAAGGGCCGACAGCAGGATCGCCGTCGCAGTGCCGATCCGATGGACTCCGTGCGAGCAGTGGTAGACGAGCGGCCGGTTTGACGGATCGGCGGCTGCGCGCAGCAGAGCCGCGTTCTCCTCGCGACCGTCCTCCAGCAGCAGGCGGTGGAACTCGGGATTGAGATCCGCCGGGAGGGCGGAATAGGCACCCGTCCGAATCGCCATTCCGGCCTGCAGTGACAGCTCCTCCGCCAGTTCACCGGTGATCGGGAGGTACACCTGCCGTGCGTCCTCCGGCAGGCGGTCTTCGCCGTACTTCTCGATCTCCTTCGGAACCAGGAACGTGATGACCGTGCGGATCCCGAGGCTATCGAGCTGTTCGACATCAGCCTCGGTGAGATCGGGGAGCTGGCCTGAACGATAGACCTGATCCCACTGCACGCTCCGACCGTCGGCAGTTTCGTAGCCGCCCACGTCGCGGAAGTTGTGTTGTCCCTCGAGTTCCACGTGGCGATCAGCAGCGGCAGGAGTCACTACGGCCGCCTGCCCGGTGTCCGGTCGGTCCGCGGCGGGATCTGGTGAACCGCAAGCGGCGAGCGCTGCGGCCCCGAAAACCAGGGCTATGCTACGTGGATTCACGAGTCGAATTTCCTCTTCAGAACTTCCCGGCGGACGCAGGTTTCCCATAGGCCACGGGCTCGTCGGGCTTGATTACGCCGTTGTCCCGGGCGTAACCCTCCCACGCCGTCGCTAACTCGTCCACCATCTCCGGATGCTCGGCTGCCAGGTCGTTAACCTCGCCTGGATCGGCGGAGAGGTCATATAGTTGCCACTCGCCGTTCCCGAACGGCTCTGGAAGCCGCAGCACCTTCCAGTCGCCGCGGCGGTAAGCGTCCATGCTGTAGGCCGACCAGCCGATGCCGCGCTCCTCGAACGCGGCCGCGCAGGCGGAACCGAAGCGGGCTCGCGGCGGAACGGCCCGTTCGTATGGAAGCGCTCCCGGCCCGTCGCTTCGCGCGGCGGACCGGGAGCTGGTGCGGCTACTGCCCGATGTCGGGATCGTTTCTGAACTCCCACGGCAGCTCGTACTGGAGAAACTCGAAAATATCGAACGGCAGGTCCTGCATCGCGACCGGCGGCTCCGACAGGGCAACGGTCTCCGGTCGCGCGTTGCTCAACCCCGTATACGCCGGTCCATGGGCCCGATGGCCGTCGGGATAGCGCTGCTTCCACAGCTCGTGCCTGGCGCGCATTCGGACGAAGGCCTCGTTGAGGTGAAACGTGTTCACCATCATCGGGTTCTTCTCCCTCGTGTCGCTCAGGAGGTCGTAGAACGCAGCGCCGAGACCGCTGGCGGCGCCCGCGTCCGCTGTGATCCAGTGCTTCTTGACGTTGCCCTTGACCGAGGCGCCCAGGTTCGGACCCTGGTAGATGAACACGTAGTCACGCCGACCCTGAGTGTCGCCTTCCAGGAAGATCGAGGTTTGATCAATGCCGTCGATGACCCGGTCTGTCGGCACCGCGTCGAGGGCTCCGCCGAGACGGGCGAAGGTCGTGAACAGGTCGACCTCGTGGATGATGTCGCCCACGATCTGCCCGGCCCCGATGGTGCCGGGCCACCAGGCGAAGGCCGGAACCCGGACACCGCCCTCGAGGAAATCGCCCTTGCCGCCACGGAAGATGGTCTCAGTCATTCCCAGACCCGGCGGCGGATTGTGGGCCATCGGACCGTTGTCCGCCATGACTACCACGAGCGTGTTCTCGGCGATCCCGAGATCCACGAGTTCATCCATCAGCTCGCCGATGAACGCGTCCACGTTGTATTGCATGGCGTCAGTGTAGAGTCCGCGGGACACGGTCAGCTTCTTGGGGCTGGGCATGAACGATGTCGTCATCGGCCACCAGGCCACGTAGAACGGGGTATTGGCGACGGCATTACGACGAATGAAGTCGAGCGCGCGTACCTTAGTCTCCGGATCGAACGCGTCGTAGTCCTCTTTCGCCGTACCGCGCCATTCGCGGCCTTGCTCGCCTTTCTTGCCCTCGATGTAGCCGACGTACCCCTTCGGGACGAAGGTATCGTCGAGCTTGTAGGGATCCGGCACCAGCAGCTCTTCCTTCAGTCCGAGCATGGCGTTGGCCGCCTCGCCCTGGACGTTCATCAGGCTGAACACCTGGTTGTAGATGCCGAACAGTGTCTCGTCGAAGCCCTGGTTGTGGGCGTAGGCCTGCTCGATGTCGCCCAGGTGCAGCTTGCCGTAGAAGGCCGTGGCGTAGCCGGCGTCCGACAACACCTCCGCGATCGTCACTTCGTCGCCGCTCATCCCCGAGTACTCGATCGGAAAGCCGATGACGTACATGTCTGATCGGACCGCGTGCCTGCCGGTCAGGACCGCCGCCCGGCTGGGAGTGCAGCCCACCTCGGTGTACATCCGCGTGAACAGGATTCCTTCATCCGCCATGCGGTTGATCGAGGGCGTTTCGAAGCCCCGGATCTTGCTGATGGCCGGAATCCCGACGTCTCCGAACGAGGTATCGTCCCACATGACGTGGATGATGTTGGGTGGCGTGCCGTGCTCGGCCCGTAGCTCTGCCAGCCTGGCGTCGAGGTTGGCGTCCTGCGCCATCCAGACCTGCCGGTTCTGGGCTTCGAGGATGTAATACTCCGCGTCGTGGACGATCTGCTGCGCACCCGCGCGCGGTACGACTGCGAGACCAACCAGCAGCCACAGGGCTGCTCCCAGCTTTCGTGTCCGGCTCATCAACATCCTCCCGTGATCCAGGGATACCGCACCTGAGAGATTTGTATTCTTATCAATATAGTCACATTTTCTGGCGTCCTGTATCAAAAACTCGCAAACAGGCGTGGGACCCTTTTGACCGCTGTCCAGAGGATTTACGCAGGAATTGAGGACTTCGACCAGATCACGGATGCAGCGGCGGCCTGGGACGCAGACTTCCGCCTGCTCGGATCCGGCGAAGGGTCGGGGGTGATCGAGGCGATCTCGACGGGGCAGGCCGTGGTTCAGCGGAACCGACTCGGCTGGAACCTGCACCAGCGTGGGGCCTCACCGCGTGGGTTCAGGACTTTCGGCATCGGCGCTGACGGAAATCAGCGTCTTCACTGGAATGGACACACAGTCGAAAGTGACTGGATTCTGTCCTTCCCCTCCGACGGCAGCTTTGATTCGGTGTCAGGCAAGACGTTTCACTTCTACGCCCTTTCATTCGACGAAGAACTGGTCCAGAGCACGGCCCGGCTGCTCGGGTTGCCGCCGGTTGGCGACCTGCTGCCGGCTGCTGGCACCCCACGTCAATCTGCCGAGTCAGTGCGTTGTATTCGGCGGACCCTGCAGAGCATCATCCAGGCCTCTCGGCAGTTCCAGATCCCGGATTCGGGTATGCACGCAGGGCTCGCGCGGGTCATCGAGTGGGATCTTCTATCCCAAATCCTGAGCGGTCTCGCAACCGGTCGCCCGGCGGCGAGACCCATGGCTCATCTCCGGTCTGTCGCCCTGCGGCGGTGCACCGAATTCATCGAGCAGTCGGCCGGGCAGCCGATCACCGTGCGGGAGCTGTGCGAAGTGTCTGGCGCGAGTTGGCGCACGCTCGACTACGCCTTCAAGGAGCGCTACGGACTGGCGCCGAAGGCATACCTGAGGGCGCACCGGCTCAACGCCGTCCGCGCCGAACTGCGCGACATGTCCAAGGCGGCCGGGACGATCGCCAGCGTGGCCGGACGGTGGGGGTTCTGGCACATGAGCCAGTTCGCGGTGGACTATCGGAAGCTGTTCGGCGAGCTCCCATCCGACACGCTGCGAGGGCGGGAGCGCTCGACCCTGCCCTGAGAAGTCTCCCGGAATCGTGGATTGCCGCTTCCTCCCCGTATACGTTGGTGGCGCGTCAACAGCCCGTCCGACTAATCTCGTTCGATCAGTGGAGAAGCCTTGATCATAGGGACCGCAAGCGTTCGCGCCGTGACGATACTCCTGGTCGGCCTCCTGGCCGCATCGCCTATTGCAGCGCAGGAATCAACCGAGACATCGCGCGAGGTCAAGATCGGCCTCGTCGTGACGGACGTGATCGGAGTCAACGGAGCCGAGCAGTCGTTCACGGCGGACGTATTCATGGTGGCGAGCTGGCAGAATCCTGATCTCGCGGGCGGCGAGAGCAGGCGGACTCTGGACCTCGACGACGTCTGGCACCCGACTCTGCTCATTATCAACCGGCGCTCGGTCACTGAGTCTCTGCCCACCGAAGTGACGGTGCTGCCGGACGGTACCGTCACCTACCTGCAGAGATACACGGGTCAGTTCTCTGCCCCGATGGATCTGCGCGAGTTCCCGAGAGACCGGCAGGAGTTCTTCGTGCATCTTGTGGCCCCCGCCGTTTCGGGGCCGAACGTCACGCTGGTGCCGGACGAATCGATTGTGTCGCTCCGCTCCGAACAGCTCTCGATCAGCGACTGGAAGGTCGGTGAGGCCGTCCTCGAGGTGGCAGAGTTCCAGGTCGCCCCGGGTGCGCCCGCGCATCCCGGGGTCAAGCTGAGCTTCCCGGCGAGCCGCCTGGTGACGTACTACGTGATCCAGGTGCTCATTCCGCTCGTGGCGATCGTGATGATGGCCTACGCCGTCTTCTGGGTCGCACCAGCCGTGGTCGCGACGCGGGTGGGCGTTGTCGTGACGACCATGCTGACGCTCATCGCCTACCGCTTCATGCTGGCGAACCACGTTCCCCGTCTCCCGTACCTGACCCGGCTCGACTGGTTCATGCTGGGAGCGACAGTGCTGGTGATCCTGACGCTGTTCACGATGGCCGGAACGGCCTATCTGATGAGCCGTGAGAAGGAGGCGCTCGTAGGGAAGATCGATCGCGCCGGGCGACTGCTGTACCCGATCCTGTTCGCGGGCTACTCGCTGTTCGTGTGGTTGAACTAGGGGCTCCTCACTGATCGTTATCAGTAGGTCGCCCCTGATTCACAGCTTCGTCCCGCAGTATTTGCAGTGACTCGCGTCCGCGTCGTGACCTTCAGCCGAGCAGGTCTGGCAGGACTGGGTCGAAAAAGTACTTCTGTCCAGCCGGTCCTCCCTGACGAGTTCCCTGGTCACGATGCCCGTCGGCACCGCTATGATCCCGTAACCCAGGATCATCACGCACATCGCCAGGAACTGTCCGAGCGGAGTGCCAGGCGCAATGTCACCGTATCCTACGGTCGTGAGCGTGACCACAGCCCAGTAGACCGCCCGCGGAATGCTGTCGAAGCCGTGCTCCGGCCCCTCGATCAGGTACATCAGGGAACCGACGATCACCACGACCATGAGCACGGCGAACAGGAATACGAAGATCTTCTTCCACGAAGCGCGGAGAGCGTTGTTGAGCGTTCGCGCCTCGGACACGTACTGCACGAGCTTGAGCACCCGAAATACGCGAAGCAGGCGAAGCACCCGGACTACTGTCAGCGCCTGGGTTCCCGGCACCAGGACGCTGATGTAGGTAGGCAGGATGGCCAGCAGATCCACGATACCGAAGAAGCTGGTCGCGTAGGACAACGGTCGATCGACGCACAGCAGCCTGAGCACGTACTCGATCGTGAACAGGATCGTGATCACCCATTCGGCCGCCCGAAGCCCGGAGCCATACCGCAGTCGGATTTCGGGAACGCTCTCGAGACTCACGACGACGATGCTGATCAGGATCGTCAGGATGAGAACGACGTCGAACAGCTTCCCGGCCGGTGTGTCGGCCTCGAAGATGACCTCGTGAACCTTCGCTCTCCACCCGTGAAGGCGGGAAGGTTCTCCGGGAGGGGCCGTCTGATCGGTCATGCGATCTCAGCCCACCCAGTTTCTGGAAAAGAACAACGCGCTGAACAACAGCCAGAGGAAGAAGGAACTCAGCAATAACCCACGCCGGAAGATCCGCAGATTCCTCGTGACCAGACCGAGCAGCAGGAAGGCCGGGAACAGGGGGAGGACATACCTCGCGACGCTATACAGTGGCAGCACGGACGACGCTGCGAGTAGCAGGAAGAACAATATCCCGGCCATGTACAGACCGAAGGACATTCCGAAGCGCCTGAATACGAGGGGCGTTGCTACCAACATCCCGACGGCGCTCGCGAAGTCTATCCACAGGAGCGGCAGCTGATCGGCCCTGCCCGTCCCACCAAAGAACAGAGTGTTCGCCGCCGTGACGAGGTCCTGCCCGGGCACACCGGGCGTGCGCGCCCAGTACATGCCGAATGTCTCGTCGAGCGGAGGGAAGCCCAGCTTCCGGCGGAACAGAAGGAATCCCGCCGTGGCAACTATGGGAAGAGCAGCGGCGGCCAGGGCAAGAAACATCTTCCCCGTGTCGAATCGGTCACCAACCAGCAAACCGTCCTTCCGGCTCTCTTTCCAGCGGACGTACGCCTCCCATGCAATCGGAAGGGCCAGGCACCACCCGGTGAGTCGGGTAAGCGAGGCCAAGGCGCCAAGAATGCCGGCACGGCCGAACCGACCGCCGCGTGCCGAGACGAACGACGCGAGGGCGAGAAAGATGAACAGAGACTCACTGTACCCGGCAAACAGGAAGAAGCCGGTCGGAAAGAGGGCGAAATAGAGCACGGCGTGACGCGCACCAGCATTCCCGAGTTCCAGCACTGCGAGGCCGTGAAACAGGAAGAACAACCCGAACGAGGCCAGCGTCGCCACTGCGAGGGCGGCGAACATCCGGGCCGTTGCCCCCCCCCCAAACGGTGCAGCACCGACCCGGATCAGGGCCGGATACAGCGGAGGATAATGCGAATCGTCAGGCGCCACGTATCCCTCGCGCGCGATTCGAACATACCTCTGCGTATCAAACCGTTGCCACGGGCCGAGCAGCAGACCGGCCACTCCCCCGTCGATTCGTGGCGCGCCGAGATATGGACTCCCGATGGCGTCCGCGGGCTCCGCTGGAGGGCGGACCTGCGGGACTACGGCTGCCCAGACACCGAGGATGACCCGGGCCGCCACGACGATGATAAGTGCTACCAGCGCACTTTCCCGGACTGACGCTCGCGCCGGGCCGGGCAGCCGGGCTCTCCTGTTTCCGGCCGTGATTCGTTCTCGGGGAATTCTCATCCGCGCGGAGACATCTCCCACAGCACGTTCACGATCTTCCACTCCCCGTCCACCTTCGCGATGTGCATGTAGTCGACCCAGACACCCGCTACAATCTTTACGGAGGCCATGCCGCCATAGATGTCAAGAATCGTCACGTCCGACTTCTTCTGCTCATCCGGCATTTGCTTCCCGCCGCCTCCAGCCGTCATCTGAACCAGCTGGTCGGCGGTCATTTCCTGCAGCGTCTCTGCTTCACCCGGCGTCCGCTGGACGATCCGCTTCTTGAGATCGGTGTGAAGAGCACGCTCCATGCGTGCCGCGTCACCGGTGTAGAACCCCTCGATGTAGTCCAGTGCGGTGGCGCGGATCGCCGCCGAATCCGCGGCCGTCTGGGCGCTGGCGACGTCCGGGGTGGCAAGGCCGGCGGTCAGCAGCATGGCAAGCAATGCGGTGACGGTCGACTGCAGAACGAATCTGGTGTGCATCGTTCCCTCCTTCGGATATTCGAACTCGTGGCCCGGAGATTGAACTGCGGGTTTGCAGCCTCGGGATCCCCGGGATACTCTCTCGGGTGCCAGACAACGGACGAACCTGAAAATCAGCATACGCAGGAGCACATAATGGCTGCAGCGGTAATCGGCGACACGGTGAAAGTCCACTACATCGGAAGCCTCGACGACGACTCCATCTTCGACAGTTCCCGGGACCGGGAGCCTCTGCAATTCACGATCGGCACGGGCCAGGTGATCCCGGGGTTCGAGGAAGCGGTGATCGGCCTCGAGCCCGGAGCGACTGCCCGAACGCACATCCCAGCGGAACAGGCCTACGGTCCCAGGGTCGAGGAGCTTCGGATCTCGGTCGAGCGATCTCAATTCCCGGCTGGACTCGAGGTCCAATTGGGGGACCAGCTGCAGATGCAGACGCAGGACGGGCAGACGATCCCGGTCGAGGTCGTCGAGCTCGCGGACGAGAGCGTCGTGGTGGATGCCAATCATCCGCTCGCCGGAAAGGCACTCACGTTCGAGATCGAACTGGTCGAGGTCGCCTGACGTACGGTGCGCCTTCGGGTGGGCTCAGCCCTCCCGAAGGTACTCCCCCTCCATCAGCGGCTCCCACCTTTCTCCGTCGGGAGACGCCTCCATCAGGTAGCTGTAGCGCCCCTCCTCACCGAAGTCCCACACGGCTCGGATCCAGCCCTGCGGATCCTGGCTCACGAGCGTAAGGACGTCTCCTTCCAGGTCGCCATGGAATTCAGTCGGTGGCATTCCCATCGAATCGAACCACAGCAGGACATACCGTTCGGCCGTGGCGTCCCAGCGGAGAACCGCGAGTCCGACGAGCGCGGTCTTGCCGTTACGCTCCTGTTCGTAGTCGTGAATGAGAACGAAACCTCCGAGCGCGATGCGATTCCGAACCCTGCCGACCGCATCGCCACCCCTGGGGTCCCACGGGCTGGGGTAGACCCGTTCCTCACCCCTCCAGAAACCCACCAGCTTTTCGAGCTTGAAATGCGCGGCTCCGGGAGTCGGCATCTCCATTGTCATGTCTCCTGCCTGCGAGCCTTCACTCGTCGGAGCCGGCTCCGCGAACCGGATGCCGGACTCGAGCGAGTGGCCGACCATTATCTGGCCGGCTCCGCTTGGCGCCTGCACGGCGTCGTTGCGTAAACTGAAAGATCGGGCGAATACAAGGTCCACCACAAGGGAGGACGGAAGACAGTGAATCCGGGTCTATGTCGCTCCTGTCGACTCGCGAAGCTCGTTACGAATCGGAGGGGGTCGGAGTTCTGGCTCTGCCGGGCCGCCGCGGACAACCGTGGCATGCCACGCTATCCGCCACTTCCGGTGCTGCGGTGTGAAGCCCGGATTCCTGACTCCCCAGAAGTGGAGCTAGAACACGAGATAAAGCAGGAACCGGAGCCCGGTCAGAAGCAGGCTGCCGAGCAATGCCGCCCTGAATCCGCGCACCCTGAATCCGGGCGTAAGAGCCCCGACGATCCAGAGCATCAGGGCGTTGACCACCCAGACGAACAACCCCAGGGTGAGGATCGTCAGCGGGATTGAGAAGAACAGCGCAACGGGTCGAATGACCGCGTTCACCAGACCCAGTACCAATGCGGCCAGCAGCGCACTTCCCCAGCTCTGAACCTCTACACCTCGAACGATCTGTGCGACGAA
>Ga0307379_10007920_pt1 | contig 14374 bp, 14 predicted proteins | sample UN2MG_FD_202237 | JGI IMG/M metagenome (GOLD analysis project Ga0307379, IMG submission 202237) | Soil microbial communities from Risofladan, Vaasa, Finland - UN-2 | ecosystem: Environmental > Terrestrial > Soil > Coastal area > Acid sulfate soil | place: Finland: Risofladan, Vaasa | collected... | reverse complement strand
TACTGTAGAGTAGACAATCTCTAAACGGGATAATTTTCGGCAGGAGGAGCTGATCATCAAGGAATCCATCCGGACGGTCTTACCTTCTATTTTAAGTATTTTAGAGAAAGTTTTGGCCTGAGATTCTATCTCTTGCTGGATGAGGTCAATACCGTGCTCTTGATTGTATCTGTATACCGCTGCCCGAAAGTTGGTCAGGCTGTTTTTGGATACCGGCTGTTCGGGAAAGCTGGTCGTATGTAAGGCATGTTGGTATCGGATATCAAACATTAGAGAATTGAGGGCTTCTTCATCTGATTGGTTAAATATATCCCTTAAGATGAGAAGTCCGAAATAGACATTTGCCGGATTATTAGGCCGGGAGGCAGAATTATCACTATATAATATCTTAAATCTATCTTCATTTATGAAAGGGAATATCTTTTTACTGAAGGTTTCTGCCCAAGAGCTCATAAGATGTTTCATTTCTCTTTCGGTCAGTGATAATAGGGAATCATTGATGGCCATTTGTTGTGCGTTATTTAGGTGAAAGGACATTGGAACTTTCCTTTATTTGTTAGTATTTTTATGACTTATTATACCATAAAACGCAAGTAAAATAAAGGGTTTCAGCTACTTTTGCTGATTAAATTTTCAAGGTGCTATAAGTAAAATAATTTAGCCCTGCAGGTTAGTACTATTTGATGTTATTTGTAATATTTTTGAAATTTAGGTACTTTAGAGTACTTTTTGGGTTGCAACCACTAAATGACTATTTATTTTTTCTATTCACTGAGGAATAGACTTTAGTTTGCAGTCCCCAAAGCTCAATAAATCCCTTACCAAAATCCTGATTAAAGGTATCTCCCTGGTCATAAGTAGCTAAATTAAAATCATAGAGAGAATTTTTAGATTTTCTGCCTACTACCACACAATTACCTTTAAATAATTTTACTTTTATGGTCCCGGTTACCTTATCTTTAATCACTTTTACAAAACCATCCAGGGCCTCCTTTAAAGCAGAAAACCATAATCCATAGTAGACTAGTTCGGCATACTTTTGGGAAATAATCTGTTTAAAATGAGATAATTCTCGAGGAATAATTAAACTTTCTAAAGCCTGGTATGCCTTTAACAAGATGGTTGCTCCCGGGCATTCATAGATTTCACGAGATTTAATACCGATCAAACTATTTTCTATCATATCTACTCTGCCCACTCCATTTTCTCCTCCAATTTTATTCAAGTTTAAGATTAAATTTACCAGGGACATTTTTTCTCCATTTATACTCTTCGGCACTCCCTTTTCAAAATATATCTCCAAATAAGTCGGTTTATCAGGAGCATTTTCCGGACTTACTGTCCATTTGTAAACCCCTTCCTTTGGTGGTTCTATCCAAGGATCTTCTAATACTCCACCTGAACAAGACGTACCACATAAATTCTCATCTCTACCATAATGATTATCAACGTCTACTGGGACTGTAATACCATGCTTCTTAGCATATTCAATTTTTTTCTCTCGAGTAAATCCCCATTCCGTTAGCGGTGCAATTATTTTCAACTTAGGATTCAAAGCAGCAATAGAGACTTCAAGTCTAGCCCGATCATTGCTCTCTCCGGTGCAGCAATGTGCAACAGCTTCTGCATTTTGCTTTTCTGCAAACTCAACTAATGTTTTTGATATCAAAGGTCTTGTAAAAGGACTTGCCAAAAGAAGATATGATTCATATATTGCTCCGGCTTGAAGTCCGGGTAAGACATAATTTTTTACATATTCTTCTTTTGCATCGGCAACATATAATTTAACTTCTCCCATTTTATAGGCTTTTTCTTTCGCAAATTCTAAATCACTTTGTCCTACATCAACTAAAATCCCTACTACTTCTTCACAATAATTTTCCTCTAACCACTTAATGGCCATCAAAGTAGGTAATGACCCCGAATATGCTAAAACTACTTTTTTCATTTTCTTCATTTTTTTGTATATTCCTCCTTAATATTTTTTATTCCTACAAACTCAGAAATCTATTTTTCTAAATAATATTCTGGATTTTCTCTTTCGTGAAAATGCCAAAGGTAAATGTAAACTTTTTTACCAGGTAAAGAAATTATTTTATCTAAAAGCTTTCATTAAGTAATCAATTTCCTTTTCTTCAACAATTAATAACGATAAAATGTAATACATTACCCGCTTGTAAAATTAATCAATATTCCTTCTTTCTTTAATCCCTTATAATTCATAGACTCCAATTTTCCTTCCAAAACTGATTTTTTTTCTGTCTTTTTACCCCCTCCTCGTTCAAACTTACTTAACATTTAATTACAATAGCAAAATTAAATCAAATTTTTCTTGCTCAGATTAAAACTACTCTATTTTTAGCAAATTTGGCCAGATCTCACCCCCTTTTGTTCTCCTAATCCATTTTTCTGATGATTCCATAAGAATATCTCCATAGACTCCCATACCTTTGCAAGCTTGGTACTAACCTTAATAGATTTTCATCTGTACAGTTTGCCGGGAATCTAATCTCATTTCCATCTTAACAAATAAATAATTCCCGTAAAATTAAAGTTAAAGAAAACCACAAAAGTTCTTTTCTTCATTATTAAGGCTATTATCCCTCTTTTATTATTCTTCCTAACTTATTAAGCCCCCTATGATATCATCCACATTAATTGCCAGTGAAGTTACTGTATAAAGAATTATTCCTTCTATAGGTGAAAAATATTCTTCAAGAGTCTTTCCAAAATAATCTTTGATTTCTCCAATTTTTTCATTTTTAGCTACGTTCTGCCCTGGAGATACACATGGATACCAACATCCTGTTTGCTTTGCTTTCCATTCAATAAATCCATATATATGTTCAACTTTATGCAATGGTTCACTTTTTCCATCTATAACTTTTAGATATTTTAATACATTCTTCACAGACTTAATATACTGATCTACTTCTTCTTCTGTCCAAATTCCAGACTTACCTATTTCACATATAAGTCCAGGGACACCTTTTAATGCAGCTGAACCTACAGCACTACGGGTTGCAGATGTTTTCACAATATATTTCATGTCAAAAATTTCTGCAGCTTCTTTTGAAATTCTAATAACTTCTTCGCTCCCTAATTCTGGATATATAACAAAAGTTATTTGCGCTTCATGTATATCACCGCCATGTAAATCCATATAAAAATCTGATTGTTCATGAAGCTCTGTTGTTATTGTATAAGCAATCTTTTGAGTTATAGTTCCTGTTGCTAACCCAGGAAATTCACAGTTTAAGTTTTTGCCATCATACGGACCTATATATTGTAGTTTTGCTTGGAATGCAGGTAAGTTGGGTGGATGCACTATAATTATTTTTCCTGAAACCATTTCAGGAGTTAATTCAGAAGCTAATCTAATAGCAGCTTCTATACCTGGATATTCCGAACCATGAGTTCCTCCAGTAATGGCAACAGTTTTACCTTCATTTACTCCGTTAATCAGAGTACAAGGTATGCTCAACTCAGTATTTCTTATGTTAAGATATCCTTGTTTTTTTTCTCCTTTTTTAGCTTCCATATTACCAACCTTTAAAATCATTTCCTCTTCCTCCTAATATTTTAATTTTACATTTGATTATTAAAATTTCAAATCATATATTTTTTATAAGTAAAGTATTTGAATTTTAAATAACTTGAGCTTGCATTTTCATTAGACATAAGATACTAACATGAGCATTAATTTTAATAACTATGTCTTAGAATGCTTTTTTATTAATTATATACTCCACCCCTAATGGATTATGGGGGCCTATTTCCTTCAATTCTCCCCATAGGAAAAATGATTAAATTATTATCAGTCATGTCACTTCTGAATTCTAGCCATAATATGTCTTCAATTAATATTTTTTTCATTTTATCCTCCGACTCCATATTAGCCTTAATTACTCAGCACCTATTCCTTTAGAACTCTTAAAGGGAATAGACATCCTTTAAGGGTAAATGGGCTAAGATCATTAAGCTGGCTACCTTAGCTTAGTTAATTCCTTTCTGTCTTTTTGGTTAAATCTTTTAGTATTAATACCCTTTTTAGTTAAACAGGTAAAATCAAGTAAATAGCTTTATGTTTTTTGTTAATAGCTGACTATTTGGCCTAAAAAAATGGCAAATCCACTAAACGAGATCTTCTTTTTTCAAAGAAAGATTAATACATTTTTTTTCATAAACTGGGGAATTTATTTTTCATATTCTTTCATATTGTTTTTTACAGTACCTTTATATTAAATTTAATTCTTTAGTAAAGGTTTGTGACACGCTACATATCTGTTTTTAGAAATCAATCTTATTTCAGGTTCTACTTTTTTGCATATATCATCTGCAAAAGGACATCTTAAGTAGAATCTACATCCTGGTGGTATATCAATCGGGCTAGGGATTTCTCCCTTTATCACAGGTTCGGTACTCCTTTTTCTTGGATCAATCACAGGTGTAGCATTAATTAGAACATTCGTATATGGATGTGCTGGGAATTTAAATAATTCTTTAGCATTCCCTATTTCCACTATTTTACCTAAATACATCACTGCTACTATATCAGCTAAATATCGTATTACACCTAAATCATGGGATATAAATAGAATTGTCAAATTTAATTCATTTCTAAGATCGTCTAACAAATTAATTATTTGCGCTTGAATTGAAACATCCAAAGCTGAAACTGGTTCATCCGCCAAAATAAGTTTAGGATTAACAGTTAATGCTCTTGCAATACAGATTCTCTGTCTCTGTCCACCAGAAAATTCCCTGGGAAATCTATCTGAACTTTTACTAAGAATACCTACCATATCAAGCAGCTTACTTATTTTTGAGTCTATTTTACCAGTTTCACAAATTTTATGATACTTTATTACCTCTGCTAATGTTTCTTTTACAGACATTCTTGGATTTAATGATGAATAAGGATCCTGAAAAACCATCTGTATATCAGTTCTCTTTTTCCTTAAGTTTTCCCCTATTAGTGAAGTAAAATCTACTCCTTCAAAAATAATTTTGCCACTTGTAGGTTTATATAATCTAATAACAGTTTTGGCAAGAGTACTTTTACCACAGCCACTTTCTCCTACAAGTCCCATGCATTGGCCTTTATACATTTTAATACTTACATTATCTACAGCTTTAACATATTTTATAGGTTTCTTTTTTATAACATCAAAAATTGTCCTTTTTAATGGAAACCATTTATATAAATTTTCTACTTTAAGTATTATCTCTTTATTTTGTAAAGCCATTTTAATTCCCTACTTCATTATTATAATTCAATTAGGCCCTTTACATTTTCTAATTTTTCTACAAAATTACATCTGCTATAATGCTCTTTTTTGATTTCTTTTAATTCAGGTAATATTTTTTTGCATATTTTTTCTTTATATCTACATCTGGGCTCAAAAGGACATCCTTTTATCGGATTAGAAAGATCAGGAGGACTTCCTTCAATTGAATATAATTTTTCACCTGGGGTTCCTTCATATGGCATAGATTTAAAAAGACCTATTGTATATGGATGTCGGGGTTCGCTAAACAAAGTCAATATTTCTGCGATCTCCATTATTTTACCTGCATACATAACTGCTACACGATCACACATTTCGGTAATTACACCTAAATTATGTGTGACCAGTATAACGCTCATACCAAAATATTTTTTTAATTTATTAATTAGCTTTAGAATTTGATCTTGTATTGTAACATCTAGTGATGTTGTAGGTTCATCTGCTAAAAGCAGTTTTGGATTGGATGCAAGGACAATTGCTATCATTATTCTTTGACTCATACCACCACTAAATTGAAATGGATATTGACTTAATCTTTCTTTTGCAGATGAAATTCCAACCATTTTGAGAGTTTCAATTGCTTTTTCTTCTTTTTCTAATTTGGTCAATTCCTTACCTTTAAAGGCTTTATAAATTTGTTCTCTAATAGTAAGTACTGGATTTAAAGCAGTCATTGCTTCTTGAAATATCATTCCAATTTCACTTCCTCTATACCTAACCATTTCTTTTTCTGATAATTCCAATAAATCTATACCCTTATAAATTATACTTCCACTGCTTATTTTACCAGGATCTTTAAGTATTCTTAAAATAGAATAGCATACTGTGCTCTTACCACATCCACTTTCACCAATAATGCCAAAAGTTTCGTCTTCATGCACGGTAAAAGATACTCCCTGTAAAGCTCTTACTATTTCATTTTTGCAAAAGAAATTAGTTTCTAAATTTTTAACTTCAAGAATTTTATTCATTTAAAGTACCTTTCATCTACCTTTAGTTCTTAAAATATCAGATAATCCATCACCTACAAAACTAAAACCTAATCCTGAAATCATAAGGAATATGCCAGGAAAAACTGTAGTCCACCATGCTGTTCTTATAAATGCTTTGCCCTCTGATATTATAGCTCCCCATTCTGGTGTAGGAGGCTGTATTCCTAATCCTAAAAAGCTCAACGAAGCTGCAGCGAGCATACACTGAACTACATCCGAAGCAGCATAAACTATAGCTGAATTAAGTACATTTGGAAGCACATGTCTTAAAATAATCCTTGAATCATTATAGCCCAATGTTTTTGCTGCTTGAATAAATTCTAAATTTTTTATTTGCAATACTTCGCTTCTAACTAGCCTTGCGTAATATCTCCAACCTACAAGCCAGATAGCAATATATATATTTTTAATTCCACCACCTAATATTGCTATAATTGCAATTACAAGAACCATAAATGGAAATATCATAAAAATATCTAAAATTCTCATTAAAATACTATCAAGCCATTTACCATAGTAGCCGGCTAATAGTCCCACTAAACTTCCCATAACAAATGGTACTATAGTTGCAAAAAAACCAATAGTTAAATCTATTCTGGTTGCAAATATTACCCTGGAAAAAATGTCTCTACCATAATTATCTGTTCCAAATAAATGTTTGCTTGAGGGAGGTTTAAGCATATCTTTATAACTGCAATCAGTAGGGCCATGTGTAGCAATAAATTGAGGAAATATAGCCAGAAGAACCATTATCAATAACAATATCACACCTATATTCATACTCGTACTTCTTTTTAATAATGATATTTTTTTATCATTAAATCCATCTTTAGTCATAGTTATCATTTTATTTCCTCTACTCCAGTTTAACTCTAGGGTCAAGGTATGCATACATCAAATCCGTAAATAGATTTATTATTATAACCAATAAAGCAATAAGTAGAACCACTCCTTGAATAACACTATAATCTCTACCATAAATAGATTCAACCATAAGAGCTCCAATTCCTGGTAGCGCAAATACTCTTTCTACTATAATACTTCCACCCAGCATATAACTCAATTCTAAACCCCCCAAGGTTATATAAGGAATCATAGCATTTCTTATTATATATCTTTTTTTAATAACTCTTGTGCTTAAACCAGTGCTTTTTGCGAAATCTATATAGTCCATTTTTAAAATATCTATTATACTATTTCTAAGATTACGTGTTAATAATGCACCAGTCCATAATGATTGCGTGAATGCTGGTAAAATTATAGCTCTTAAGCGTTGAGGCCAGCTTTCTCCCCATCCACCAACTGGAAATATTTTCATTGAAACTGCAAAAATAATCATTAAAACCAGACCTGTCCAGAATTGAGGTGTTGCTAGTGCTATCAAAGCACCATTTCTAATAATTTGATCCTGGATTTTATTTTCTTTGATTGCGGCAAAATATCCTAAAGGAAAACTTATAATAACTGAAAAAGTTAAGGAAACTGATATTAAAAATAAAGTAACCATAATTTTTTGCTTTAAAAGATCATATATAGGAGCACAATAACGTATAGAATACCCCAGATTACCATTTAAAATATTTTTTATAAAAAGCACATATTGAACAAAAATTGGCTTATCTAGTCCAATTTCTTTATGAAGAGTCTCGATCATCTGTGGAGTAGCTTTGATTCCCAACCTAATAGTAACTGGATCCCCTGGAATTAATCTAACTATAAAAAATATCAATATGCTAACTATTATTATTACTGGGATCATTTGAATTATTCTTTTGAATATATAATTTAATAGAGACATCTAATAGCCAACCATTTTTTAGTTTTTTTTACAAATTGGGTTGATTAAAAAAAATAATCAACCCAATTTGTTAATAGAATATCATTTTAAATGTTTTACTAGATTTTCGAATTTATAGACTCCTAAAGGTGTTTCAACAAATCCTTCAATGTTTTTATCCATAGCTACTCTGAATGGCAGGTAGAACACAGGTATAAGTGGAACATTGTCATAATATATTTTTTGTAACTCTAAATAAATTTGTTTTCTTTTTGCAGGGTCCATTTCACGCTTTCCTTGTTCTACAAGTTCAATTGCTCTATCAGTACTTTCCCACGAAGTTTCCAAGCACCTCCCCATTTCAGGAATAAATGCATATTCGCAGAGTTCTGATGGGTCGATTATATCACTGTACCAATAACGTGTCTCTAGTTCAAAGTTACCAGCCTTAAGTAAAGCACTATCAAGCCCTTTTTCTAATGTAAGAATATTTAGAGTAATACCACTTTCTTTCAGTTGCTCTTTTAATATTACAACCATCTGTTCGACTTCAGTAATACCAGAAGTTGTGTTAAATTGAAATTCAATACCATTAGGATAGCCTGCTTCAGCAAGTAATGCCTTTGCCTTATCAGGATGATATCCACGATCTTTTATATCATGGTTAAAGAATGCCTCTGATGGAATAAGCATACTTGCTGCTACTTCGCCATATCCAAATAGTATGTAATCAACCAGCTCTTGTTTATTAATTGCATAATCTAATGCTAATCTTACTTTTAGATTATCCAGAGGCTTCTTAAGGTGATTGAGAATAAGAAATCTCACCTGCAATGATGGTACACCATATGCTACTAATCGAGGATCATCATTCAATTCCTTCATTTTATTAAATGGTACAGAAGTAGCTACATCAATTTGTCCTGATTTTAATTGAAGTAATCTTGTAGTGTCCTCTGGTATAACAACAAATTTGATTTCTTCAGTTTTTGGAAGACCTTCTTTTCGGTAATATGGATTTTTCTCAAATAGCATATATTCTCCAAATTTCCATTCTTTTAACCTGTAAGCGCCTGTTCCTATTACATTGTGAGAATATTCTTCATGACTCATACTTTCGAATAATGCTTTCTTTTGAACAGTTGCATTAAACATAGCTAAATCGGCAAGTAAAGGTGCCCAAGATCCACTGAGTTTTAAAACAAGTGTATTGTCATCTGGAGCTGTTACATTTTCAAGAGCTTCAAGAGTGAATGACCACATTGATTCTTTATTTTTTGCTCTATTTAAACTCCATATCCAATCTTCGGTTGTTACTAGACTCCCATCTGAAAACTTAATCCCTGGTTTCAAGTGGAAAGTATATGATAATCTATCTTCGCTAATATCCCAACTATCGGCTAAACAAGGTAAAATTGATTTTCCATCATCACTAACCTGAACTAATCCCTCTAAAAACAATTTTAATGAAACAATATCAGTATTCTCATTCAGAGTAACTGCATCTAAATCATATGCATCTTCATTACGTCCAATTACTATCTGTTTAGCAATTTGCCCTTCTGCTGAGGCTGTGGCAAAAACACTTAAAATCAACATTAATACAATAAATAAACTTAATTTAGTTTTCATTTTCTCCTCCTAAAAATTTTTTTAACAAAAATTAAAAACTACATATCCAAGAGTATCAGTCTACTCCTTCATTTTATTAATAGCACATTTCAGAATACTCTAAATCTCCTTGTTTTATCAGTTTTTTATAGAACTTTTTTCACCTCCTCCTTTGAAAGTTTATCTCATATGGCCACTAGTAAAATCGCTAGATTAAAATATCTTCTTCGATTGTTCTTAACCACTGAAATATTCTTGACTTCCTATCACACTATAATGTCATACTACATAAAATCTAAGATCTTATCAGCAAGTATTCCTCTTTTACTTTATTGGTATCCACAAATTAATATCTCTATTGCTTTATACAATCCTTTAAAATTTACAGCGGTACCTGGGATCGTCTTACTTCTCTCTTATTTGTTTCCTTAGCTCTTTCTTTTTAGCCTGATAGAAATGGGAAAGCTCTTTATTAAGTATCTCTTCGTTAAGGCCCAGAATCTCAGCAATCTTTTTGGTCTGTTTTTTAGAAGGAATAAGTCCTCCTGTCTCAAACTGTGAAACGTAGATTTGTGTTATATTTAATAGGAGAGCTAGGTTTGCTTGCGTGAGTCCCTGCTCTTCTCTTCTTTTCTTAATCGGATGAAATACTCATTTTAGAGACTTAAAACCAAGGAGGAGTATTTGCCCAAATGGAGATAGATTTAAATTTGCCTGTATTTGTCTTTCTATGAAGTATTGTAGATTTAAAGGTAATACTATCTCCTTTTTTTAAAAGATATTTCTTGTCTTCTAATATAACCTCAAGCTCACCCTCCAAAATTAATCCACATTCCTCTCCTAGATGAGAATAGAGCTCTTCTCCTGTAGTTGCCCCAGGCTCGAAAATATCTAATACAAACTCAATGTCTCCGCTCATGTCTGGATTGAGAAGATAAAAGATAACACCATTATTGGGAGAGAGCGTCTTTCGCTGATTCTCATGTACAACAGGGGATCTATTCAGAGATAATTTATTCGTTTTCTCTTTAGAATGTGTTTCTTCAAAAAAAGTCCCTACAGGTACATTCAGTGCATTTCCAATTTTTTTTAAAGTACTCACAGAGGGATTTACCAAATTTCGTTCAATTTGACTGATAAAGCCAGAGCTAAGGCCGCTTTTTTCTGCTAAATCAATACCTCTTAAGCCCAATGCCATTCTTTTCTTTTTAATTCTTTTTCCTATACTCATATGTCCCTTTCTACATTTATTAAACCATCAAAAAATTATAAATTTCACTATATCTTTCTATTACATTTTAGCAGTACTAATATTATTATAATAGATAAATATTATTTGTCAACACCTAATTTTATTTATTGTCAATTAATAATCAAAACCGGACTGTTTTTTAATGATTTAAAGTTTAAAAGTGAACACTTTAAAGGCCAAAATTATACTATTTTTTACAACTATTTAGATGTGAATAATTTATTAGTTAAAAGTTAAAACTGGACTAAATTAAGGTCAGATTTTTTAACCTTTTGACTACCTAAAAGCTCATCTTCATGCCAGAATCGGACTTCAGATAAGCCAGATTCTTTATCTGGTACTATCCGAAGTTGTATTCTCTCATGTAGTGGTGCACTAGCTACTTTCAATTCTAAATTATTGATAGAGACTTTACGGTAAGAATTTACCATTCTATCTGCCCTTAAACAGAAGATATCCTTGGTTGATAAAAATGGTGGCATTATCCTAAATTCTCTAAAGAGAGTTCTTTTCTCTCTTATTGCTCTTTGAAATCACTCTTTTCCAATCTGAAGATGAGCCTGAAACAAGTCTCTGACAGACAGAAAGTTTGACAGGCTAAAGGTAAGAGTCATAATAGCTATATTATGGTGATAACTATGAATGACTCACAATTAAGTAGTATCGTTGAAGTAAAGAGGTTCTTGAAAGAATCGGAGGTAATAGAATTTAAAAAGAGATTCCGGAAGGAGGCGTATCAGTGGATAGAAGAGACACTGGGAAAGTTTGATTATTTATACTTGTCTAAGAAAGAAAAAGGTTTAATATAGCGGGAAATCCCCACCTGTAAAGGCGGGGATGAGAGCAAATTCCCGGTAAACCGGGACAGATAATAGTCTGTCGAGGTGAGTACCACGCCTGTAAAGGCGTGGGAGTCTATTAAAGAAGTACATAGAAAAAGTAACCGGATATTCCCGTCCTCAAGTTACCAGACAAATAAAGGAATACCGAGAAACCGGGCGAGTGAGGCTGAAAAAATATAAGAGAAATAAATTTGAGCGGAAATATAGCAGTAAAGACATTCTACTACTTGCCAAGACAGCAGAATTGCATTATTATCGGAAATGGGGCTTCCCTAAAAAAGACCCTGGAGCTAATGGCGAATAAATATGGGGAAGAAGAATACCGGAATATATCTAACGTTTCAGTATCCCATATATACAATCTGAAGAAAACCGTGTCCTATCAGCGTAGTGTAACCTTTTACCAAGAGACCAAAAAGACTAAAGGAAGAACAATAGGAGAGAGGTGTAAACCAGAGCCGGGAGGGAAACCGGGATATTTAAGGGTAGATACGGTTCATCAGGGGGATAAAAATGGAGAAAAAGGGGTCTATCATATAAATACAGTTGATGAGGTAGTTCAATGGGAGGTGGTGGGAGCAGTGGAAAAGATCACCGATTGCCATCTCATCCCTTTACTGGAAAAGATAATAGGTAGTTATCCTTACCGGATTATAAATTTTCATGCAGACAATGGTTCAGAATACATAAACAGAAAAGTGGCGGAGATGTTAAATGATCTATTAATAAAATTGACCAAAAGCAGACCCCGACATACGAATGATAATGCTCTTGCGGAAACGAAAAACGGCTGGGTGTTAAGGAAATGGATGGGATATGGTCATATAGGACAGAGACATGCTAAAGGGATAAATGATTTCTATTTTAACTGTTTTAATGAGTATTTGAATTTTCACCCTCCCTGTGCCTTTCCTATTGAAGTAAAGGATAAAAAAGGAAAGATAAAGAAGAAATACAGATATCAGGACTATATGACTCCCTATGAAAAGTTAAGGAGTATACCTGATGTCCAGATATACCTTAAAGAAAGTATAACATTTGAAATGTTAGATAAAATAGCAAGAAGATATACCGATAATGAGATGGCTAAAAAAGTACAGTTGGAAAGGGATCAATTATTTGATAAAATATTAGCAGTATGACTCTTCCTTTCAGGCTCATCTTGCATTGGATAAGACTATCTTTTATAAAATGATAAAAATGTGCTATAATATTTTTTGTTAAACAAAATAGATTTACTGATTAATTAATTAATTGTTTTAAAATAAAAATATACTATAATTACAACCCAAAAAGTAAATAAAATAGTAATGTAGGGATACGATGCATCGTGCCCATAGAAAAAATTAAATAATAATATAGCAAGGGCACAATTCATTGTGCCCCTACAACCCAGTTATTACCAGCAAACCAAAACTATAATAAAATTATTTTACAATGCACTGTGTATATACTCTGCTTTTAAACATTTTAATCTTTTTAGGGAGTAACTATACTATTAAAACACCTAAAAAGTAAAGAATTTATTTTAAAATATCTACGGTTAGAAAGAAGGAAAAAATGAAAAGAAATAATAGAGATATTAAAAAGGGAAAAAAATCTATGGTTAGAGAACTGCTGGAAACAGTAATCAGTGCTGGGATAATTGCTTTTATAATTATTACTTTTATCGGCCAGGTCACGGTAGTAAGGGGTGCTTCTATGGAACCCACTCTTCATAACAATGAAAGGCTTATTGCCAACAAAATTAGTTACCGTTTTGAATCACCTGAAAGAGGTGAAATCATAATTTTTAGACCTCCTTTAGAAATAAAACGGAATTACATTAAAAGAATAATTGGAATTCCGGGAGATAAAATTGAAATTGCCAATGGAGAAATTTATCTTAATGACAAAAAATTGGAAGAGTCATACGTAAAAAATAGCTCCTATGAGAATATGCCTACTACAATCGTACCTGATAATTCTTTTTTTGTCTTAGGAGACAATAGGCCCAATAGTAGTGACAGCAGATATTGGGGTTTTGTTCCTCGTAAGAATGTAATAGGTAAAGCATGGGTAATTTTCTGGCCCTTGAATGAAATTAGAATGCCGTGAACTAGTCGTTAGTGAATAAATCTAGCGTGAAGCGTACAGCGTTTAGCGTATATATTTGGTTATATAGTTAGTTGGTTACCTAGTTAGTTAATTGCTAAATCAGTACAAACCAGTTAACTAATTAACTATATAAACGTTCAACTATCTCACAAATTTAGATTGGTAATAGTATGGTTTTATTTATCAAACCTGTTTCAGCTCGAATAAATTCGATACCAAAAAATCGTAAGATACATAATAAGCCTTTGTTTATGATACTATACGCTACGCGCTAAACGCTATACGCTATTCTTTTTTACTATATTCTCAGTTCTCGATACTATATACTGATTTTATTTATAGGTTTCAATAAACTTTTCAATCGAGCGGTTGTAGGTTCTCTCTACTTCGGGAGGGAATAGACATCCGGGAAGCTCACCCATATTCCAATGATAAGTAATACATTCACAGCACTTACCTTTCCTGCTGCAGGGTTCATAAGTACAAGTACATTTCCTCTTGTTTTTTTCAAT
>Ga0307379_10007918_pt1 | contig 14376 bp, 12 predicted proteins | sample UN2MG_FD_202237 | JGI IMG/M metagenome (GOLD analysis project Ga0307379, IMG submission 202237) | Soil microbial communities from Risofladan, Vaasa, Finland - UN-2 | ecosystem: Environmental > Terrestrial > Soil > Coastal area > Acid sulfate soil | place: Finland: Risofladan, Vaasa | collected... | reverse complement strand
TCGGACGAGGATGGCGACGGAGGCCGGGGCGGCGCCCGCGCGGACGAGGTCCGCGATTCGGCGAGCGGCCTCCTCGACTTCGCGCGTCCGCCCGGCCGCCCGGACGACGCAGACGGAACCGTCGGCCGCGGGCCCCGGCCCCAACGGGGCAGGCGCGCCGGGATCAGCGGGGTCCGGCAGGCGAAAAAGGTGTGTCCGAATCTGCTCCAGACCCGCCGAGAGTCGCGTCGGATCGTTGACGGCCGTTTCAACCAGGCGCTTGCCGAACCGCGCCCGGAGACGCTCGCGCGTTCGGCCGGTGACGCCGAAAAGTTTCGTCCGGTCTGCATCGTGCACCAGGGTGAGGATCGTGCGTTCGGCGCGCGTCGAGAGGGCTTCGAGGACATCAAGTTGGGCCGGGTCGAAGTTCTGGAATCCGTCGACGGCCAGGAGCGCCAGGTCGCCGAAGGGGCCGAACTCGCCCCTGGCGAGGAGGTCGGCGGCGTGCCAGAACCGGCCGGCTTCGTCGTACACGTCGCGCGCCTGGAGGGCCCGCTGGTAATCGGCGTAGAGGACCGCCAGGAGGCGGTTCCGGGGCGAGCGGAGGCCTCGCGTGAGGGCCCGGCCGAAGGCGTCCGGTTCGACGCGGGCGGCCTTCAGTTCGCGGAACAGAGCGTCGAGCGCGTCCACGAAACCGGGGGCGTCGCGGACGGCGCCGAGGAGGGCGGCCTCGCGCGCGCCGAGGCGGTCGAGGCACTCGCGGACGAGGTGGCGGCGCGCGAGGGCCGGGATGAGGCGGACCGTCTGGCCGGCGGCGGCCAGGAGGCGTTCGGCGAGGTCCGGCAGCGTCAGGACCTGAGGCCGGACGAGGACGCCGGATTCTTGCGCGGCGAGGAGTCGGCTCTCGGTCTCACGGCGCCGGCGGGCGGTCGGCACGAGCATCAGGCACCGGCCGGGACCGGCGCCGGCGAGGGCGTCCGCGTAGACCGCCAGGACGCGCGACGCCTTGCCGCTTCGGGCCGGTCCGATGATGAGTTCGACAGGCGAGGGCATGGCCCCCCCAACGCACGTGCCGCGGCGCGCGGCGAGGCACTGACCCTATCGCGGTCAGAGGAGTCTGTCAAGTTGCGCGCGGTGCAGGCCGGCGGCGGCAGGGAGTTCGGTTTGGCTAACGCCGCGCCGTCCGCCGACCCGATGGATGGGGCGGAGGGGGGCCAGTGGTTTCCGCTGGACGGCGGCGGGGGCGGGCGGCCATAGTAGCGCCGGAGCGGAGTATCCGGAGGCGGGAGGATGAAGCGAAAGACGTGGTTGCTGGCGGGGGGCGGCGCCGTGGGTCTTGCGGTGCTCGCGGCAAGCATCGCCTATGCCGCGGGGCTCCGCCCTGGCGAAGCCGGGGCTGAGCCGTCCGCCGTCTCGGAACACCTCTCAGCGGTCCAGGCCGCCATCCTCGGCGTCGTCGAGGGACTGACGGAGTATCTGCCGGTCTCGTCCACGGGGCACCTCATCCTCGTGAATCACGCGATGGGCCTGAGCCATTTCACGGACCCGGCCCACCCTTTGCGGAGCGGCATTGAGAAGGTCCCGGCCGTGGACGCGTTCGACATCGTTATCCAACTCGGCGCAATCCTGGCGGTGCTCGGACTCTACCGCAAGCGGGTCGGGCAGATGGTGCTCGGCCTGGCGGGGCGCGATCCGGCCGGCCTGCGGCTCACGGTGTGCCTGCTCATCGCGTTCCTCCCGGCCGCCGTCGTGGGCCTGGCCCTTCATCACCGGATCAAGGAGCACCTGTTTAATCCGGTCTCGGTGATTGCGGCGCTGGCGGTCGGCGGCGTGCTGATGATCGTTGTCGAGCGCTACTTCTGGCGCCGGCGGCGGGATGCCCCGCCCTTCGACCACGCCCTTCGACAGGCTCAGGGCCGTGAGCATGGTCGAACGGCTCAGGGCGGCCCTCGTTCGACCCAGAGGCTCTCGACGGGGAGCATGGTCGAGAGGCCGCGAGTCACGGACGTGACGCAGACGCGCTACTGGCAGGCTCTCGTGATCGGCCTGGCGCAGGTGCTGGCCATGTGGCCGGGCACGTCGCGGAGCATGATTACGATCCTGGCGGCCCTGGTGATCGGCTTCGACATGTTGGCGGCGGCGGAGTTCAGTTTCCTCCTGGCCCTGCCGACGCTCGGGGCCGCCACCGTTTACGAGGGGGCCAAGAGTTGGCACGACCTGACCGGCTCGGTGGGCGTGGACGGGATGGTCATCGGCCTGGTCGTGAGCGGCGTCGTCGCGGCGCTGGCCGTCAAAGGGTTCGTCCGGTGGCTTACCAGGCACGGCCTCGTGCCGTTCGGTCTCTATCGACTGGGTCTCGCGGCGGCGGTGTGCGGCTACTTCATGTGGTCGGCCCGATAAGACGGCCGAGCAGAGCGTCGGTGGCGACGGTCAGGACCAGGGCCATCAGGCCGGCCGCCACGTCGTCCAGGACGATCCCCCAGCCGTGCGGCAGGCGCTCCAACTGTCGGGCGGGCGGCGGCTTGAGGATATCCATCAGGCGGAACCACACGAAGGCCGCGGCCAGGGTGATCCACGCCCGGCCGCTCCACGGCGTCCAGGCGGCAAGGCCGGCCACCAGCATCCCCGCCGCTTCGTCCATGACGAACGGCCGCGGGTCTTTGCCGCCGAAATCCTTCTCGGGTTCCCGGCTGGCCGCAACGCCGATGGCGCCGGCCCCGGCGGCCGCGATGGCGATCCCCCACCACGGGCATCCCAGGTGCCAGGCGGCCAGCATCAGCGCGGCCGTGAGGGCCGAGGCGTAGGTGCCCGCCGGGCCGGGGATCCAACCGACGCCGAAGAAAGTTCCAAGCAGTTTTCGCATGGGAGGCTCTAGTCCGGCGGGAGGCGCAGCAAATGGTAGGCCCGCTTGATGTACACCAGGCCGCTTAGGCCCGTGAAGAGCGTGGCGGTCCAGATGGAGATGTCCCGGCCGACGGCCGTCCAGGCGGGCGCGCCGGCGTCGCCGGCCCAGTGGGCGACGGAGAGGAGGGACCACGTGATGGCGACGCACTGGAGGAACATTTTGACTTTGCCGGTGAGCGAGGCGGCGAAGGGAATCCCGTGCGACTCGCTGAAACTCCGCATGCCGGTCACCAGGAGTTCCCGCGCGAGGATGACGACGACCATCCACGTCTGCCAACCCGTCACATTCACGCCGTCGCGGATGAACTCGCCGCCGATGAAATAGACCATCGCCCCGCAGATGATGATCTTGTCGACGAACGGGTCGGCAATCCGCCCGAACGTGGTCATGTGGCCCATGCGGCGCGCCAGGTATCCGTCCACGACGTCCGTCGCGACGGCGACGAGGAAGATCGCCAGCGCGATGTCGATCACGGGCCAGGCCGGCGGGTTATAGGCGTCGTAAAACGCCAGGACGATGAAGAAGCCGATGGCCAGGAAGAATCGGCCGGCCGTCAGGAGGTTCGGCACGTGGCGTCTCACGCTTCCGGGTCTCCGTCGGTCGCCGCGGCGACCGTATCGTATCCCTTGGCGGCGACGATCCGGACCTTGACCTCGTCGCCTTGCTTGGCGGTCCCCGTCGGCAAGAGCACGACGGAATCGACCTCGGGCGCCTGGCCGCCGTGCCGGGCCGCCAGATACCCCGCCGCGTGGGCCGGGCCGTCCACGCGAACGGTGATTCTCCGGCCGACCATACGGCGGGCGGCCTCGTGGGCCAGCCGTTCCGAGAGGCGCATCAGCCGGTCCCACCGCCGCCGCCGAACTTCCGGCGGAACTTGGTCCGGGAGGTTTGCGGCCCGCGTCCCAGTCTCAGGACTGTACAGAAAAGAGCCGACGTGGTCAAAGCGAACTTTTTCCAGGAAGTCGGCGAGTTCCTCGAAAGCCTCGCCCGTCTCGCCCGGATAGCCGACGATGAAGGTGGTGCGGATGGCGATGCCCGGGACCGCCTCGCGCAGCCGACCGAGCAGCCGTTCGACGCCGGCTCGCGTGATGCGCCGGCCCATGCTCGCCAGAATGGCGTCGCTAATGTGCTGAATCGGAAGGTCCACGTACGGCACGATCGGCAGGCCGCGCGCGAGTTCCTGAATCACGTCGTCCGTGAACGACGCGGGGTGGGTGTACATGAGGCGAATCCACTCGGCCCCCGACTCCCGGCGCAGGCGGGCGAGCAGGCGCGCGAGGTTCCATCCGTCGCCGCGGTCGCGGCCGAAGGCGGTCGTGTCCTGGCCGACGAGCACCAGTTCGCGCGCGCCGTCGGCGACGAGTTCCTGCGCTTCGGCGAGGACGGCGTCGGGCGATTTGGACCGCAACGGCCCGCGGATCGCGGGAATCGCGCAGTACGCGCAGCGGTTGTCGCATCCCTCGGTGATCCGCAGGTACGCGTAATGGCGCGGCGTCAGGCGCAGGCGTTCGCGGTCGTCGGGCGCCGCGGCGGGGAACGGGCCGACGCGGACCGCCGGCGCCTGTTTTGCGCTGCGCGCGAGGGCCGCCCGGCAAACGTCCGCAAGGGCGTCGCGTTCGGCCAGCCCTGCGACGGCATCCACGCCCGCGTGGCGCGCGAGGACCGCAGGCCCGTCGCGCTGCGCCATACAGCCGGCGACGACGATGCGGCCGAGGCGGCCGGCACGCTTCAAGGCTTCGAGTTCCTCGATCGCCTCGTCGGTCTCGGCCCGCGCAAGGTCGATGAAGGCGCACGTGTTGACGACGGCCACGTCGGCGCCGTCGGGCGAGTTGGTCACCGCGAATCCCGCGAGGGCCAGGCCCGCGAGCATCCGCTCGGAGTCCACGAGGTTCTTCGGGCACCCGAGGCTGACCAGCGCCGCGATCGGCTGACGTGCTTCCGCCATCAAGGTTTGCCGTACTCCGTTGGCCGTTCATTCTGCATTCTGCGTTGGCATTATTCCGCATTCCGCAATCGCGCGCTCCCCTTCGGGTCGCGGCTAACCATGTGCCGTTTTGCTTGGCCTTTCGCTGTTCGTTCCGCGTTCCGTATTCCGCGTTCCGCGTTGGCTTTATGCCCGCGAGACGTATTCGCCCGTCCGGGTGTCGACGATGAGGTGGTCGCCGTTCTTCACGAACGAGGGGACCTTGACGCGGGCGCCGCCCTCGCACCCGGCCTCTTTCATCGAGTTGGTGGCGGTGGCGCCGCGGAGGTCGGGCGGCGTGTCCTCGACAGTGAGTTCCACGGTGTTCGGCAGTTCGGCGGTGACGGGATGGCCGTCGGCCAGGCCGATGACGAGTTCGAGGTTCGGCGTCAGGTAGACCGAGTTCGGGCCGATGAAGTCGGCCGGGATGCGGACCTCCTCGAACGTCTGCATGTCCATCAGGAGGTGATGCGTCGCGTCGGAGTAGAGGTAGTTCATCGTCTTGCGTTCGACGTAAGCCTGTTCGAACAACTCCTCGGTGCGGAACCGTTCCTCGATTAACTGGCCCGTCTGGAGGTTCTTGAGTTGGATGACCTGGCTGGAGCGCCAATTGCCCTTGGCGACCTTCTGGTTGTCCACGATGGTCCAGAGGCCGCCCTTGTAGTTGACGGTCATGCCGCGGCGCAAATCAATCGCTTTCGTGCTCATCCTGCCCCTTCTCCCTGAGTCTCATCACGGAAACGGCCAGCGTGCGGGCCGCGCGCCCGCTTGGCCGGCAGCCAATTTAGGCCCATCCGGCGGGTCTGTCAATGCCCAAAGGCGCCCGCGGCGGGGAAAAGGCTTGCTTCGCGGCCCGGCGGCGCGATAATCCGTTCCCCGACCCCATCACCAGCGAAGGGCGTGCGTATGGCGGCCCGGAGGGCCACCCAGGAAGCCGATGTCTCGCGGGCGAGGCGGCTCGAGTTGCCGGTCGTCGGCCGCCGACCCGCCGGCCGCGACTTCGTCTGGCTCGTCCTCGACGCCCCGCCCGATTGGCGGAGCCTGCCCGGCCAGTTCGTCAACATTCTGTGCGAGTCGGATGCCCGTGAGGCCTGGGCCTCGGAAGGACGGATCCTCGACGAGGCGGAAGGGTGGCCCGAGACCACCGGCCTGGAACTCGGCGGGCGACGGGCCTTCGGCCGGCGGCCTTACAGCATCGCGCGGGTCGAGCGTCGCGGCCGGCAGGTCCGGCTCCACCTTCTGGTGCAGGTCAAAGGGCCGGGGTCGCGGTTTCTCGGGTCGCGGCCGGTCGGAAGCGCCGTGGACCTTGTGGGTCCGCTGGGGACGCATTTCACGGCCCCGGCGGAGGATCGGCTCCCTGTCCTGGTGAGCGGGGGGTGTGGCTTGGCGCCGATCTTCGGCTTGGCGGAAGGACTGGCCGAGGCCGGCCGGCGCGTCGTCAACCTTTTCGGTGCGGCGACGCTCGACGCGATGCCGCTGGATTTCTCCGAGCCGCCGCGACCGACGGGCGAGCGCCTTGAGGAGACCACGGCGGCGACCGAATTCGCCTTCCGCGGCGTGACGACGTTCCTCGCGACGGACGACGGGAGCGCCGGCTTCTGCGGCCCCGTGACGGCCGCGCTTGAAAGATATCTGGACGGGGCAGGGCGGGGCAAGGCCGTGGCGCTTTACGGCTGCGGGCCGAAGGCGATGCTGAAGCGCCTGGCCGAGATCGCGGCGGAGCGCGAGTTGCCCTGCGAGATTTCGCTGGAGCGGCACATGGGTTGCGGCATCGGGGTTTGCCTGTCGTGTGTCGCCAAGCGGCGCGACGCCGCGAGCGACCGCGGCTGGACCTATCGCCTCACGTGCCGCGACGGGCCGGTCATGGACGCGCACGAAATCCTATGGGACGACGCATGAGCGACGCGCAAGCGGACCTGGCGGTGACGGTCGGCAAGATCCGGATGCGCAACCCGATTGCGACCGCGTCGGGGTGCTCCGGGTACGGGGAGGAACTGGCGGCGTTCTACGACCCGGGCCTCTTGGGGGCGATCGTCACGAAATCCATCACCCTGGAGCCGCGCGACGGCCACCCCCCGCCGCGCCTCGTCGAGACGCGCGCCGGGATGCTGAACGCCATCGGGCTGGCGAACGTCGGTCTGGAGGCGTTCCTCGCGGAGAAACTTCCCGCGCTCGCGCGGTACGACGTGCCGGTCATCGTCAACGTCGCGGGCGCGACGCGCGACGAGTACGTCCGCGTGGCCCGGGCGCTGGATGCGGCCGAGGGCGTCGCGGGGATCGAACTGAACGTCTCGTGCCCGAACGTCAAGGAAGGCGGGATCGAGTTCGGCGTGGACCCGAAGACGCTTGGGGGCCTCGTCGAGGCCGTGCGGAACGAGGTCGCGCGCGCCACGCTCATCGTGAAACTGAGCCCGAACGTGACGGACATCGCCGTCGTGGCCCGGTCGGCGGTGGACGCCGGCGCCGACGCCCTCAGCCTCATCAACACGCTGCGCGGCCTGGCGGTGGATCCGTGGACGGGCCGGCCGCGGCTCTCGAACGTGACGGGGGGCCTTTCGGGGCCGGCCATCAAGCCGGTCGCGCTCTGGATGGTCCGCCGCGTGTGGCAGGAGGTGGCGTCGGCGAAGGGCGTGGCGATTGTGGGTCTCGGCGGCGTTCAGTTCGTCGAGGACGTGATCGAGTTCCTCCGCGCGGGGGCGACGGCGGTCGCGGTCGGGACGGCCAATTTCGTCAACCCGGAAACCGGGCGCACGCTGGCCGAGGGGCTGGGCGAGGCGCTTCGCCGATTGGGTTGCGTCCGGGCGCTCGACCTCGTCGGACGCCTCGAAGTCACCTAAGCAAGGTTATACGCGGTGGGTTCGCCGCGGGGCTTGGCGGGCGCTGCCGAGCCGGCGGCGGGAGCCGCCGGTCACGTTCGCCGCCGTGGCATGTGCCAGGGCGGGGAACGTCACCGCGACCTTACGGTCGCGGCTCGAAGCGACGACGGTGCAAGTCGCCACGGCGCCGCGGCGGGTGTGGCAAGCGGGGCGGCGAACCCGCCGCGCGGTGGCCAGGAATGGATGCCGCGATGGAGCACAAAGAATTGAGGGAGCAGCCATGAGATCAGCCGGTCGCTGGCTGGTGTGGGTCGGGTTGGCGTTGACGGTGGCCGGGCCGGGTCCGCGCGCGTCGGCCCAGGGTTATACGGAGGCCCAGCGTCAGTCGCTCTCGCTGCGGTCGGCCGAGGTGGACGCGCTGAACCGTTTGGCGGACCTGGTGGCGTCGGCCCACCTGTCGGCGGATCGGACGGTCGGGCAGGCGCTGGAGCGGGGGAGCGACGGCTGGATCGCACTGCGTCTGTTTCTGCGGTCGGCCCGGCTTGTGGGGGAGCCTCGCTACTATTCGACCGGCGTGACGGAAGTGGACCTGGAGATCTCGCTGGAAGCGGTGCTCAAGACCCTCGGCACGTTGTGCACCCGTCGCGAGGGCGAAGCCCCGGCGCTGGACGACCTTCGGGCCAGGGCCGTGGACGGCCACTTGCGGGTGAGCGGCGTGGGGCGCGTGCCGCAGGACCTTGAGCCGGCGGTGGCGGCCCGGATCGTCGCGTCGCCCCCGGAGACGCTGCCCGAGATGTACCCGCTGGGGTGGGCGACCGTTCAGGCGTCCGGCCGCCTCCAGGCCGCTCGCGACGCCCGGATCCGCGCCTATGAGGCGATGAGCGCGCGAATCCGGGAACTGCGGGTCACTCCGTCGCACACCCTGAGCGACCTGGTCGGGGCGAGCGCGGCGGCGGAGGCCCGGTTGGACGTGTACCTGCGGTCGCTCGCGCCGGCCGGCCGGCCGAGGATGATGCCCGACGGCCTGTGCGAGGTGACCGTGGCGGCGCCGCTCCGCGACCTGATTGCGGTGATTAAGGAAATCCAGGCGATGAATCCGACCGGCCCGAAGGCGACCGGAGAGGAGATTGACGGCCTATCGGTCCGGTTGAAGACGGACCGGCTGGCGGCGACGGGGTACGGGGCGCCGGCGTCGACGTACGTGCGGGAGGGGGGCGGAGTCGAAACGGCCCCGCTGCCCGACTGGGCCGCCGCCGCTCTGGAGACCCGGGGCGAGTCCCGCCCGCCCGAGCACATCGAGGACTCCAAGGAGGCGCGCGTGCTGGCGCTGCGGGCGGCCAAGGCGACGGCGATGGAGGAACTGGCGAAGCGCCTCGACGCCGTCGGCCTCGACGACGGCCGGACCGTCCGCGAGCGGGCTGCCAAGGACCCCGTCTTTCAGCGGGACGTCAAGACCTTTCTCCAAAGCGCCGAGACGGTGGCCAGCCGGCCGACCGACGACGGGCAGTGGGAGGTGGTGGTTCGGCTGCCGCTCGCGCGGCTGTACGAGTTTTCGCGGCGAGGGATGTAACCGGCCGCGCCTTAGTTCTACAACGTTATCTCAACGCAGAGATCGCGGAGAGCGCAGAGATAACCTTTTCTTTTACAACCCCGCCGCGCCGCCTGCCGTTCCCTCCGCGATAGCGTTCCCCGCTCCCCTCCGGGTCGCGGCTAACCATGACGATGTGCGAGACGGCGTTTCATTCCGCGCCTGCCCGCAGTAGCCCGCAGGGCGGAGGAGGGTTCTGCATTGCCGTTCCCCCATTTCTGTCTTTCTCTGCGTTCTCCGCGTTGAAGAACACAGCGTAGTAGTATTAGAAGCCGATCCGGGCGCGCGTCAGGAGGGCGTCGAGGACGAAGGCGGCGTCGAGGAAGATCAGCCAGTAGATGGCCCGCTCGATGAAGGGGGCGTATTCGTCGGGAGTTCGCCGGGGCCCCGCGCCGGACCAGAGCCTTCCGGGCCAGAGCCCCGCCAGGATGATCCCGGCGAAGACGCGGGCGAGCGGCGGCATGAAGTCGGCGATCAGCCGCGTGTACATCAGTATCCATGTCCCCAATCCGGCGACGAAACTGACGACCGCAACCATCTGCCACGGCCGGCTCGACAGGACGAGTTTGCGTCTGGCGGCGATGCTGTAGCCCGAGATGGCGGCCGTGGCGCAGAAAAGCACCAGGCCGTGGCGCACCCACAAGGGTCCCCAGGGCATGAGGAGGTTCCAGTCGGCGCGGTGGTGGGGCGCGCCGACGGCCGCGGCCACGCCGATGCCGAAGTTCAGAAGCCGGCACAGGCCCATGACGGTCATCGCGACATAGGCCGGGCCGCGCTTCGCGCCGAGGTTGTAGAGGTTGATGACGCCGAAGGTCCCGATGGCCAGAAGCACCGCGGAGCCCGTCAGCCGGGAGACGCCCAGGATCGCGAGCGCCGCGGCGGCGACGAGCACCAGCCAGGCGCCCATCAGGCCGACCTCGCCCGTGACGAGCGGCCTGGGAAGGTTCATCAGCCGGTCGCGCCGCAGGTCCACCAGGTCGTTCTCGACCATGCCGAACAGGTAAAGCCCCGCGGAGATGCCCGCCAGAAGGAGGACCGTCCGCCCGTCGAAGTCGGTGATCTTCCCGGAACCGATGAGTGCGACGGCATAGCCTGCGACGATGTCCGAGATGGCCGTCACGAACAGCGGAACGCGAAGCAGCCGAGCGTACCCTCGAAGCGTGCTCATGGGGGGAATTGTCCGCGCCGGGGGCCGGCGATTCCAGTCTTTTCCGCCCCGGAGGGGGGCGATATAATGCCGCCGCCATGATTGTCACGATTGACGGGACGGTCGGCAGCGGGAAAAGCACGGCGGCGGCGGGCCTGGCCCGACGCCTCGGAACCGCCCACCTCGACACCGGTGCCATGTACCGCGCGCTGACCTTGAAGGCCCTCGAAACCGGCGTGGACCTGGAAGACGAGAAAGCCCTCGAGGCCTTGGCCGCCTCCAGCGACGTGGAACTCGACGGACGGGCGGGTGAGCAGCGGGTCCGTCTCGACGGCCGCGACGTCACCGACGCCATCCGCGCCAACCGGGTGAGCACCCACTCGCATTACGTCGCCCGTGCGCCCGCCGTCCGCCGCGTGATGGTCCGGAAGCAGCGCGCTTTCGCCGAACGGGCCGGCGACGTCGTCGCCGAGGGACGCGACCAGGGAACCGTCGTCTTCCCCGACGCCGAGGTGAAAATCTTCCTGGACGCGGATCCGAGGGAGCGGGCGCGGCGTCGGCAAGTGGAACTCGAAGGCCGGGGCGAGTGCCGGTCGTTCCGGGAAGTGCTCGAGGAGGTCCAGGAGCGCGACCGCCGCGACTCGACGCGCGAGGCCTCGCCCCTGAAGGCCGCCGCCGACGCCGTCCGCGTCGACACCAGCGGCATGACCATCGAGGAGATGATCGAGTCCCTCGTCGCCGAGGTCCGCCGCCGAACCAAGGAGACGCCGTGAAGGGCCTTCGCCTCGTCTGGTATCGGTTGTGGCAGCGGGTGGCGGGGTTCCTGTTCGTGCTCGTGTTCGGTCTGCGGGTGCATCATCGTCGGCGATTTCCGCGGACGGGCGGCGTGCTGGTGGTCGCGAACCACCAGAGTTATCTGGATCCGATCCTGGCGGCCGCGGGCATGCCGCGGGCCTTTCACCCCATGGCCCGGGAATCGCTTTTCCGGTTTGCACCGTTCCGGTGGCTGATCCGGAGCCTGTATGCGTTTCCGGTTCGGCGCGGCACGGCGGACCTGGCGGCGGTCAAGGAAGCGCTGCATCGCCTCAAGGCAGGCGGCGTGGTCCTGATGTTCCCCGAGGGGACGCGGACCTGCGACGGATCCATCGGGCCGATGCACGGCGGTCCGGCGGCAATCGCGGCCCGGGCGGGCATTCCTATCGTGCCGATGGTGATTGACGGCGCGTTTGAGGCTTGGCCGAGGACGCACGTGCTTCCGCGACCGGGTTGCATCCGGGTGGCGTGCGGGTGGCCGGTGTCGGTTGGCGGTTCGGGTGCGGACGACCCCGAGACGGTGATGGCGGCCGTGCGCCGACAGATGCTCGACCTCCAGGCGGAAATGCGTGGGAGGAGGCGGTCCTGTTGAAGTGCCGGGAACGGGAGTCGCTTCGGAATTCTCAGTGCTTTCCGTCCTCTACAGGCTGCTGGAGGCCCGTTCACGGGCCTTCGCCCCGATCCGGCGGATCGGGGTATAGACCGGGGCTTTTAGCCCCGGTAAAGTAAAGTGCGACTCCTCCGTTTATTTTTGTCGTTTTTGTGCTCAGCCCGCTTGAGCGGGCTTGGTCGTGAACCGAGAGGCTGAGGAATGTCGCTCAAAGTTCTCCCCGGCCTAGACAGGATTTTGCATCGGGCTCTGTAGCGCGGGGGTTTATCCCCCGCGGCCGTGGGAAGTGGGGCATTTTGCGCGGTGGGCAAGCCCCCGCGCTACAAGTAAGGCTCTGATAATCGGTTGTGGTTGACGATGCAAAATCCTGTAGAAGGCCGGGTCTAGACCCGCCTTCGTCCCGGCGCGCCGGGACTTCGGCGGGCGAAGGCCCGTGAACGGGCCTGAACGGCGCGCCCGAGTGGAGCCTCGGTAGAGGTGGAGGATGAGATGAGGCAGGGCCACAACCAGCAGAAGGCGGATCTACCGACGATTGAAGTGGCGGCGGGGAGCGGGGTGTGCTTCGGCGTCCAGCGGGCGCTTCGGCTCGCGGAAGAAGCGCTCGGTCGCGGCGAACCGGTCTATTGCCTCGGGCCGCTCATCCACAATCCCCAGGAAATGCAGCGCCTCGGCAAGCAAGGCTTCCGCGTCATCGAATCGCTCGACGAGGCGGGTGCGGCCGGCGTCCTTCTGGTGCGGAGTCACGGCCTGGGGCCGGACATCATCGAGCAGGCGCGGGCCCGCGGCCTGAGGATCGTGGACGCAACCTGTCCGCTGGTGCGGCGCGTCCAGACCCTGGCGGTCGAACTGGCGGAGCAAGGATACCGCGTGATCGTCGCGGGCGAGGCCGCCCATCCGGAGGTCCGGGCGATCCTGGGCCATGCGCCGAGCGCATCGGTCGTCGGGAGCGCGGAGGACCTGGCGGCCCTGGACCTCGGGGGGCGGGTGGCCTTGGTGGCCCAGACGACGTTCTCTCCGGACCGGTTCCAGGAGATGGCCGCCGCCATGATGGGCCGCAACCTGCCGGAGGTCCGCGTGGTCAACACGATTTGTGCGGCGACGGTGAACCGGCAGCGGGCGGCAGCGGAACTTGCCGGCCGCGTGGACGTCATGATCGTCCTCGGCGGCCGCAACAGCGCCAACACCAACCGCCTGGCCGAACGATGCCGGGCCCATGGCGTGGAGACGTACCACCTGGAGCATGCCGGCGAGGTCCGGGCGGAGCACCTCCGGGGCCGACGGCGGGTGGGGATCGCGGCAGGGGCCTCAACCCCGCACTGGATCATCGAGGCGACCTTGGAGCGGATTCGGGACTTGCAATCCCGGAAGCAATAGCCTAGAGTGTCGGGTCTTTGCGGCCGGGCGGTCCGGCCGCGGGTCTAAGGGAAGCGGCGGGAAGTGGCCCGGCGTTCGGGCGCCCAAACGGTCTTCGCGCCGCCTAGACAGGAGGTTTTCCAGGGAAATGCTGAAAAGTCAAATTCAACGCCAATACGGTCTGAACGATCCGGACATCGATCAGGAAGTCAATGCGGTGCTCGGCGGGACGGAGCAGACGGGGCAACTGGAGCATCTGTACGAGGATTCGATCAAGAGTTTCGAGATCGGCAGCGTGATCCATGGGCGGGTGGTTCGCGTGGTCGGCAACGACGCGATGATTGACATAGGCTTCAAGAGCGAGGGCAGTGTCCCGCTCGAAGAGTTCGATACCGCGGCAGAGGCCGAGCCGGGCGCCGAGGTGGACGTCCTCCTGGAAGCCGTCGAGGACGACAGCGGCCTGGTGCTCCTGTCGAAGCGCAAGGCGGACCGCATCAAGGGCTGGGAACGCGTCCTCGGCCAGTACAAGGAGGGCGACGTCGTCAAGGGCCGCGTCACGCGCAAGATCAAGGGCGGCCTGCTGGTGGACATCGGCGTGCCGGTCTTCCTGCCGGCCAGCCAGGTGGACGTCCGCCGACCGTCCGACGTGTCGGTTTACCTCGGCCGGGAAATCCAGTGCAAGATCCTGAAGATCGACGCCGACCGGCGGAACATCGTCGTTTCCCGCCGGCGCCTCATCGAGGAGGAACGCGAGGAAGCGAAGCGCGACCTGTTGAGCACGATGCGCGTCGGCCAGAAACGCCAGGGCGTCGTCAAGAACCTTGCCGACTTCGGGGCGTTCGTGGACCTGGGCGGCATCGACGGCCTGCTGCACATCACCGACCTGGCCTGGGGCCGGGTCGGCCATCCCAGCGAGGTCGTCGCGATCGACCAGCAAGTCCAGATCAAGATCCTCAGCATCGACCGGGAGAAAGAGAAGGTGGCCCTGGGCCTGAAGCAGTTAAGCCCCTCGCCGTGGCACAACATCGAGGCGCGGTACCCGATCGGCTCGAAGGTCAAAGGCGAGATCGCCAACATCACCCCCTACGGTGCGTTCGTGAGGCTCGAGGCAGGCATCGAGGGCCTCGTGCACGTCAGCGAGATGTCCTGGACGCGGCGCATCAACCACCCGTCGGAGGTGGTCAGCGTCGCTGAAGAGATCG
>Ga0307379_10007917_pt1 | contig 14376 bp, 14 predicted proteins | sample UN2MG_FD_202237 | JGI IMG/M metagenome (GOLD analysis project Ga0307379, IMG submission 202237) | Soil microbial communities from Risofladan, Vaasa, Finland - UN-2 | ecosystem: Environmental > Terrestrial > Soil > Coastal area > Acid sulfate soil | place: Finland: Risofladan, Vaasa | collected... | reverse complement strand
AACTCCGGGTCGGGGGAGATCACGACGACGTCGGCGCTTCCGTCAGTGATGGCACGGAGGTATAGGACGGCCTCGAGAGCGGCGATTCCGCCGCCGACGATCGCGACCTCGTGGCGTTCGGTGCGCGCGGCTTCCATGGCGGTAGTCTAGGCTCTAGGAGGCTCCACCCCAAAGGGGGAGAGCAACCGATCAATCTGCGGCCAACTACGGAACCCAGGCCGTCCCGGCGGGCAAGGATTCCGTTGATGGACTCGACCCAGACCCAGACCCAGAGCGATGCGACGCCTCCCGATACGGACGAGGACTTCACGGTCCTGATCGCGGGAGGTGGCGTCGCCGGCCTGGAGGCGATCCTGGCGCTGCGGGAGGCCGGACCCCCCTCCCTGCGAATCGAGGTGCTGGCGCCGGCGGCGGAGTTCACGCTGGCCCCGCTCAGCATCGTCGAGCCCTTCGGCGGAGACGAGGCGCCGACTGTCGACCTCGCAGCCTTCTGCGCCGAACACGGTGCGACCTTCACCCAAGCGGGGCTGGCCGAGATCTGGCCCGGCCAGCAGCGGGTGCTCACCGACGACGGCTCGGAGCTGCCCTATGACGCGCTCCTGCTCTGCATCGGCGCCCGCCGCCAAACGGTGCTGCCTGAGGCACTCAGCTTCGGCGGTGGCGGCGACTCAGAGCGGCTCGGGGAGCTGGTCAGGAACGCGGTCGCGGCGGGTGCGGGCCGCCTCAGCTTCGTCGTTCCCGACGAGATCAGCTGGCCGCTCCCCCTCTATGAGATCGCGCTCCAGGCCGCTGACCGGCTGCGGAACACCACCGTCGAGGTCAGCTTCCAGACCTCGGAGCCGACGCCCCTGCACCCCTTCGGGCCGGATGCCTCCAAGAAGGTTGAGACGATCATGAAGGAGGCCGGAATCCACCTCAGCTGCGGCGAAAGCTTCGCGTCGGGCTCGGGGGCGGAGTTGCAGGCCGATTGGATCGTCACTATCCCGCGGCTCGAGGTGCCCGAGATTCCCGGCCTGCCGCAGGCTACCCACGGGTTCGTGCCGATTGACGCGCGAATGAGGGTCGACGGCGCTGATCGTGTCTGGGCCGTCGGGGATGTGACCTGGTCGCCCATCAAGCAGGGCGGGATCGCAGCCCAGCAGGCCGACGTCGCCGCCGCCGACATCCTCGCGGAGGCGGGAGTCGAGATCGAGGTGCCCGCGTACGCGCCCGTGCTGCGAGCCGCGTTGATGACCGCCGACGGCCCGTTCTACCTGCGATCGGGAACCGATGCGGACGGCGGCCAGCGAGCGCCGCTGTGGTGGCCGCCGGCCAAGGTCGCGGGCCGGCTGCTCGCCCCTTATCTCGCCGAGCGACTGGATCCAACTATCGCCAAAGACGAAATGCTCGACCTGCAGGCCGACGAGGGACGCGATGTCGACCATGCCGAAGCCCTGGAGCTGGCGCTGCAATGGGCCGACATCGATGCCGCTCAGGGGCAGTACCGACGGGCCCTGCATTGGATGGACATCGCCGGTGGCCTCAACCTGGTGATCCCAGCCGCCTACCGGGAGAAGAGTCGCAAGTGGCGACAGGAGCTCCGCTAGAGCGATCCCAGTCCGCGCCACCCGCCGTCGATGACCCGCTCGCCGGGCTCGAGGAACCGGTGCGCCGTTACCTGGGCCGCGCGATCGCCTCCGGCGCCGGGGGCGCGCCCGGCGTCCGGGTCGCGATGCACGGGCGGATCAAGCTCGGCCCCTGGGTGCCGTTCACGGCGACGCTCGAGACCGATGGCAGCCGGCTGCGCTGGCGCGCCGAACTCGGGCCCGGGCCGCTCACCCTGCTCAGCGTCACCGACAGCTACGCCGGCGGCCACGGCTCGCAGCGCTTCGATTTAGCCGGCCGGATCGCCCTGAAGACGGTCGAGGGTGCCGACGTCGACCGCTCGGCCGCCGGCAGGACCGCGCTGGAGGCGATCTTTGCGCCGATCTCGCTGCTGCCGGGGCCGGGACTCGGCTGGAGCGCCGCAAGCGACTCCGAGATCATCTTCACCCGGGACCTGGCGCCCGAACGAACCGCGGTTCACCTCCGGATCGACGACGAAGGGCTGCTCGAGGAGGTCTGGGCGCTGCGCTGGGGGAAGGCCGGCCGCGGCCAACACGCCTACATCCCGATGGGCTCGGTGATCCACCGGAGCGAGACCTTCGGTGCGCTGACGGTCCCGGTCGAGTTCAGGGCCGGATGGTGGTTCGGCACGCCGCGATTCGAGCCCTTCTTCGAGGCCAGAATCGACTCACTCGCCCGCGCCTGAGCGTCCGGCCCGTGGGACCGCCCGAGGACTCGACTAGGTGACGAGGTCGGCTGCGAGCACGAAGATCGTCACCGTCCCGAGCAGCAGCGAGGCGTGGACGAGCCCCGAAAGCACCCCGACGCTACGCTTGCGCCGCTCGATCGACGGATCGGCGGCCCCGCGGCTGAGCTGCAGCTTGAGCTCACGGAGCCGCGGCGCGAGTATGAAGCTGTGGAGGAGGGCCAGGCCGAGCAGGACGACGAAGATCGCCGTCTTGGCGATCACCAGGCCGCCGTCCGGTGCACCGTCGATCGCCGACAGTGAGCCGAAGCGGTCGGTCGCGAGCTCGAGGCCGGTCGCGAAGAGCACGGCCGCAGAGACCGCCGAGACGATCAGGAAGCGGCGACCGACGACGTGGAACAGTTCGCTCCGATCAGCCTCGCTCAGCGCCCGGCTCGCCGAGACGGCGACCACCGCGAGCATCACCAGCCCACCGCCCCAGACGGCGGCCGCCAGCAGGTGAAGCGAGCGATAGAGGAGGTCCACGGAAGAGACGATAGAGGTGACCGGGCGGCTCGGCGGCCGGGGCGAAAATGCCTGGCGGCGCGGATCAAGTCTCCTGGTAGAGGGGGCCGTCGCCGCCTTCGGGCATCGTCAAGCGGCCGCCCTTGGCGGTGATCGCTCCGCACTGGACGCAGTTCGAGGCGGTGACGTGGACGTCAACCACCGGATCGTGGCCCTCGAGCTGGTCCTCGGGGATCTCGTAGACCTGGGCCGGGCACATCGAGACCCAGGTCTGCGCGACCTCGCGCGGCACGTGCTCCTGGATGCGGACGTGGTTCGGCGCATCGTCGCGGGTCGCGTTGCCGGAGAGGAAGACCGAGTCGAGCTTGTTGAAGGTGAGCTCGTTGTCCGGGGCCGGGTAGGAGTCGGCGCCCTTTCCGATCGTCATCTGATGCTCGGCGTCGCCCTCCTGATCCCACTGGCCGCCGGGGAAGGCCCCCTTGGTGATCGTCATCGCCGAGGCGATCGCGCCGCCGACGAAGAAGCCCTTGTCGAAGGGCTGTCGCATGTTCCGAGAGCGGTACATGTCCGTCTCGATCGCCGAGCCGCGGACCTTGTCGTCGTAGGCCGAGAAGTCGACGCTCTCGGGATCCGCCTTGAGCTGCTCGACGATCGCCTCCGCGGCGTAGATCCCGGCGTGCATCGCGTAGTGGATGCCCTTCAGCTCGGGCACGTTCAGCATCGTCGCGGCATCGCCCGCGATCATCATGCCGGGGGAAGCGAGCTTCCTCGGCATTGCCCAGTAGCCGCCTGAGGGGATCGTCTTCGCGCCCCAGCCAACGCGCTTGCCGCCCTCGAGCAGCTTGCGGATGAAGGGGTGCGTCTTGAACTCCTGCAACATGTCGTGGCAGGAGACGGTGGCGTCCGTGTAGTCAAGCCCGATCACCATCCCGATGCAGAGCTTGTCCTCCCCCATCGGGTAGATGAACGAGCCACCGAACTCGTTGTACTTTGCGCCCTTGCGCATCGGCCAGCCCATCGTGTGGATCACTCTGTCGAGCGGCTTCGGGACCTCCCAGATCTCCTTCACGCCGAGCTCCCAGCGCTGCGGCTGGCTGCCGTGCAGGTCGAAGTAGTCGAGCGCGGAGTTGGTCAGATGACCGAGCGTGCCCTCGGCGAGCACCGTCGCCCTCGCCATCAGATCGGACCCGGGCTCGAAGTTGGCGAGCTCCTCCCCGTCCTTGCCACGGCCCTTGTCGCCGGACCGCACGCCCCTGACGATCCGATCCTCGACCAGCAGCTTGTCGGCGACCGTCTCGGTGAGGATGTAGGCCCCCGCCTCCTCGGCCCGCTCGGCCAGGAACCGGCAGAGCTTCGAGACCGAGAGCGTGTAGTTGCCGTGGTTGCGGAAGTTCGGCGGCATCGGCACCAGCGGCAGCGCCCGCTTCTTGGTCAGGAGGTAGACCGCGTCCTTCTCGACCGTCTGGTAGATCGGCCAGTCCTCGGGACCCTCGCCCGGGAACAGCTCCTGCAGGGCCGAGGGGCGGACGTTGGCGCCGCTCAGGTTGTGGGCGCCGCAGACCTTGCCCTTCTCCAGCACTGCGACCGGGATCTCACCGAGCTGCTCGGTCAGCTCCGGCTCGTTCTCGAGCAGTTGCATGACGCGAGTGGCACAGGCCAGTCCGGCCGGGCCGCCGCCGACGATCACGATGCCTGCCTCGAGGCGCTCCTCCTCCGCATCGAGCGGCGGGCCGATGTAGTCGTCGGCGTTGAACGGGGGCGGAAACTCTGACGGGGCTACGGGCATGCTCGATAGTCCTTTCGCTTAAGTCCTGAAAGCCAGACGGGCGACGGGTCGAATTGACCCACCGCCCCCAGCAAGGACGGCCTCAGCCGGCCTTCTTGGCTTTGATCGCCTCGGTCAGCTTCGGCATGATCTTGTGCAGATCGCCGACGACGCCGAGGTCGCAGTACTCGAAGATCGGCGCGTTCTGGTCCTTGTTGATCGCGACTATGTTCTCGCTGCTCATCATGCCGACCTTGTGCTGGATCGCGCCGGAGATGCCGGCCGCCAGGTACAGCTTCGGGGAGACCGTCTTGCCGGTCTGACCGATCTGGGTCGAATAGGGGTACCAGCCGGCGTCGACGACCGCGCGGGTCGCCGCAACGGCGCCACCGAGCGCCTCGGCAAGGTCCTCGGCGAGCTTGAAGTTGTCCTTCTCGCCCAGGCCGCGGCCGCCGCCGACGAGCAGGTCGGCGTCCTCGATGTTGACCCCACCCTCGTCGCCGCTCTCACCGCGGCTGACCATCGTCGCCTTCGTTGACCAAGCACTGAGCTCAACCTCGATGTCGACGACCTCGGCGTCGCCGCCGCTGCCGTCGTTGAGATCGAAGGCGTTGAGACGGCCGATGATCACACCTGGCTCTGAGACGTAGCCGACATCGACGATCGCCGAATCCTGCAGGACCGGACGCTCGGCGACGAGCTTGCCGCCGTCGGCCTTGACCGCGGTGACCTCCATGGTCACACCGGCGCCGAGACGGGCGGTGAGACCCGCGCCGATCTCGAACCCCAGCAGTCCGCCGCCGAACAGGGCGTAGGAGATGCTGTTCTCGGTGATTACCTTCGCCATCGCATCGACGATCGGCTGCGCGAGCCCCTCCTCGACGGACTTGGCGCGGTAGACCTTGGCGGCCCCGTGCTTTCCGAGCGAGGCGGCCTGCGCGTCATCGACGTTGCCGACGATCAGCGCCGCTGCCTCGCCGCCGATCTCGGCCGCCAGCTTCGCGGCCTCCGAGACAGCTCCGAGCGAGTTGTTGTTGAACTTGCCCTCTCCATCGTGGAGGGCGTAAACCAGGATGCTTCCCATTTAGATCAGCTTCCTTTCGTCGAGCCAGGCGACGATCTTCTCGACCGTCTCCTTGGTGTCCTCGTCCTCGATGATCTCGCCTGCCTGCTTGGGGGGCGGCGGGTTGATCGCCAGGACCTGCGTCTGTGAGCCGGCCTCGCCGACCCTGTCGTCCTCGATGCCGATGTCGGCGGTGCCCTTTGTGTCAAGCGGCTTCTTCTTCGCACCCATGATCGCCTTCAGCGATGGATAGCGCGGCTCGTTGATCGCGTCACCGACGCTGATCACCGCCGGCAAGCCGACGTCAACGGTGTCGTAGCCGTACTCGGCCTGACGCTGACAGCGCAGTGAGCCGTCATTGACATCCATCTTGATCACCTGCGTAAGCGAGGGCATCTTCAGGTGGTCAGCGACGACGGCGCCGATCGTGTAGCACTCACCGTCGTCCGACTGCTGGCCGAGCAGGACCAGATCGGGCGACTCGGCCTCGAGCACCTTCGCCAGCGCGTAGCCGGTCGCACAGACATCCGAGCCCGCCAGGGCGTCGTCGCTGAGGTGAACCGAGCGGTCGGCACCGAGCGCGACCGCCTTGTGCAGCGCCCGCTGGGCGGTGTCGGGGCCCATCGTCACGGCGACGATCTCCTCGACCTCCGCGGCTCCGCCTTCGCGGATCTGCATCGCGGCCTCGATTCCGTGCGTATCGAACGGGTTGAGGTTTCTCTCGCCTGAGCGATCCAGGCGCTTTGTGCCGGCGTCGATCCGCTTCTGAACAGCGGCGTCCGGCACCTCCTTGACAAGACAGCAAATCTTCAAGTCGGTTGCCTCCGAAAGTTGCTCTGGGAACTTCGCGGCGGCGGAGGTTACTGCAACCGCTGGTTGACTGACCAGTCAATCGGCGCGCGCCCCGGCGCGGCTCACCGCTGGCGTCGCTCGCGGCGCCGGTGCCGGGTATCGTCAGCCTAAGAAGGGACCCGATCCACGGCATCCCCATGCACCCGGGAGGAAACGATGAAGACCAAACTCGCGCTGCTTACGGTGGGCGCAACCGTCCTACTCACCCTCGGCCTCTCGGTCGGAGCCTCGATCGGCGACGACGGGACCAACAGCGTCACAGACCGACTCGCCGGCGAGTTCGGCAAGCCCACCGTGCAGAGGGTCAGCTCGCCTTCGGCACGCGCCGTGACCGGCGGCAAGAAGTCGAAGCCGAAGGTGCTTCACGGCAGCGGCGCGATCGTCGATCTCGCCCCGGGCGCCGAGAGCCTGATCGCGCTCAAGTGTCCGAAGAAGTTCCCCGTCCCGATCTCAGCCGGCCTCGAGACCTCGATGCGGGGCATCTTCCCGGGAGTGATCGCCCGCAGCCCAAACGTGGCGCGGGCGATGGTCGTCGGCGCCGTCAACACAACCGCGACGGACGGGCAGTGGAGCCCGACGATCGCCTGCATGAAGGGCGTCAAGGAGGCTTAGACGGCGAACTCGGACGTCACCGAGCCACCGCGGCTCAGGCGGTGGCGCCGAGCTCGGTGCGCAGGAACTCGACGATGTCGTCGGTCGAGGAGCCCGGCGTGAAGACCTCGGCGACGCCCAGCGCCTTCAGCTCAGGGATGTCGTCGGCCGGGATCGTGCCGCCGATCGTGACCAGCACGTCATCGGCTCCCTGCTCGCGCAGCAACTTGACGACCTTGGGAACCAGGGTCATGTGCGCGCCCGAGAGGATCGAGAGGCCGACCGCGTGGGCGTCCTCCTGGATCACCGTGGCCGCGATCTGCTCCGGCGTCTGGTGCAAACCCGTGTAGATCACCTCCATGCCCGCATCGCGCAGGGCGCGAGCGATGATCTTCGCGCCGCGGTCATGGCCGTCGAGGCCGGGCTTGGCAACGACGACGCGAATCTTGAGATCGGTTGCGGCAGGCTCCGCGGCGGGGGTCGGTCCGGCGTCCATGCCCGGATCGTAGTCGCTCAACAGCTGCCGGCAACCCTCACGGCTTCAGCTTGGGCGATCGGTCGCCGCCACAGACGACGCCGTTGGGGGCCGTCATTCCCTGGATCTGCGCATAGAGCTTCCGGCCGCCCGACTGCATGGGAATGATCACCACATACTTGCCGGATTCGGAGGCGAACGTCTTCGTCACGACCGGGTCGCGGCCCTTGACCGAGCGCCGGATCTTGACCTTGCGGCCGGGCTTCGATCCACGAGCTTTGGGCCCTCGACACTATCGGACGAAGTGCCGCTAGTAAACGGGCGTCTCGGTATAGGTCCCGAAGACCTCCTGCATCGCGGCGACCATCTCGCCGACCGTGGCCCGGGCCCGGGCGCAATCGAGAATCGGGCCCATCAGGTTGGCGTCCGTCTCGGCGGCCTTGGCCCGCAGCTCGGCCAGCGTCGAGCTGACCTTGCCCTCGTCCCTGGCCTTGCGTGTGCGCTGAACCCGCGCGACCTGCCGCCGCTCGTGCTCGGGGTCGATCTTCAGGGTCGGGATCTGAGTGTCGTCGTCGACCCTGAAGTCGTTGACGCCGACCATGATCTTCTCCTTCGACTGCAGCTTCGCCTGATATGAGAAGGCGGCGTCGGCGATCTCGCGCTGGGGAAAGTTCTCCTCGATCGCCCGGACCATGCCGCCGAGCTCGTCGATCCTCGAGAAGTAGTCGTAGGCGGCCGCCTCCATCTCGTCGGTCAGCTTCTCGACGAAGTAGGAGCCGCCGAGCGGGTCGACCGTGCTCGTAACGCCGGTTTCGTGGGCGATCACCTGCTGAGTGCGAAGCGCGATCCGGACCGCGTCCTCGGTCGGCAGGGCCAGCGCCTCGTCGTAGGAGTTGGTGTGCAGCGACTGGGTCCCGCCGAGCACGCCGGCCAGTGCCTCGATCGCGGTGCGGACGATGTTGACCAGCGGCTGCTGAGCGGTGAGGCTGACGCCGGCGGTCTGGGTGTGGAAGCGCATCCGCCACGACTCGGGTTTCTTCGCCCCGAACGTCTCCCTCATCTCCCGGGCCCAGATCCGGCGTGCCGCCCGGTACTTGGCGATCTCCTCGAAGAAGTCGATGTGGGCGTTGAAGAAGAAGCTCAGGCGGGGAGCGAAGCTGTCGATGTCGAGGCCGCGATTGACCGCGTCGGAGACGTAGGTGAGGCCATCCTTGAGCGTGAACGCGAGCTCCTGTTGGGCGGTCGAGCCGGCCTCGCGGATGTGGTAGCCGGAGATCGAGATCGGGTGCCAGCGGGGCATCTCCTCAGCGCAGTACTCGACCATGTCGGTGACCAGGCGCATCGCCGGCCGGATCGGGAAGACCCACTCCTTCTGGGCGATGTATTCCTTGAGGATGTCGGTCTGGATCGTCCCCCCCAGCTTTTCGGGTCCGATCCCCTGCTCCTCGGCACAGACGACGTAGTAGGCGAGCAGGATCGCCGCCGGCCCGTTGATCGTCATCGAGGTCGTCACCTGATCGACGGGGATGCCGCTGAACAGCGTCTCCATGTCGTCGACGGAGTCCAGCGCCACGCCCTCGACGCCGACCTCGCCCAGCGAGCGGGGATGGTCGGAGTCAAGGCCCATCAGGGTCGGCATGTCGAAGGCCGTGGAGAGACCGGTCTGTCCGTGCGAGAGCAGATAGCGGAATCGCTCGTTGGTCTCCTCGACCGTGCCGAAGCCGGCGAACTGCCGCATCGTCCAGAGGCGCCCCCGGTGCATAGACGGGTAGACCCCGCGGGTGAACGGGTAGGAGCCGGGGAAGCCCTCGTCGCGCTCGCGGTCGTGGCCGGAGCCGTCGAGGTCGTCCTGGGTATAGAGCGGCTTGACCGGCGCGCCCGAGAGAGTTTCGAAGCTGACGTCCCGCTCGCTCTCGTGAGGGTAGGAGTCCTCCAGCCACTGATGGGAGCGGCGCTTCGCGTCAGGTTCGATTGCCATGGCTTAAAGCTACCGGCGCCGACCCCCGCCGCGCTCAGACCGCCAGAGCCGGTCGCCGATCGGGCCAGCCAAGCTCCCCCTCCAACTGAGCGCCCAGCGACAGCAACAGGTCCTCCCGGCCGGCCGGGACGACAAGTTGCGTGGCCAGCGGCAATCCATCAGCGGTGCTCCCCGCCGGGATCGATGCCGCCGGCAGGCCGAGGTAGTTCCAGGCGATCGTGTGCGGATAGACCCGGCTCATCCCGATCAGCGTCCGCAGGGCGCCCCGGCCCGCCCAATGGCCGATCTTGACCGGCGGCGTCGCGCTGGTCGGGGTAAGCAGGACATCGCAGTGCTCGAAGATCCGGTTGATGCGCTCGGCGTGCTTGGCCTCCGCGGCTCGCGAGCGTCGCAGTACCGACGCCGGAATCAACCGCGCCAAGCGCTTGAACCCGCGGGTCCGTGCTTCTAACCGCTCCGGATACGGGACCTGGTCGTAGTCGGTCTCGATTCCCTTCAGGTAGAGGTTGGCGCAGTCGTTTCCGACCATTCCCCACTCCGGGTCGCGTTCGCTGACCCCGTGGCCGAGGTCGGCGAGGACGCCGGCGACCCGCTCGACCGCGGCGTCCACCGCTGCGTCGTGCAGCGGCGGCGCGATCGCGCGAGGGGAGCTGAGGCTCCAGCAGACGCGCAGACGCCCCGGATCGGACTCGACCGCCGCGCTGTAGCTCTGATCCGGGGCAGGCGGTGGATCGGGGTCGCCGGGCGCGGCGCCCGCGGCCACGTCCATCCAGAGCGCGGTGTCGCGGGCGCGGCGGGCGAGGCAGCCGGCCACCGACATCCCCAGCCAATGCTCACGAGCGGGGGCGAGGCTGATCCGGCCGCGCTGCGGCTTCAGCCCGTAGAGGCCGTTGCAGGCGGCCGGGATACGGATCGAGCCGGCGCCGTCGGAGGCCGAGGCGGCGCCGATCAGGCCCGCGGCGACGGCGGCGCCGGAGCCACCGCTTGAGCCGCCGGTGGTGTGGGCCGGATTCCACGGGTTTCGCGTCTCACCCCAGCTCTCGGTCTCCGTAAAGCCACAGATCGCCAACTCCGGCAGTGTCGTCTTTGCGAGCAGGATCGCCCCTGCGTCCTTGAGCCGGCGCCAATGCTCGGCATCGGCCCGCGCGGGCTCCGAATAGGCGCTGGTGCCGTGCTGGGCGACGAGCCCTTCGACGTCGATCTCGTCCTTGAGGGCGACCGGGACACCGAGCAACGGCGCGGTCTCCGCGAGATCGTCGGCATTGGCGCCGGTGAGCATTCGATCGGCGGCCTCGGCCGCGGTCCGGGACTCCTCGGCGAAGACGTCGGTGAAAGCGTTGAGCTGTGGGTTGATCCGCTCGATCCGCTGCAGATAGATGTCGACGAGCTCGCTTGAAGAGATCTCACCGGCCCGCAGTAGCTCAGCCTGCCGGGCGATCCCGGCGAAAGCGAGGTCGGTCGCATCCATGGCGGCGATCCTAGCCGCTGCGCGCGGTCTGCCACCACGATCGAGACGCGGATAGATTGCGCCGCATGGGCCGGACCAAGATCATCGTCCGCCGGGCAATCGAGTACGGGCGCGGGCGAGTCCGGTTCCTGATGGGCCTCGCGGCGCTGATCTTCATCCCGCTCGGCCTGCTAGACGCCCTGCAGACCGCGGCGGGCGTAATCAACACCGACGCGGCCAGCGACTTCGAGCTCCTCGCCCAGATTGCGAGTGCGGCGCTGCATTTCGCCTCCTCACTCCTCGGCGTGATCCTGTTCGGGGGTGCGGTCGCGATCGCGGTGGTCGGCACGCCGCCGGGGGTAGATCCGTCCCTGCCGATGATTATCCGCCGGACGCGCTGGGGAACGCTGGTCGCGATCGATCTCCTCTTCGTGGCGGGCCTCTTCTTCTCCGCCCTGCTACTGGTGATCCCGCTGTTCTTCTTCTTCGCCCGCTACGTGCTTGCCGCGGTCCTCGCCGAGATCGAGGAGCTCGGCGTAGGCGACTCGTTCCGTCGCAGCGCCGAACTGAGCAGAGGCTCGCGCCGCCTCGTCCTCGGGATCCTGTTCGCCGCCGCCGCGATCGGCGACATCGCGGCGCAGGTCATTCAGGAGGGAGCCCAGACGCTCGGTCTCGATGGCTTCCTGGCTGACTGGATCTCGTCCTCGGGCACCGACATCCTCTACAACCCGATCGTCGCCCTGCTCACCGTCACGATCGCGCTCGAGCTCGGCGGACGCCCGGTGCAACCCCAGCCCGAGACCCCCGTTTCCAGCTAGGCGGGGGCGGCTCGCCGCTACCGGCGCCGCAGGCGACCGGCCGACGCCCGGGGCCGCCGCCGGGCAGCGAGCCAGGTGCCGCTGCCGCCGATCGCCCCAGCCGCGATCACGGTCCCGGCCACGGCGAGGCGGCGGCCGAGCTTCTCGAACCGCATCACGCGCCAGCCCCGTTGCTTGGCGACCTCGGCCAGCTCCGCGTCGGGGTTGACGACCACCGGGTTGCCGACCAGTTCGAGCATCGGCAGGTCGGAGGCCGAGTCCGAGTAGGCCCAGGAGGCCTCGAGGTCGATCCCGTGGGCCTCGGCGAAGCGCTGCATGTGTGGCACCTTGCCCTCCCCATAGACCAAGCCACCGTCGAGATAGCCCGTGTAGTTCCCCTCGGCATCCACCTGATAACGGGTGCCGATGCCGCCGTCCATGTCAAGCACGCCGGCAAGCAAAGAGACGATCCCGTCACCCGCCGCGCTGACGATGAACGTCGGCCGGCCCTCGTCCTGATGGGCGCGAACCTCATCGATCATCTGCGGGTAGATCCGCGGCAGGATCCCGGCTAGCAGATCCGGGACCATCCGCTTCAGTCGTCGCTCGGGGACGCCGTCGAGCAGGTCCTTTACCTGGCGAACCAGTTCATCGGTGTCGGAGTCGGTCGAGCCCCGAAGCCGAAAACGCAGGTGATCGATCGCCCAGCGCGTCATCTGCCCCCGCGAGACCATGCCCGAGCGGTAGGCCGCACGACCGAAGTGCACCCCTGAGGACCCCGCCATCAGCGTGCGGTCGAGATCGAAGAATGCGCCGGCCCTGCTCATCCCGGCAAGCCTAGTGAGCAGACGACGGCCGCCGGGCCTACTGCCGGACTCCGCGTCAGCTCACGGCGCGCGCCGATCGCGAGGCCGCGATCAGACTTCGATGAGGATCGCGTCGCCCTGCCCGCCGCCAGAGCAGATTGCGGCGCAGCCGAGGCCGCCGCCGCGCCTCTGCAACTCGTGTACCAGGGCGCCGATGATGCGACCGCCGGAGGCGCCGATCGGATGGCCAAGCGCGATCGCGCCACCGTTGACGTTGACCTTCTCCTCGTCGATGCCGAGCATCCGTACTGAGTTGATGGCGACCGACGCGAAGGCCTCGTTGATCTCCCAGAGGTCGACGTCGGCGGCCTGCCTGCCGGCCTTCTCGAGCGCGACCGCCGCGGCGCGCGCCGGGGTCCTGGCCAGGTAGGCAAAATCGTCGCCGACCATCCCGTAGCCGACGATCCGCGCCAGGGGCTGCTTGCCATTGGCTTCGGCCCACTCAGCCGAGGCAAGCACCACAGCGGCGGCGCCGTCGTTGACGCCCGGGGCGTTGCCGGCGGTGTGTGTGGCGTCATCGCCTCCGATCGCTCGCAGGCCCGCCAGCGACTCCTGGGTCGTGTCGGGGCGAATCGCCTCATCGACCTCGACCGTCGTCTCCGACTTGCGTGACTTGACCTTGACACCGACGATCTCCTCCGCCAGCCTGCCCTCATCGGTCGCCTTCGCGGCGAGTTGGTGGGAGCGGGCGGCGAAGCGGTCCATGTCGGGACGCGTGATCTCCAGCTCGTTGCTGACCTCGCTGGCCTCGTTGATCATCTGCTTGCCGGTGAACGGATTGGTGAGCCCGTCGTGGGTCATCGCGTCGACCGCGTTGGCGTCACCCATCCGGAAGCCAAAGCGGGCGCCCGGCAAGAGGTAGGGCGCGCTCGACATCGACTCCATGCCACCGCCGATGCCGACGCCGAGGTCACCGGCCCGGATTCCCTGATCGATCAAACCGACCGAGCGCATGCCCGAGGCACACACCTTGTTGATCGTCTCCGAGGGGACGTCCTTGGGCACACCCGCCTTGACCTGAGCCTGGCGCGAGGGGATCTGCCCCTGACCGGCCTGCAGCACCTGGCCGTAGACGACAGCCTCGACCTGCTCGGGGTCAACGCCCGAGCGTTCGAGGGCGGCGCTGATCGCATGGCCACCGAGGTCGGTGGCGTCGAGCGGTGCCAGGGCACCGCCCATCTTGCCGAACGGAGTGCGGGCGGTGGAAAGAATCACGGTCTCGGACATCGGGGTCCTCCTGGAGTACGGGTGGGTGCCGAAGAAGGACTGAAACGCTACAGGCCCGGCGGCGCGGTCTGGCGGACGCCGCCGATCAGCGACCGAACGCTCGTCGACCCCAGGGACCTGACCGTCACGCCCGGGTGCCCGGGTACGCCACATATACTGGCCCCCCGGTGCAGGTCAGCCTCGATCCCTCCCCCGCTCAGGACTCCGGCGCCGGACTGCTCTGCGTCGGCGTTTTCGACGAGGCGAGCCCGCCCGAGTGGCTACGCGAGGCGCCCGGCGCCGCCGACGTCCGAACCTCGTTCAAGAAGCTGACCATGCTGCGCCCACCCTCCCCGGAGCGCGTGTTGGTCATCGGGCTCGGTCCCGTTGGTGACTTCGACAGTGAACGGGCCCGCGTGGCGGCAAGTCTCGGCGTCCGGCAGGCTCAGCGCTACGGGGCCTCCAGGCTCGCCTGGCAGGTGCCGGGAGGGGCGCCGATCGCGGCTGCGATCGCCGGCGGGACGATCCTCACCGCCTACCGC
>Ga0307379_10007915_pt1 | contig 14378 bp, 13 predicted proteins | sample UN2MG_FD_202237 | JGI IMG/M metagenome (GOLD analysis project Ga0307379, IMG submission 202237) | Soil microbial communities from Risofladan, Vaasa, Finland - UN-2 | ecosystem: Environmental > Terrestrial > Soil > Coastal area > Acid sulfate soil | place: Finland: Risofladan, Vaasa | collected... | reverse complement strand
AGCGCTTCATCGTCCGCTTCAGGAACTTCAGAGCAGCCTTGCGATCCCGGCGCTTCGTGGCGAAGGCCTCGAGCACCTCGCCTTCGTGGTCCACAGCACGCCAGAGATAATGCGTCTCGCCGTTGATGCGGACAAACACCTCATCCAGGTGCCAACGCCAATTCCAATAGCTTCGACGGTGAACCCTCCGCTTGCGAATCTCCGCGGCGAACATCGGACCGAAACGGTTCCACCAAAAGCGCACCGTCTCGTGACAGATATCGATGCCGCGCTCGAACATGAGATCGTCGATCTGTCGCGATGACAGCGGATAGCGGATGTACATCATCACCGCCAGGCGGATCACCTCGGGCGAGCTGTTGAAATAACGGAACGGATTTTTCATCAAGCGAGGCTAGGGGCCGTCCCTCACTGCCTCAAGGCAATTTGCTCTGACAAAGTCGATCACGCGCACGACGTTGCGCCAGTTTCGCGGCGAAGCAATGAGCACGTGGCAGACCGTGACCGCCGCTGCTTGAGCCGATCAGTTCATACGTTCAACTTCGACCTGCCTTCGTTAAGTTGACAGCGTCTCGCTGGTTGTCATTTCCCTGGTCTTCCTAATCCCGCGGCCTGCGCGCTGCGTGGACACGGAGCGAACGAGGCATGCAACCAAGACTGTACCGGCACCGCCTCGACGGCCTCCATCATACGAACCCGAAGATCGTCGGAAAGGCTCTGTCCCATTCATGCCGGCCTTCGTCACTCCAGCCGTCATGTTGAACCAGAAACGAACCGATTCGAGACTCCCCGACGATCCATCGGATCGGAAGTTGCTCTATCAACGGGCTATTTGGCAACTCCAATGGGCAGCCAATCGCTCAGCGCCACAGGCTTGCCGTCTTTCCAATGATATACCTTTACGCCCGAAGGCCCGGTGCGCCTGGTCCGACTGAAGCTGACCGGGGCCATGATACCGATATTCCAGGATTTCGTTTTCTCCAAGACGCCGACGAACGCATCCCGGGTAAGATTCCTCCCCGCGGCTCGAAGTGCGCCGACGGTTAACCTCGCCTCGGCATATCCTATCAGGCTGCCCCAATCCGGCTTCGAGCCAGGATAGTACTTGCTCAGCAAGGCCCGATGCTCCCGCATCGCCGGCGAGTCGGCATACTGGCTTTCAAGCTCTGATCCGACGATAAGCCCTTCGATGTTCTTGCCCAGCAACTTGCTCATGAAGTTCAGGTTGCCGACGCTGAAGGTCGCCCATTTCGGTGAGTAACCGATGGCTGTTGCCTGTTTCATGGCCGTCGCCGTCGACGGCGCGATGCTCATTGAGATCACCACGTCAGCCTTTGCCGCCTTCAATCGAAGTACATGAGTGGAGAAATCTCTCGTGCCACGCTCGAATCCGACGTTGGCAACGAGCTTCAGACCATTTTCTTTGATCGCCTTCTCAAGACCGACGCGCCCTGCCGCGCCGAGGTCGTCGTTCTGATAAATATACCCAATTCGTTTCGCGCCGCCTTTCTTCGCCACATAGTTTGTGACCTGGTAGATGACGTCGGCATAGTTGGCCATCAGGCCGAAAGTGTAGCGCTTGGGGGGCTGGGGCGAGGCGCTTGCCGCAATCAGGGGAACCTTTGCCTGCTCCGCGTAGGGGGAGACCGCATTGGTCAAAGGCACTCCAAGCACGCCGACCAAAAGGAAAACTCGGTCGCGCTCCACCAGCTTCTTGGCGGCGGCCAGCGCCCTCGCCGGTTGGTAGGCGTCGTCCTCGACGCGCCATACGATCTTGCGTCCATGAATTCCGCCGCGGTCATTGACCATCCTAAAGTACGACCTCATGCCGTGCTCGATGGGTTCGGTCACGAGGCGCCCGGGGCCGGTCAGTGTGAGCACGCCGCCCAAAAGAATCTCCTTATCCGTCACGCCCGGCGTGCTTTCTGCATAAACGGGCGTTGCAGAAAGCATCAGTGAGGCCGTACAGACCAATCCCAGACGAACGAACATCCGCCGCGAACTCAGATCCTGGGTCATTTTCGTCACTCCCTTCGTTGTTAACTGACTTAGTTGCTAACATATATCGCGCGTGATCAGTGGCGCCCGAGTGTTTCACGCCATAGGCCCACACGGGTTCGCTCGGTCCAGGTCAAACTCGCGGAGAGCTCTCCCTGCGGATACTTCGCGCCTGTCAAACTTCTGGCTCATAATTTATGAGCCTGCGGCTAAATCGTCATCACGGCCCATCGTCGCCGCGCCATCTTTCTGATGCGACCTCAAGGCGATCATCATCGCCGAACGCCCTGTCTGAACGAGCGCCTTGTCCTGGTTCAGGATGTCGAACCGGCGGTCGATGATACCGCGATCGGCCTTCTTCGTGAGCCGCTTGGCCACGATCGTCATTTCCACCGTGAGGGTGTCGCCGACATAGATCGGCGCCTTAAATGTCCATTCGTCGATCGACAGCATTCCCAAGGTGGAGTTGTCGAAGGATCCCCACCGGCTGAGTGCGCCGGTCGTCACGATCAGGCCGTAGACGCCACCGACGATCCGGCCGCCGAATGGTGACGTCCGGGCGTATTCGACGTCGCAGTGCAACGGGTGCCAATCGCCGGACATCATGCACATGAACGTCAGATCCGCATCAGTGACCGTCCGTCCCGTGCCAACGAAGTGCTGCCCGATCTCGACATCCTCGTAGAAGAGGTCTTTGTCTGTCATTGGGTACGGACCTTTCATCGTGAGACCCTTCGACCGAACACCCTCTCGCGGTCCCAGGCGCTCGTATTGGGCAGGGCTTTCAGCTTGTGCCGCTCGATCTCGCCCTTCGTCACCGATCGGGGTAGCGCCGAGATGAATTCGATAAAGCGCGGTATCTTGAAGGTCGCCATGCGTTCCACACACCAACCGATGAGATTCTCCGGCTCGATTTCATGGGCTTCGGCCACGACGATGAACGCCTTGACCTCCTCCTCGCCGAGTTCGGAGGGCACGCCGATGACTGCAACCTCGGCGACGCCGGGATACTTGGCAATGATGCTTTCGACTTCGAAGGAGGAGATATTCTCGCCGCGGCGGCGGAGCCAGTGGGCCTGGCGGCCGACGAAGTACAGAAAACCGTCATCGTCCAGATAGCCCAGATCGCCAGTGTGGAGCCACAAATTGGTAATCGCGTTTAGGGTTCCCACGGGATCGTTGTGATAGCGCAGCATAAAGCTGTACGGAACGCCGGGCCGCAGCGTGATATTGCCGAGAGTTTTGGGAGGGAGGCTCTGCCCAAGCTCGTCCACGATCTGGACCTCGGTCCAGTATGAGGGCTTGCCATTGGCTTTGGGATTGGAAGACCCAAGCGGATTATTGACGATGAGCAGCCCGCCGGCTTCCGTCAGGGAGTAGAGATTGAGCAGCCCGATGCCGAAGCGTTCGGTGAACTGTTCAGGAATCTCCGCCGGGATCTGCCCGGTTATCCCGAGCGCAACGCGCACCCGATGGGTTCGGTCGGCGTCGGAGGATGGCTGGCGGCACAGCAGCACCAGGATCGATCCGACCGGATCAATGATGGAGGCATTGGTTTCTCGGACGCGGTCCCAGAACCGGCTAACGCTGAATGTCCCTTCGAGGGTCGATGGAATGCGCGCCGACATGGGGCCAATAATGCCTGCCATCAGGCCGCTGACATGGAACATCGGCCCCACCGAAAAGTGGTGATCATCCGGGCGCGGATCCAGCGCCTCGATGTAGCGCAGCCCCGCGCAGATCCAGGCAAAGTGCGGCAGCACCACGCCCTTGGGCATACCGGTGGTCCCGCCGGTATAGATGATAACGGCCGGGTCCTCCGGGCCGATCTCGTTGGAAGTGACCAGCCCGCCGGCGTGAAGCAACGTGGAGAACGGCTCGTATCCTGGTGGCTTTGCGTCGCCGACGAAGTAACGCCTGCTGGGTAGCTGACGGGCGACCGCGGGATTGTCCATCTTCTCCCGATTGTGGCCGTCGATCACGAGAATCGACGCTTCTGTGTTCTCAAGCGTATAGGCGAGATCCTCGCCGATCAGCCCGACATTCAAGGGCACCCAGATAGCGCCAATCTTGACCGTCCCGAACCAGAGCAGCAGTCCTTCCATGCAGCTGAACATGGAACTGCAAACACGGTCGCCCTTCTGCGTACCGATGGCGAGCAGGCCTGCCGCTACCTGGTTCGACAAATCGTCGATCTCCGCATAGCTCAACCGCCTGCCGCCAATCTCCAGTCCCGCCGTCGGCGGAGCATCCCTGGCGACCGCGCCGACCAGGGCACCAACCGTTGTCGCTCCGATCTCGCGTCCGTTAACGTGCATATCCTTCAGCCCCAGCCATACCCTGCCGCATTTGTGGCCACGAACCGGAAATCCGTACCCATCTTACCGTCTCGCTCACGCCGAGTTTGAGAGGATGGCCACGCTCTGACACGCCATCATCCCGCCAAGCGCATGGACCAAGCCGATCTGAGGATCGACCACCTGCTTGCCCAGCGCTTCGCCCCGCAACTGGCGAACGGTTTCGATCACGCTGTCCATCACACAGGACACGCCGGCCTGGCCGAACGACAGCCAGCCTCCGTTGGTGTTGGTGGGCAACTCGCCCTGCTGACCCGTGGCCCCGGATCGGACATAGTTTCCGGCGTCCTCCAGTGTCGTGAAGCCGAGCTCGGCAAGCGCGATCAACTCGCTGTGCGAGAAGTTTGAGGCGGTCTGCAGAACATCGATATCCTTGGGTCCCAGGCCCGCCATCTCATAGGCCGCGGCGCCCGCCACCCGGCACCCTGTCGATGTGATGCTGGGCAACGGCCCCAGCGGCAGGTGACTACTCCGCAGGGCCATGCGGTCAGTGATGTATTCGTGCGTTTCGCACTCCCCGAATCCCAGGAGGTAGAGTGGCTTCTTCGTGAGCTTCTTCGCATCCTCAGCACTCGCAACGATGACCGCTCCGGCGGTGCCCGGCGGGCCCCAGATTGCGCAGTTCCACAAGCGCAGCGGCGACGCGATCATCGGCGACGCCAGCACCTGCTCGACAGTCACCGGCCCCATATGCCCCTTCGCCGCATAGGGATGGTGTATCGCCCAGTCTTGACACTGCACGGATACAGCAGCGAGGTCTTCGTCGGTGACCCCGTACTCATGCTTGAGGCGACAGGCGACCTGCGCGTAGATGGCTGGAATAATCGGTTCGTAGGGCTGCTCGAACTCCGGATCCGTATCGATGCTCGCTGTGACAACCTTGGGATTGATCAACCCGACGGCGTCGGCGCCGATGCAGAGCACAAACCTCGCGACGCCGCTCGTCACCGCCATGGCAGCATGCTTTAGCATCGAGTTCATCCCCGCCGCATGGATCGTGATCTCCGAGCTGTAGCGCGGCGTAATCTTCGTGTAGGCGTTGAAGATGTTGTTCCATTGGGGGCGCATTTCGGATGACGGCGCCCGGCCGGTCAGCACCCCGTCTATGTCTTTCTTCTCCAGTCCGGCGTCGTTAAGTGCGGCGCGGGTCGCCTCTATGGCCAACCGCATTGCCGTCCGCTTTTCGTCGCGTTTGCAGTAGCTGTCACCAAAGCCGACGATGGCGGCCTTTCCCCGAAGTCGCTCGCCCATCGTTTCCTACCTTTTCGTTGAAGCGCTCGCGGCGCTCGATTCGTCGTCGGCGACGCGGAATTTCGGCAGCACCAAATCGTGCGCGACGCGATCGAAATAAACCTGGACTCGCTGACCGATGTGCAATGCTTCCAGATCTCGCGCATCGATCTCCGCGAACATGTGATATCCCTCGTCGAGCTCGATGATCCCGAGCGCCCGTGGCACCGAGTCCGGCCGCTCTTTGTGCAAGGGCACATTCTGCACGGTGAAGGAGTAGATGCGCCCCCAACCGGCGGACGGCTGCCAGGTCAGGCGATCACTGAGGCAATACGGACAAGCCGCCCGCGGATGAAAAACCGTGGATCCACAGTCGTCACAGATCTGATAGACGAGCTCTTCCCGCTTACAGGCTTCCCAGTAGGGCAGCGAGTCGATACTCCATAGCGGATAGCTAATATCGGGCATGGCCAGTTATCGAACCTCCATCTTTGTCTCAAGCCTTTGACAACATTGTCGATTCCACAGACACGAACTTTTCCCGCAGAACGTGCTTCTGGATCTTGCCGCTGCCCGTCATCGGCCAGCTGTCGATGAAGCGCACATACCGGGGAACCCTGAAGTTCGCCATGCGCTCGCGGCAAAATTCGATTATTTCGTCCCCGGTTGCCGAGGCATTGTCGCGGAGTTCGACGATGGCCATGACGACTTCCTGCAGCCTCTCGTCCGGCACGCCGAACACAGCTGTCATTTTGATCTTTGGATGGCGCAGCAGGACCGACTCGACTTCTTCGGCTGCTACATTCTCGCCGCCCACTTTCATCATGTCCTTCAGGCGACTTAAGAAAAACAGGTGTCCCGTCTCGTTCACATACCCGCGGTCTCCGGTATGAACCCAGCCGTCGGCATCGATGACCTTCGCGGTTTCGTCGGGTTGCTTGAAGTATTCGATCATCGACGCCCACCCCCGGACGGCGATCTCGCCGGGCGAGCCGATTGGGCAGGGTGCGCCGGTTCGTGGATCCAAGATCGCAATTTCGACGCCCGTATAGGGTCGCCCGCAACTGCGCTGCCGCAGCTCCCAAGGCTCGTCGATCTGGCCCGAAGTCCCGCAGGCTTCGGTGGCCCCGTAGATCTGCACCAATTGGTCGATGCCCATTCGCTCGCGCACCTGCTCCAGCACCTCGGGCTTTCCCACGCACCAACCAGACCGCAGGCTGCTCAGGTCGAAACTCTCAAAGCTCGGGTGGTTCATCTCCATGATGTACATGCTATCGAAGCCGGTGCGGCAGACGCAGCGCTCTCGCTCGATCAGCCGCAGTACCGTGTCTGGGTCATAGTAGACCGGGATCACCATGCGGCAACCGAGGCTGAGCGGCACTGGGATCGCGCCGCACGCGCCTCCGATATGGTAGAACGGCTGGGTGTTCAGGACCGCGTCGCCCGCCGTGACGCCGAGGCGGGAGAACAGGTCGACGGCAAGGTTCAGGACGTAGATGTGATTGCACAGCGCCCCCTTGGGCCGACCGGTTGTACCAGACGTGTATTGCAGCAAAAGCGGGTTTTGGGGGCGCTGCCGCCGCTGGGCGGCGGTCAACGCCGCCGGCGAAACCGGCCGTCCCATGTCCAGCAGCGCGGCCCACGATAGGGCGCCCGGTTCGGCCGGATCGCTGAGGGTCACGATCCGTTGCAGCGCCGGCAGATCCGACGACGCCACCTCGCCTGCTCGGGAGATCGTGCCATCTCCGCAGATCGTGCCGACGACGCCGCGAAAGTCCTGATTCAGGAACCGGTCGACGAGGATCAGCACCTTGGCCGCACTGTGCGACAGGATGTGCTGAAACTCAAAACTCTTCGAACGCGTGTTAACGGGACACAAAACGGCGCCGATCTTGCTGCACGCCACAAGGCTGTATGCGAAGGCCGCCAGATTGGGAGTGCAGATGGCGATGACATCGCCCGCCTCGATTCCGCAGCCGATGAGGCCGCGAGCCAACGCGTCAGCATGCTCCCGCATGTCGCCGAAGGACACCGCATCGTCGCCGAATACCCAGCCAATCTCGCTTCCCCGCTGATCGGCGGCAGCGTCGACCGCATCGCCAAGGCATTCGCGCCGGATCATCGCTCGACGCTTCCTTTCGCCGGTTTGAGCGCCTGTGCCTTCGCGCTCGCCTTGTGGCCCAAATAGGCTCTGACTACTTTCTCGTTGGTCAGCAGATCTGCTGCATCGCCTTCCATGGTGGTCTTGCCGGTCTCAAGTACATATCCGTACGAGGCGTAGCGCAGCGCCAGCTGGGTGTTCTGCTCCACGCAGAGCACCGACATGCCGGACTTCCTGAGCTCGACGACGACCTGCAAGATCTCCTCAACGGTCCGCGGTGCAAGCCCCAGCGACATCTCGTCGATCATCAGTAGTCGTGGCGACTTGAGCAGCGCTCTTGCAATGGAGAGCATCTGCTGCTCACCGCCGGACAGCACCCCAGCCGGCGCACGCAGGCGTTCGCGCAACACGGGGAAAAACGTGAAGATCTGATCGCGAATCTTCGAAAGCTCCTCCTTGTCCGGGTTACCCAACGCGCCGATCTTCAGGTTCTCCGCGACGCTGATCGACGGCAAGAGGCCGCGACCCTCGGGCACATGTGCGATCCCGCGCCGCGCAATCGTGTGGGGGCGTAAATGCGCAATCGACTCGCCTTCGAAAGTGATGGAACCCGAATCCGCTCTCAGCAATCCCGAGATCGTGCGGAGCGTGGTCGATTTTCCAGCGCCATTGGCGCCAAGGAGAGTGATCATCTCGCCCTTCGGCACCGACAGCGAGACATCGGACAGCGCCCGCATACGCCCATAGCGGACACTGATGTTGCGCACCTCAAGCAGCATCGGGCTGTCCAAGGTAGACGGCGATCACCGCGGGATCGGCCTGCACATTGGCCGCCTCGCCCATGGCGATGAGCCGGCCGAAGTCCAGCACCGCCAGCTGGTTGCAGAGCTCCATCACCAGGTTCATGTCATGGTCAATCACGACGATTGTCAGCTCCGACGAATCCCGCAGCGACTCAAGGCTGTCGATCAGGTCGCCCGTCTCCCGGTCATTGAGTCCACCGGCCGGCTCGTCGAGTAGCAACAGCTCGGGCGCGCGCACGACCGCGCGAGCGACCTCGATCTTCTTCTGCTGACCTAACGGCAGGGTGTCCACCCGGGTATCGAGGACGGAATCGGAGATCTTGAGGAGCTCGCAGATCCTCTTGATCTCGCGCGCGGCTTGCGCTTCGGCGTCGCTCACGCGGCGCAGGGGCAGAATCGATGCCAGTGGGTGATAGGCGAGGCGCAAGTGCAATCCGGTAAGGATGTTTTGTCGGCCGGTCTGATCCTGCATCAACGCGATATTCTGGAACGAGCGGCTAATGCCGAGTTTTGCTACCTCGTGCACTGACCGTCCAATCAGATCTTTGTTGTTGAAGACGATACGTCCGCCGGCGGCCGGCTTGATGAACCCGGAGATGCAGTTGAAGAGTGTCGTTTTACCCGCACCGTTCGGGCCGATGATGCCGAATGTATCGCCGCGCGCGATGTCGAAGCTTACGCCGTCCAGGGCCAGCACACCGCCGAAGCGCACCGAGATTTGATCGAAGCTAAGGATCGGCTCCGTCATCGCGGGGGGTCCCCAGATTGCCCCTCGTCGGTGTTCGGTGCCGTGGCGCGCGTTTGTCTCGTGGAAAGCCGCCGGCGTAGGCCGGCGAAGGGCGCGACGATGCCGCCTGGGAGGAACACCACGATAACGAACAGCAGAACGCCAAACACAGCTTGCGAGGCTTCCTGAAATCCACGCAAAAATTCCGGCGCCGCTGTCACCAGGAAGGCGCCCGCGACGCCGCCGATGATCGACGTCATGCCCCCGAGCGCGATCATCACGAAGAAGTATATCGAGTTCCAGAGTGTAAAGTCGTCGACCGAGATGTACCCCTTCAAACCTGCATAGAGCGCGCCGGAAACTCCCCCCAGAAACGACGCATAGGCAAACGCCAGGATCTTGTAAGCACTCGAATTTATGCCCAGGGTCTGGGCAGCAACTTCGCGTTCGCGCAACGCCCGGAGCGCCCGCCCCGGTTTCAGGCGCAGGAAACGGATGCTGCCGGCCGTGACCAGGACGAACGGGATCAGAATGGCGATGAACCGCCGCCATTCGTTGTCGATCGCCCAGCCGAGGATGGTGACCGGCGGCAACGTCATGCCCGACATACCGCCCGTCAACTTCCCGCCCTTGCCGATCAATTGGACGACAATAATCCCGAAGGCGAGTGTGACGATCGCCACATGCAATCCGGTCAGCCGGAGGGCGGGCCCGGCAAGAATGGTGCCGATCACAGTCGTGACGAACGCGCTGAGCACGGCCGCGGGCAGGAAGCCAAGCCCTAGATGGACCATCATTATGGCGGTCGAATATGAACCGATTGCAAGGAGCGCCGCCGTCCCAAGCGAGATCTGGCCCGCCACCCCGGACAAGATGACCAGCCCAACCGCCGCGATGGCGTTGATCATGCAAAGGTTGATTACATAGAGGTAATAGGAGTTCGCTTCGCTTGCCACGAGGACCGCCCCGGCCATCGCCAAAACCATCGAAAGCGGAATTTTGGTCCGGTGCAACAGCGCCCGCATCCTCAGGCTCGCCAGGATTCTTGCCCGGCAAACAGCCCGCGCGGCCGGAACAGGAGGACTAAAATGATGATGAACAGGCCGACCGAGTCTTGCAGCAGCGGTGTCAACGTATAAGCGACGAAGGCCTCCAACAGGCCCAGCATGAGGCCGCCGATCGCAACGCCAACTGGACTTACCATCCCGCCAATAACGAGTGCGGTGAAGGCCTTCAGGATCACCAAGCCCATCATGTACGGGCTGAGGAAAAGCGACGACGCCAGGAGCACCCCGGTGACCGTTCCAAGCAGCGTCGCAGCGACCCAGGCCGCCGAACCGACCACGCGCAAATTGACGCCCAAAAGTTGGGCCAGGTCGGGATTCTCGGCGGCAACACGCATTGCCAGTCCAAGGTTCGTGAAGCGCAGGAAGGTGCCAACCAGCACCATCCCTACCAGTCCGGCGAGGATCATCCATAACTGGTTCGCGGGGATGACTGTTCCGAGAACCTCAAACCGCTGAACGTCGAACAAAGGGGGGAAGATGCGTGCTTCGGGGCCCCAGTACAGCGCGACCAAGCCGGTTATCGCGAGCTTGAGGCTGATCGCGACGGTCGCCAGTTGCTCCTGGTCGCGGCGTCGGATTTGGTAAATTATCACATTGTAGAGCACAAATCCGACGATCACCGCGACAACCAGACTACCAACGAACGCCGACTCGGCACCCCAACCCAAACTAGCGGCAAATGCAAAGCAGATGAATGCCATCAGCGTGGACAATTCACCTTGCGCAAAATTTAGGACGTTTGTGCTGCGAATCGTCAGCAAAAGGCCGAGCCCCAACAGCGCGTACAGACTTCCGTACGCAAGCCCCGCCATTACGTATTGGATCATCGCCGCAGCTCGCCTTTAGCCTGACAAATCCGGCCAACTGGCGTATGGCTGGATTAAGACGTTACTTCCCCGATATCGGCAGCCAGTCAGAAAGGGCAACCGGCTTGCCATCCTTCCACTGATAGATTTTTACCGCGCTAGCGGCGGTGTGCTTGGTCGACGAGTAGCTCATCGGCATGACGTCGGATTTGTAAGTCCCCATATTAAGAAGCGCAGCCACGAGCTTCTCGCGCGTCAGATCCTTACCGGCGGCACGAAGCACGTGGACCATCATTTGGGCCTGCGCATACCCCATGAACATCGTGAATTCCGATTTGGCCTTGGGGTAGTATTTCTGGACGACCGCAAAGGCCTTTTTCGCGGCCGGGCTCCCGGAAAACTGGCTTTCGATATCCGACGCAAACACGAGCCCATTGATGTTGTCGCCCAAAAGCTTGCGCACGATCGCCGACCCGCCGACACCGTAGGTGCCCCATGTCGGTCGGATGTTGAGCTGCACACCCTGCTTGATCGCGGTCGCGATCGATCCGGCGGTCCCGATCGAAACCACGCCGTCGACCTTGGCGTCGCGCAGCTTCAGCACCTGGGTGGTGAAGTCCCTGGTGCCGCGCTCATAGCCGACCGCGGAAGTCAGCTTGACGCCAAGCTCGCTAAGCGCACGGTCCACGCCGACGCGTCCGACCGCACCGAGGTCATCATTCTGGTAGAGATACCCGATTCGCTTGAGCCCCAGTTTCTGCACCATGTGGCGCGTGACATGGTAACTCAAATCGGCGTAGCTGCTTTGCGTGCCCCAGCTGTAGGGGGTCAGCGGGCGGGGCGCCGCGTTGAGCGTGAAGAAAGGCACCTTCATTTTTTGCAGATAAGGCGCGACGGCCATGGTCGTTGGCTGTCCGATCAGACCGAACACCGCGAAGGTGCCATCGCGCTCGACGAGCTTCTTTGCGCCGGCGAGTGTCCGCGCCGGCTGATAGGCATCATCCTCGATACGCCATTTTATCATCCGGCCGTGGATGCCACCGTTCGCATTGGTGTTCTTGAATACCGCGCTAACTCCCTGTTCATAGGGCAGGGAGATGAAGCGAACCGGGCCGGTTAGGGCAAAGACACCGCCCAGAAGTATCTGCCTATCGGACACCCCTGGGGCCTGCTCCGCCGCGGTCGTGGCGGCGGAATGCCATATAAAGGCAGACAAAATCGCCAGTCGGAGTGACCCATTGACGCCCCGCAAGAACGTCCGGCGCACCTTCTTGGAATCCATTTGTTTCTCCCGTTCCCTTATGATCGTGACACGACACGATCACGATTATGTTCTATTAATTGGAATGAATTCTATTATTCAGGTTTCCAACGGTCAAGCAAGCTAGGGGGTATCGTCGCAGGAAAACGTCGACCAGTGCTGTCGACGCTTACGATACCATTCCCTGTTCCACCCGACCCGTTCCCTGTTCCGTCGAATCAATTCCCTGTTCCATCGCGCAGGGAATTCGAAGAATTGTCCTCAGAAAATCAGTACGTTACCAAGTGTGGGAGCGCCTGATATCGGCAAAACTCTCGGAAATAGGCATTGTCACGGGAACATGTGGATGTGCGGCTGCTGACTGAGTAGCCTCTGCGAATGCCCTTGATCTCGTATGCTCGCCATCAGTATCCACCGACTGTGATCCAGCATTCTGTCTGGCTCTACCTCCGCTTCACCCTGAGCTACCGCGACGTGGAGGAATTGCTCGCGCAGCGTGGCCTCGACGTTTCATACGAAACCGTGCGGCGCTGGGTGCTGAAGTTTGGGCCCGCATTCGCGGGGCGGCTTCGACGGCGACGTCCACGACCAAGCTCACGGTGGCATCTGGACGAGATGGTCGTCCGCATCGGCGGCAAACGGATGTATCTGTGGCGTGCAGCCGGCGACAAGGGCGAAGTTCTCGACGTTCTGGTGCAGCGGAGGCGGGACAAAGCAGCGGCCGGGAAGCTCATGCGCAAGCTGCTCAAAAAGCAGGGCTTCGCGCCGAGCATCGTCGTCACCGACAAGCTCAGATCATACTCATCGGCAATCAAAGATCTTGGCCTGAGCGCACGGCATGAGCAGGGACTGAGGCAGAACAATCGGGCGGAGAACTCACACCTGCCGGTTCGGCAGCGAGAACGAAAGCTTCAGCGGTTCAAGTCGCCTGGACCCGCTCAACGCTTTCTCTCCGCCCATGCCGCCGTCTACAACACCTTCAACCTGCAGCGCCATCTCATCTCCCGCCGTGCGCTGCGCACATTCAGAGCCGAAGCGGCCGATCAATGGAACGCCGCGGTGGCTGCTGCGTAACAGGAAGCCGCACTCAGGACATTCATGCTCGCGTCATGGTTCCCGTGACAAAGCCATGACAAAGCCTTCCCGCGACAATCGCCCCACGTTATTTCGCCGACTGTTCTGCATTGCGCGCCCAGGTCTGCAGCAGCGCCGTGTCACTGATGACAATACGCGAGCGTCCCAGTGCGATCGCGCCCGTCGCCTCCAGCCTGTGAAGCTGCTTGGCGACCGTTACACGCGTGAGGCCGGAAAGCTGGGCCAGCCTTTCCTGGCTGATCGACACCTGGTCGCATTTGGCGCCGAGCGCGTTGAGAATTGTGGCGACGCGCGCTCCGGCAGTGCCAAATGAGCTGCGGGCGAGCGCCTGCAGAAACAGCGAGGTCTTTTTGCCGGTGATGCCCATCAGATCTATCAGCGCGTCCGGATGCTCGAGCACGAAATCCGTCAGGTCGTTGGCCGTGACCTTGCCGACCACGCAGTCGTCATCGGCGATGGCAACGAGTTGCGCGTCCAGTCCGCGCCGACTCAGTGCCGCTTGCTCGCCGAACAGGCTGCCGGTCGGCAGGTAGGCAAGAACTAGCTCTTGTCCCGCTTCGACAAACAACGACAGACGGACCACCCCGTCCAGCACGACGAAGGCCGCCGGCTGGTCGCCGCCGGCATCGCAGCGTGTCCCCTCTATGATCAGGCACTCCGCTGGATAACGCTGACGGTCGCTGATCCGAATCCGGCTGAGCCACCGGGTCGGCAGAGGACTATGCAGCATTTTTGCTTTCCTCGTGCGTGGACCCGAGAACCGTCGTGCTGCTGCCGATGCGTGCCGCTTTTTGGCACTCCGCGACTGTCAACGGCGGAGCAAAAAGGGACCGGCGTGGCGGCGTAAAAAAGGACCACCTTGTGGTTGGGGCTTGTCCCCGTAGTCCACGGGAGGGCCCCGCGCGCGCCGCGGCGTGCCCATCCATGAGGCTG
>Ga0307379_10007914_pt1 | contig 14378 bp, 17 predicted proteins | sample UN2MG_FD_202237 | JGI IMG/M metagenome (GOLD analysis project Ga0307379, IMG submission 202237) | Soil microbial communities from Risofladan, Vaasa, Finland - UN-2 | ecosystem: Environmental > Terrestrial > Soil > Coastal area > Acid sulfate soil | place: Finland: Risofladan, Vaasa | collected... | reverse complement strand
TTATGATACAATTCTTGAGTTCAATTACTGGCAAACGAACAATTCTTCTTTTGATAACAGGTGTAGGATTGGTATTATTTTGGAGGGGGATTTGGGAAACATCTGCAAAATTATTTTCAGAAGAAATTAGTTTAGTTTTAGGATTAATTATTTTGGCATCTGTTGCTGTTTATGAGAGGAGACAGATTTTTCAGTTTTTTGGTGGTGGTAGATAATTTTTTTTAAAATTTCAAGGAAAAATCCAAATATAATTTTCTAAGTTTTAAGAAGAATTCAAACTAGATAAAATACAGAGGGTATAAAAGAATAATGTTGCATATTACATTGGAATTATGAATATAAATACAATTACGGAAAAACTTCATTTGAACATTGTATTTAAAAAAATACAAAGTATTGAAGAAAATAAATCTCAATTACATATCAAAGATTTTGACAAAGATTCAGAAGTTGTAACCATGGACAAGATAGGTATTACAGAATTTGGACAAGGAATAATTATTCTCAAAACAGCCGATGATAGAGAATTTCCAATTTCAGCATTTTCATATGAAACTGCAAAAAGCATCTCAGATTTTCGAGAAGGTAAACGTGATGAGATGCCATCAATATATCACATGCTAGAGCAGATTTGTGAGGATTCGGGATTGTTGTTAGTCAAAGTAAGAATATACGCTTCAGGTGAGGCGTTGCGGGCTAATCTATATTTTACTGGAAAAAAAGAACTAATCTTAAGAAATTATAGAGCATCAGATGCAATTGCCCTTGCTACATTTTACAGCATTCCAATCTTGATCAAAAAGAATTTACTCGAACAGAGTCCACAAATTAAATAAAAATAATGATATTTTCTCCGCAATTTTGAAATTCGTTAGTAGGATCAGGAAAATAGATAGTTTGAACAAACCTGAAATCGATAAAAAATATGAGTCACAAATGAACGAATTAATCAAAATTATGAAAAATTCTGGCTTTCTTAATGACAATAAAGTAGAATTAGCAATAAGGAAAAATCCCAGGCATGAATTTGTACCAAAATCCCTTCTAAATAGGGCTTACAAAGACACACCACTATCTTTGATGAAAAAACAGACAATATCTCAACCATCTGTAGTATCAAGAATGACTGAATTGCTAAATGTCAAGAAAGGGCAAAAAATTCTAGAGATAGGCAGTGGGTCAGGTTGGCAATCTGCAATTCTTTCTTTTTTGATAGGAAATGGTGAAGTTTTTTCAATTGAAAGACATCCAGAACTTGTAGAATTTGCAAAAGAAAATCTCGATAAATTAGGAATTCAAAACGTTAATGTTATTTTGGGTGATGGTAGTTTAGGACTTTTAAAAAAAGCCCCGTTTGATAGAATCATCATTACGGCAGCTTGTAAAAAAGTTCCACCTCCTTTATTTGAACAATTATCACTTGATGGATTGTTAATTGCACCTGTAGGAGAATATCCTCAATCGCTGATTTTGTTTAAAAAAACACCTCAAGGCATTATAGAAATTAAAAATCAACCCGGTTATGTTTTTGTTCCATTATTAGGAAAATTTGGACATCAAGAGAATTAAAAATTTTCAGAAATGAATTCTAGAAAATGATTATATCTGTGTGGTCTATATGAGGTATTTTACTACTGCATGCATGATTCGGGGAGCTCCAAAATTTGTAATGATTGCATCACTAGTGTTGTTTGTTTTCTCAATTCCCATAGCTTATGCAGAAGAGATAGTGATACCTATACCTCAAGGGGATCATGCTCGCGAAGCAAAGACATTCATTGATTGGTTTGTTCCTCTTAATCACGATGTGGAAACAGGTGATGTTGTCACATGGATAAATGAAGATAAAACTGGACATACTGTAAAAAGCGGAAATGGAATTGGCTTTTTAGGTGATCCTGAAACTGACAAGCCTCAACTTGATGGATATTTTGACAGTGGAATACTTTTGCCAGGAAAATCATGGTCATTTACTTTCAAAGAAAGTGGATTTTTTGAGTATACATGTACAATTCATCCTTGGGTGGGGAGAAGCATCACTGTTTTAGAGCCTGGAGTCGATGTTTCTAAAGAAATTAGAATTAGCCATGCCCTTATTGTTACTATAAGTATTATCGTTATAATTATTGCAGTCGCTATAGCTATAACCATTTTAAGACGTAGGCATTTTGAAAAAAAGTTCTAGCCAAATTCTAAATTTCTTAATTCAAAATTAGAAGTTTTAATGATGGATTCAACTGCAATGGTGCTGGCATAACCAATGGATGGAAACCATCTATAACAAACCCTCTAGGGGGAATTTTGACAAAGTACTGCTAAGTAGTGTGAGTAATAGCATAATGCAAAAAGCAAAATGTCCAGTTTTAATTATAAAATAATCACAATAATGATTAAAAAATCCACCCGGTATAAATCTGAAATGTAATATTAATTTCACATGTACGTTACAATGATTTTTCGGTATATGATCCAACAAAAATCTTTTTGAAACTACCACTAATGGTTTTCATTTTACAATCAATACAGGTTTTTTAACCTTGTGTAAAACATAGTTTGAAACACTGCCCAAGAATATTTCTTTTGCAGAACCCATTCCACGTACCCCAATAACCACCAAATCAATTCCATTTTTCTTGTTGTTTGCAAATTTAGCAATATCAAATCCAGGAAAACCTAACATTGCTTTTCCGATAATTGAATTCCTTTTTTTGCAGCACGAGTTTTTGCAGTTTCAAGAGTTTTTTTAATATCTGTCATATAGTTAAAATCCAAAAAACCAAGTGGATGAATTGCATATATTCCAGGCATGGATTTTACTGCCAAGGCCGTAATTGTCCCTTGAGATGCTCGGGCTATATGAATAGCCATATCCAAACCACGAAATGAATTATCAGAACCATCAAGTGGAACAAGAATTTTTTTAGTTTTAATTACCATATTCAAAGAGATTTACATCTAATTTTAAACACTACAATGATTATCTTTACTGATTTTCAAAGATGATGTTAGGAAATTATTTTGGAATATGTGAATTAAAAAATAATGGTTGCGGGTAATTTTCAAAATGGAGAATCATGTTATTAGATTAATTATCCTGATTATTGGATTAGGGAAATGGCAAAATCAAAATCTCCAAAAAAGAGCACTGGAATAACACCATTTATGGCATCAAGCTGGATGGACATTGACAAGTCAATTGAGAATCTTCGAAGAGATATGGAAAAAGCATTTTCGTCATTTCCATCAATCCACTTTCCAAAAATGCCCCATACATCATGTGATGTAATTGATGAAGGAAATCAATTTCGGGTAAAAATGGATGTACCAGGCGTAAAAAAGAACGAGATCAAAGTAGAAGTTGCAGATAACTCACTTGTGGTATCAGCAGAACACAAAGAAGAATCAGAAGAAAAGAAAAAGAACTATCTTAGAAAAGAACGAAGTCATGTTTCATACTATAGAACATTGCCTTTGTCTGAAAACGTGGTTTCAGGAAATGTAAAAGCAAAACTCACTGATGGAGTATTAGACATAACGCTTCCAAAATCAAAACCAACCTCTGTTTCAAAGAAAAAATCTATTTCAGTTCAATAACCTCTTTTTTTTATCTTTTTATCATCATTAATCTGCTAATTTTGAATAAATATACTCTAAAATCGAATCAGGATATTTTAGTGTAATTTCAGTATTAGTAATCATCTTTATCTTTTATTTAAAATGAGTTTAGAATATCTGGCATGGCTAGTTTAAGTGAATTACGGGTTTGCAAGTTATGTGGAAATGTCTTTTCAAAAAGTACTGGAGTTGCAATCATCACCAGTTGCCCTCAATGTGATGGCACTAGTTTTGATACCATAAATGCAGATGCAGAAATGGGACAAGGTTAGTGATAAAGATTTTTACCATAATATTGTACCTGAATTATAGCATATGAAATTTCAGTTTTCATCTAATGATAGAGAATGGCATCAGACATTGTTAAATGCATTTGAAAATATTCTTAAAATGAAAATAAAGCCAGTTCTTGTCTATGATCGAAAGCATTTTTCTAATTATGTCTACAAGGGTCAGAATCCCCCAAGCGCAGTTTGGGCAGAATGCATAAAAGAATGTGGCACGATTTGGTTAAATCCTCATTTATCTACAGAACCCAAAGTCGAGACAGTAAACACCCTATATCATGAATGTCTTCATATCAAGCATCCCAAACTTACTGAAAGAGAAGTTAGAAGGCTAGCTGACAAGGTAATTCCAGTAGCTTCTTCAATGGTTACAAAAAAGAAAGCATTTGATATAATACACAGACATTGAATTATGCATATTCAAGTTATTTGATTACAGTTACGGGAGTTTTTGTTGTCTGAACTAGATAACTGGAAACACTACCTAAAAAGAGACGTTTAAGAGAACTCTTTCCCTTTGCACCAATTACAATCATATCATGTTTGTATTTGCGTGCAAATTGTTCAATATCATATGAAGGATCAGAACCATAAATTAGCTTGGTTGTAAATTGGATATTTTGATTTACACATAGGTCTTCTGCATCTTTAATAAATTTCTGGGCTTTTTTTGCTAGGGATTTTTTTACTTTGTCTTTAGAATGACCAATAATATACACTGGTGGGAGTAGTGCCACATGAAGTAAAGTTATAGAAGAATTTATGTTTCTTGCAAATTCAATTGCTTTTTCTAATCATCTAACAGAATTTGGAAAACCATCTATAGGAACAAGAATTTTACTCATAAATGAAAATATTCATACTAGAATTTATACAGACCACGTTACCATTTTTGATACTAGGTGCTGGGCATGTATTATTCTTGATAGTTAATGTGAAAAAGCTAACTAAATTCCACAGATTTTGATTATCTTCAGTGCAGTCTTTTCAATGTCCACATTTGGCTCTGAGGACACAAACAATGCGTGGCCATTAAGTTCAAATGTATATGTATTGACTCTTTTTCTTCTTGAAGCAGAATATTCTATCTTGCCTAAATCATAATCAAACTCTTTGTTCAGTTTTACTCTTAGAACAGTCTCAATGTACATCTTGCGTCTCTCAGATTCATCATGAAGCGGCCTTACACCTTCTTTGAATCCACCTGCTAGGAGATTTCCCATTCCATCCAAAAAACAAGCAAATCGAATCTCTGGTTCTTCTAAGAGAAGATTGCATTTTTGATGATACAGATAATATTCTTTTAGATTGACTGATTGTAACATTATTTATGATACAACAACGATAAATAAAAACTAGACCTTGATTTTAGAAACCAATAATGAGATTATTATAAATATTTTTGTACAGATGTTAAGATGATAATTTGGGGAGAATGGACAACAGTCTTCCACCTATAGTATAATCCTCATACCATCCCTTGATTTGATCGATTAAATTATTTTCTTTCTATTCGACTATTATCCGTAATGTGGTTGAGCAAAACCCTAAAAAAATACTATATACCTATTCCTAGAACGAAATCTGCATATTAGTGCAAAATCTATCCGCCTGACTATATTCCCCGCACCATGTGTGGTAGAACCAATTTGAACCCATTTGCGGTATTGAACTAAAAGGTTGATGCCCTCAAGATTAAGTGTGAGTATATCAAGACTCACGGTTTTGAAGAAACGAGTCGTAACAGACCTGCTTCTTGGTAGTGGACCATAACACGATTCTCTTTGATGGTTTTGTCCTTTTTAAAAAATGATAATTGTGCTTTGTCAATAAATACAGGATTCAGTGTCTACAATTCATGAGTCAAGTTGGTACCACATCAGAAGGTGTGCCCGTTATTATACTCAAAGAGGGCACTAGACAATCCAGAGGACGAGATGCTCAAAGAAACAACATTCGTGCAGCAAAACTAATTGCTGAAATAATTCAAACTAGTTTAGGTCCACGTGGAATGGACAAAATGCTAGTGGATACAATTGGAGATATTACAATTACAAATGATGGCGCAACTATTCTAAAGGAGATTGACGTTCAACACCCAGCTGCCAAAATGATGGTAGAAGTTGCCAAAGCAACTGACAGCGAAGTAGGTGATGGAACAACTTCTTCAGTTGTTCTAGCCGGGGCATTGCTTGAAAAGGCTGAATCATTAATTGATGATGAGATTCATCCAGTAATCATAGCCGATGGCTATAAAAAAGCCTCAATAAAGGCAGTAGAGTTTCTAAATGAAATAGCAATTAAAGTAGAACCAAAAGATAGGGAAACTTTGGAAAAAATTGCCCATACATCAATGCAGACAAAATTGGTCTCTTTAGATGCCACTGATCTTGCAAAGCTGGCAGTGGATGCAATTTTGACAGTTATGGAGGAAAAAAATGGCTCATTTAAAGTGAATCTGGATAATGTCAAGATTGAAAAGAAAACAGGAGGCTCTATTTCAAATAGTGAACTAGTTAGCGGAATAATACTAGACAAGGAGATTGTTCATAGTGGAATGCCCCGTAGGATTGAAAACGCAAAAATTGCTCTAATCAGTGAAGCCCTAGAGATTAAAAAAACAGAATTTGAGGCAAAATTAAACATCTCCAGTCCAAATCAAATCAAATCATTCATGGATGAAGAAAGTCAGATATTGCGAGATATGGTCAAGACAATAAAATCCACTGAGGCCAATGTCGTGTTATGTCAGAAGGGTATCGATGACATTGTTCAACATTACATGAGCAAAGAAGGAATTCTTGCTGTAAGACGGATTAAAGAAAGCGACATGTCCAAACTTGCAAAATCTACTGGAGGAAGAATTGTGGGGAGCGTAAATGATCTTAATAATACCGATTTGGGTTCAGCACAAAATGTAGAGGAGAAAAGAGTCGAGGAAGATAATTGGGTATTCATTGAAGGGTGCAAAAACCCAAAGGCAATCAGCATTCTGATTAGAGGTGGCTCTCAACGAGTAATAGATGAGGCCGACAGGTCAATGCATGATGCATTAATGGTAGTAAAAGATGTAATTGAAAATCCAAAAATAGTTTATGGCGGTGGCTCACCAGAAGCATATGTCGCACTAAAACTTAGAGAATGGGCAAAATCGCTTTCTGGCAGGGAGCAACTTGCAGTTGAAAAATTTGCTGATGCGATGGAATCAATACCACTTGCACTTGCAAGAAATGCAGGAATGAATCCAATAGACTCTATCACCCAATTAAGATCAAAGCAGAATGCAGGAGAATACTTTACAGGAGTAGATGTAATCAATGGAAAGATTGCCAGTTTTGAAGACCTTGGAGTGATTGAACCTCTAAAAGTAAAAGAACAGATCATAAAATCGGCCACAGAAACTGCAAACATGATTCTAAGAATTGATAATGTAATCGCAGTTTCAAGATCAGCTCCTTCTGAACCACAAGGAATGCCTCCAGGTGGAATGTACTAAAAATTGGGATTAATTTCCAAAATAAAGAAATTTGTTACTAAGTTTAATTTCAAAAAATATTGTTAGATTAATTGAGTATAGTTTCTTTAATGCCCAACAGGGCTGTTTCCCTATCAACGTTTTCAGGGATTAATTTTAGAATATGTTTTGAGTGTTTTTAGGTGCCGATACGATATCATTATTGAAAATCATATCACACATTAAAATTAAAAACAAGTGAACTTTAATCATGAGTTTTGAATCACCCATAACAGATTATATCGATTCCAATCTCAATACCATTTCTAATCAAACAATCATTAGCGAAATAGGCCAGAAAATGGTGGATTTGGGTGTTGATAGTATTCTTGTTTTAGAAAACGAGGAGATTTCAGGCATAGTTACTCAGAAAGATCTAATGACTGCATTTTCTAAGAAAATAGATTTTTCGGAAACTGTGGAATCCATAGTATCAAAACCTCTAATCACAATTACCAACACTGCAAACGTGGGACAGGCATTAAAAATGATGAAGGAAAATGACATAAGAAGACTAGTTGTAAAAGAAGGCTCCAATCCAATAGGCATGATTACACAAAAAAAGATCTTTGGAAATCTTTCTAGCAAAGCATTTGAGATTCCTGAACTGGAAATGCCTGAAAAGATCAAATGTCCATATTGTTCATCATTATTTCAAGAAAAAGACGAGTTATCAAAACACATAGATCAAATTCACATTGGATATGGAGTTTTTCAAGGAAATTTTTCCAGAGCCGAAGACTTGGGAAGCGTAAGTTCCCCCGAGCATTATCCTAAAACAATACCATAATTTTTTCAAGCATTTTCTGCAAATGAGTCTAAAAATCAAAATTGCAAATCATCCGTCTTTGATAAATATCCACTAGATGTAACTGGGCCATGCTCAAAAATAGATTTAAAAAAATTCTTATTCCTTTAGATGGATCTTCAAACTCAATACGCGGCCTGAATGAAGGAATTTCTTTGGCAAGACTTGGGGGATCACAGTTGATTGCAGTACATGTGTTGCCAGTTTATCCCAAAAATTTAGTAGGGACACTTGATACCTACATTAGATACCACAATAAATTGACCCATCAATTTCTTGAGAAAGCCGAAATTAGTGCAGCTCGTCACGGAATAAAACTAAAACAACAAATTCTTTTTGGAAATGATAGTGTAAAATTAATTACAAATTATGCAAAAACTTCCAGATGTAATTTAATAGTTTTAGGTTCCAGAGGAAAAGGAATGCCAAGTGTAGGTTTTCTTGGCAGTGTCTCAAATGGTGTGGTTCAAAGTTCAAAAATTCCGGTTCTGATCGTAAAATAACATGGCAAGAAAATCTATAATAATTGGAGCAGCTGGCAGAGATTTTCACAACTTTAACACGTATTTTCGTGATAATCCAAACTACAAAGTAATTGCTTTTACAGCAGCACAAATCCCTTACATAGAAAATAGAACTTATCCTCCAGAACTTGCGGGAAAAATGTATCCAAATGGAATTCCAATCTATAACGAAGAAAGACTTGTAGATTTAATATCAGAACACAAAATCGACGAGGTCTTTTTTTCTTATAGTGACATTTCTTATGAAAATCTAATGCATTTGGCATCAAAAGCTATGGCTGCAGGAGCTTCTTTTTCACTTCTTGGACTAAATGACACACAGCTCAAATCAAAAAAACCCATAATTTCTGTTCTTGCAACAAGAACTGGTGCAGGTAAAAGTACGATTTCACGAATGGTAGTAGAATCAATAAAAAAGATTGGCCTCAAACCTGTAATAGTAAGACATCCAATGCCATACGGCAATCTAAAGATTGCAGTACAGCATTTCAAAAATTATGATGATTTTAAAAAATACAATATAACAATTGAAGAAGAAGAAGAATACACAGACCACATCAATCGTGGTGTAGATGTGTTTGCAGGAGTTGATTACAAACAGATACTCAAACAAGCAGAAAAAATCTGCGATATAATAATTTGGGATGGTGGTAACAATGATTTTTCATTTTACAAATCTGATCATGTTATAGTTGTAGCTGATCCACTTAGAGCAGGTCATGAATCATTATATCATCCAAGTGAGGTAAATGTAAGAATTGCAGATACTGTGGTGATTAACAAAGTTAATGTGGCATCAATTGAAATGGTAAAAAAAACTGAAGAATCATGTAGAAAATTAAACACTCATGCCAAAATTTTCAAAGTTAGTTCAGAGGTAGCTGTGGACCAACCAGATATAGTGAAAAATAAAAAAGTTCTGGTAATTGAAGACGGTCCATCAATAACTCATGGAGGATTACAAGAAGGGGCAGGAACCTATGCTGCAAAGATGCTTAATTGTGAATTAGTAGATCCAAGAAGTAGTGCTGTTCGCACAATAAAGAATGCCTATGAAAACTATCCAAAAATGGGTAAAGTCATGCCAGCACTTGGTTATAGCCCTGAACAGTTGCAAGATCTTCAAGATAGTATTAACAATGTTAATTGTGATGCAGTGCTGCTTGGAACACCCGCAGATTTAAGAAAGAAGATAAAGATTGAAAAACCTACTGCAAAGGTAGAATTTGAAGGAAAAGATGCAGGAGATCCAAAATTTACCTTACATCTTGTAGAAATCATAAAAAACTTAAAGAAAAAATATAATCTCTAAAACATGTTGAAATTGCTGTAAGATTGACAATTAAGGTGTCATCGAGTTTAAAATTTTGGTTGAAACTAATTTTGCATTCTTTTCAGGATCTAAAGAAGTGTCAATGGTAATGTGTTTTCCTTTTACAGGCTCATAAATTTTTTTCATTTTCTGGTAAATCTCAACATCTGCATCTGAATAGTCGTTTTTTCGATCTTCTAGGCGAGGAATTACAATATTTTCTGGACACAAACATTCTATCACAAAAAATTTCTTTTCTTGAATTCCTAGTTTATTCTTAACTTCTGTTCTAGAATATTCTTTATTGAAGGTAGCATCAAGGATACAATTTGCACCATAATCGTGGAGATATTTTGCTAATAGAATCATTATATCATAAATGAGTTTTCGTTCTTCTTTTTCATATGTTGGTGATGTCATTAGCTCCTTTCTAATTTTATCAGTAGACAAAACAACAGCATTAATCAGCAGGGCAAGTTTTTTTGCAAAAGTGGTTTTACCAACACCTGGCAATCCGCAAACAATTACTAACATAACAAATTACACCCTTTTTGCAAAATATCGCGGTATAAATCATTTGTAATTTATGGTTCCTGATTTTAACTCTACAGTCTTTCTTGCTTTTCTAAGAGAAGCAATAATTGCATTTCTACCAGTTTTTTTACAAATTTAACAGCTAATCTAATCTTAATTGATTACTAAAAATGATAATTGCTTATTGAGTTAATATCATTCTGAGAATTAAATATACCAGTGCAAAAAGAGACAGTACTTTACGAGCGATTGGCAAATCACAAAGTAAGATGTTTAGCTTGTGCCAGATATTGTGAGATGGGCGAGGGTCAAATTGGATTATGTGGAATTAGAGGCAATAAGGATGGAAAACTTGTTCTTTACGTATATGGAAAAGTTGCAGCATGCCATATTGACCCAATAGAGAAAAAACCAGTAACTCATTTTATGCCTGGAAGTAAGGTTTTCTCAGTTGGGACAACTGGATGTAATTGGTTGTGTAAGTATTGTATCAACTTTGATCTCAGTCAAAGAAGGAAAATTGAAGGAGTAGACATTACTCCCAAAGAAGTTGTAGACATGGCAGTTCAAAGAGGCTGCCACGGAATTGCGTATACCTACAATGAACCTAGCATATTTTTAGAATATGCCAGAGATTGTGGAGTCTTGGCAAGAAAGAAAGGGTTGTTTAACATCTTTGTTTCAAACGGATATGGTACACCAGAATCAGTTTCAATGATGAGTGAATTTCTAGATAGCATTACTGTGGACTTTAAAGGAAATGGAGAGGAAAAATTTGTTAGGAAATATGTTGGAATACCAAATTCCCAGCCAGTTTTTGACACACTAATTGAAATTCGAGATAAAACCAAGATTCATGTTGAAATTACAGATCTAGTTGTACCTCAAGTTGGAGACAATCTAGATCATGCAAAAAAACTTTGCAAGTTTGTGTATGATGAATTTGGACCAGACATGCCAATTCACTTTTTACAATTTCATCCATCATACAAAATGATGGAGTTTGAGCCTACTCCCGTTCAAACCTTGGAGAAACATCATGAAATAGCAAAGAAGGAAGGTCTGAGATATGCATATGTTGGCAATGTTCCAGGACACCCATTAGAGCACACCTATTGTCATGAATGCAAAAAAATTGTTGTTAGGCGATATAATTTTGATATCTTAGAATGGAATCTTGATGAAAATAATAAATGCAAATATTGTGGATGTAAAATTCCCATAGTGGGAAAACTAAATCCCACATACAAAGAAAAAAGATTTGAGTTTGTGTTTTAATATTTTATGTATGGACATGTGGGCTGGATAATTGCCATCCTCAAAAAATAATATAAAAATAAAACAATTGAATTGAATACCAAAAAATTGATTGTTGTTTTAAATGAAAACAAATAACGAGGGTATGCTGGAAAATCCTAATCGAAACTTAAATGCTTCCATCTTTTTTCGCGTTTTCCTTTTTCTATCTGTCCACTTCTTCAAAGTTTACCCCTTGAATATCAGCAGGTATGATAGATCCTCGTCATAACAAGTTCACAAAAATGAAATTTAAGTAGTTCTTAGTAAAATCCTAAAATTTATCCATATTTTTATATCAAATTCTTACAAACGTTTATTGATTTGGATACTATGTATCCTTCCACAAAATAGTTTTAAATTTACACTTATTATGAAATACCGTAATTGATAATCATCATGTTATTTTTAGTATTCCTTTTCACATATGTAATATTGAAATCCATTTAATTTACAAATCTAAAATTGTTTCAAGAACTGTTTTTTTGTTTTAAATTTAGTCTAGTAACAAATTTTTTTATTTCAATTATTAGAAAAGTGATAAGGGATACTCCAATTATTTTCAACCAGGAATCAATCCCAATTGGTTTACTCTGGAAAATTTCATTCATGACAGGAATATATGTAAAAGATATTTGTAGTAGAATCATAACTGTGACTCCAAGAAAAATTAACTTGTTTGAAAAAAAACCCATTTTTAAAACTGATTTTGTCAGAGATCTGCAGTTAAACAGATAAAATATCTCTATCATCACAATCGTATTTACTGCGATTGTCCTTGCCTGTTCAACAGTACTGCCATTTTCAATTGACCACTCAAACAAACCATATGCTGAGATTAGAATACATACACTTACGATTGAAATCTGGATTATCAAATCTTTTGTGAGAATTGGAGAGTTGGGCCTTCTAGGAGGACGTTTCATTATATCTGGCTCTTTTGGTTCAAAAATAAGCATCGTTCCCAACGCTAGGACAGTAGTCATGTTAATCCATAAAATTTGGACGGGAAGAATTGGAATGAGTATACCTGTAAAGATGGAGACTAGCACCACTAACCCCTCTCCAAAACTTGTGGGAATTGTCCAAGTGATGAATTTGACCAGAGTATCAAGGATTCTTCTTCCTTCTTCCACTGCTGCCTTGATTGATGCAAAGTTATCATCAGTTAAAATAACATCAGATGCTTCTTTTGCAACACCTGTACCAGTAATGCCCATTGCAATTCCCACATCGGCTTGTTTTAGAGCAGGTGCATCATTTACTCCATCCCCCGTCATGGCAACAATGTTACCTTTGGATTGAAGTGCCTTTACTATAGAAAATTTTCGTTCTGGTAAAACCCTTGCAAACACATCTGTCTTATCGACAATTTCAACCAAATCATTCTCTGAGTATTGGTCTAATTCCTTTCCTGTAATTGCCGTTATATCGTGCTGATTTCCTTGCACTAAATAATTTAGTCCAATCTGTCTACCTATGCTGACTGCTGTTTTGAGATTATCCCCTGTTATCATCTTGACACGTATTCCCGCATTTTGACATTCTCTTATGGCCTCAATTACTTCGGGTCTTGGAGGATCCAGCATGGCTTGAAAGCCTAGAAAAACCAGTCCACAATTGACATCAGAAATTTCAACTGTATGATTTTCACTTGCTATTTTCTTTTGGGCAAAAGCCAAGACTCGCAAGCCCTCTGATGCCATTCTATCTGCAATTTCATACAATTTTGAAACACTATCTTTGGTGAGATTCTCAGGCCCTGTGTAATCAATTAATTGACGCGAAGACATTTCAAGAATCTTTTCAACAGATCCTTTTACATAGACTAGTTTTTCTCCAGCATCATCATGTAATGTAGCCATAAACTGGAGGTGAGATTCAAAGGGAATCGTATCAATTCTATTAAATGACTCTGCCAGAGTTTGCTTAAGGTTTGCTTTGCGAGCAGACGTGATTAATGCAACTTCAGTAGGATCCCCCTTTGCATCCCAATGATGTTCTTTTTGAATTAAATCAGAATCATTACACAACAGTCCTGTCATTAGACATTCTTTTAGTGTTTGATGTTCCTCGATATGGATACTAACTTGATTATGTTTAATTTCACCTGTTGGTTGAAATCCAGTTCCCGATACTCCAAATAATTTCCCACCCGCATAAATTTCGCTTACTGTCATCTGATTCTCAGTGATGGTTCCTGTCTTGTCTGAGCAAATTATTGTGGTACTGCCAAGGGTCTCTACTGCAGGAAGTTTTCTTATTATGGCATTTCTTTTTGCCATACATCCTACACCTATCGCGAGAGTTATGGTCATCGCAGCTGGTAATCCTTCTGGAATTATTGCAACTGAGAGGGCAACTACTTCCATGAATAATTCAGTTGGAGTCCTATGAGTAACTAGAATTCCAAAAACAAATGTAAGAATGGACAAACCAAGTATTACCAAAAGAAGTTTTTTGCTAAAATAGGATATTCTTCGGGTTA
>Ga0307379_10007913_pt1 | contig 14380 bp, 16 predicted proteins | sample UN2MG_FD_202237 | JGI IMG/M metagenome (GOLD analysis project Ga0307379, IMG submission 202237) | Soil microbial communities from Risofladan, Vaasa, Finland - UN-2 | ecosystem: Environmental > Terrestrial > Soil > Coastal area > Acid sulfate soil | place: Finland: Risofladan, Vaasa | collected... | reverse complement strand
AACTCATTATGTCAATGCAGAAATTGACCTAAGAGTATTTGCCGGTATGATTACTCGCTCTGGTGGAGAAGTAGTGAATGAATAAAGAGCTGATCTACTTTCTACTGTTCTATGTTTTCCCACTATCTATTCTAGCTATATATCTGATTAAAAAGGGTGAGGACAGGAACAAAAAAAACTAGTTGACAATCGAGACCGACCCGCTATAATGTTTGTAGTGGGTCGGTTTTTTATAGACACAAAACAAGGACATAAGGAATGAATAATAAGGTAGAGCTTATTGGGTATTATGGTTCTGATGAAATTATCGCCTGTTCCGCATGGACAAGCACTAATAGAAATTTAACAGAAGAAAAGAGGGAGAGAATCCCGAATCTGATTAATATGCTTTGGATCAATGGGCATGAAACTCCCTTTGAAAAAGGAATGGTTCACTTTCTTGTAGACACTGATATTGCTAGTCATATTCATTTACTGAAACATAGAATTAGCTCCCTTAATGCTGAGTCGGCAAGATACAAAGAATTAAAAGAAGACAAGTATTATATTCCAGAAGATTGGCCCACCAACTGGCAGGATCGTTTGCAGGAATATACCAAACTAGGAAACACTTTGTATCACGAATGTATAGATGAACTTGAACCATTTATAGGAAGAAAAAGAGCCAAAGAATCTGCCCGATTTTTTAAGACGTATAATTCACAGATACAAGCAGATGTTAGCTTCAATATGAGAAGCTTTGCCAACTTTCAAAAGTTGAGAAACTCTGAACATGCACAAAAAGAGATCAGAGACATAGCACAACAAATGCTAGCACTAGTACATAATATAGAAGGAGATCCTTTTGAACACACATTAAAAGTTTGGGAGAAAAACTGTCTTTATGGTAATTAGACTAGATAAACAAACCGACTGTGCTACAATATGCAAGATCATTCAGAAGATGGTCGATAAGGATAAGAAAGAAAACGGAAACTCTCCGAGAGCAATATCAATAAAAATCACAGACTTTATTGATGCTGGAGACGATCATGTACCAAAATTGGAAGATAAAGAATGAAATATTTTACATATTCGTGCGGATGCAAATTCCCTATCTCTGAAGATAATGGAATAACTAAAATTGACTTTGAACCTACTATTGAAAATTTGAACTTAGATTGCCAAAGAACTTGGGATTTGATTTCTGAAGGTAATACTAAGGGGGTTTTTCAGCTAGAGAGCAGACTAGGTAAACAAACAGCAAAAAAACTCAAACCAGAAAATCTCGAACAACTTTCTGCCTTAATTGCGATCCTAAGACCCGGTTGCCTTGAGGCTTTAAGAGACGGTAAAAGCGTTACCAATCATTATATAGACAAGAAGAATGGTTTAGAGTCCGTAGACTACTTCCACCCTGCACTAGAACCAATTCTTAATTCAACATATGGAGAAATGATCTATCAGGAGCAAGCGATGGAAATCGCAAAAGTTATTGCCGGTTTTAATTTACAAGAAGCAGACGGATTAAGAAAAGCTATTGGTAAAAAGAAGCCAGAAGAAATGGCTAAAGTTAAAAAGAAGTTTATTAAGGGTGCCAAGAAATTAAAAATTGTAACCGAGGATGAAGCTGAACAAATTTTTGGATGGGTAGAAAAATCACAAAGATATTCATTTAATAAATCTCATAGCGTTAGTTATGCCATTAATGGCTACCTATCCGCTTACGCTAAGGCTCATTTCCCAAAGGTTTTCTTTGCTTCGTATTTGAGATTTGCCAAAGACAAGATCGACCCTCAAATGGAGATCAAGGAGCTTGTACAGAACGCTGTGGAGATGGATATAGATATCCGACCTCCAGACATTAGGCATTTAAATAGACACTTCATACTCAAAAACAACAAGGTCTATTTCGGATTAACCGATATTAAAGGATTAGGATACTCTGTATTTGAAAAACTATTAAACATTTTAGATAAGTTTGATCTTAATAATTGTTCATGGGTAGATATCCTATTGGAAATATTACCAAATATCAATTCTATAGCAGCAAAAGCACTTATTCAGGCTGGCTCTCTTTCTTATCTAAAAAGAACAAGAAATACTATGTTATTTGAACTTGGGGTTATATCTAACTTAACAAAAAAAGAACTATCCTTTGTGGTTGAAAATAAACAAGAAACACTTGAAATGTGTTTAGAATATTTATTATCTCATAGCAAAATTAACAAAAATAGAAAATCTGTCGTTCTTAATCTAATTACAACTTTGAAAAATCCTCCATATTCTTTAGAAGATAGTCCAGAATGGATAGCAGACAGCGAAGACACTCTATTAGGCTATTCCATTACCTGCGGCAAAGTAGACATGTACGATATCAGTATGTGTAATACTACCTGTAAAGAGTTTAAAAACGGAGAAAGAACTGACAAAATTATATTAGGTGGAGAAATAGATACCATAGGAGTAGTCAAAACTAAAAATGGTAAAAACCCAGGATCAGAAATGGCATTTGTAAGCATTAAAGATTCCACAGGTCTAGTGGACTCCATAATTTTTTTTCCAGAACAATATAGAGAATACAAAAATGTATTATTTGAAGGAAACATAATTATAGTCAAGGGCAATAGGTCAAAAAATAAAGACAGTCTAATTGTTGAAAAAACGTATATAGCAAAGACTTGACAAACAGAGCAAAGCTGTTATTATAGATTAAGTTCAGGACGTGCCTGAAATTGGTTTTGGTTTTAAACACTTTAAGGAGAGATTTATGAATCTTGTTATTTTGCGTGGTAATCTTGCTCGTGATCCAGAATTGCGCGTAGTAGGAGAAAAAAGAACAGCAGTTGTTAATTTTACAGTTGCTACATCTAGAGAGTTTACAAGGGCCGATGGAACACAAGATAAAGTAACTTCTTTTATTACTTGTGAAGCCTGGGATAGCGGAGCTGTTGCTGTTTCTAATACCTTAAAGAAGGGCGACCTAGTTATGGTAGAAGGTTCTCTTAGGAATGATTCATGGGAAAAGGATGGCGTAAAACACTCAACAATGAAGGTTAGAGTGAATAATTTTGCTCCTATTGTTAAAGGCCAGGGTTCAACGCCAAAGAAGAAAACAGTAAACACAACAGAAGAACCTGTCGAGGAATCAGTAGAAGACACAGTGGCATTTTGATTTTAATAACATGGGTAGCTCTGCGTTTGCATCTACCCATGTTTTTTTATTACACATAGGAAAAAAATGAAAAAAACAAGAATACTAATAGCTAATGACGCTTCTATATTAGGAACTGGATACGGTGTCTATCTAAGTGAATTACTAAAAAGACTACAATCAACTAATAAATACGAAATTGCTGAATTAGCATGTTACCTTGATATAAACAACCCTCGTTTGAAGGACTATAAATGGAAAGTATATCCAAATGTGCCATTAACAAACGACGCAGATTTTAAAAATTATGAAAAAAACCCATTAAATGCTTTTGGTTCTTGGAGATTCAATCACGTTGCTTTACATTTTAAGCCAGATATAGTGTTCGATATTCGTGATTATTGGATGTATGCTTATCAAGAAGCAAGCCCCTATAGGAAATTTTACAAATGGGTTGTTATGCCAACAGTCGATTCTGCTCCACAAAAAAACGAATGGCTGCAAACCTTTTCTAATATGGATTTAGTGATACCTTATACCGAATGGGCAAAAAGTACACTCACTAAACAATGCAAAAAATCAATCAATCTATTTCCAGATATTGCTAATGCCGGAGTAGACTTAGAAACTTTTATTCCAGCAGAAAACATAAAGCAACACAAAGAAAAAATATTTGGTAAAGATTTAAGTATCACTGGAGCTGTAATGCGTAATCAAAAAAGAAAGCTTTTTCCAGATTTGTTTATTGCATACAGAAAGTATCTAGATAGATTAATAACAGAAGGAAAAACAGAGCTTTATGACAAGAGCTATCTTTATCTACACACTTCTTACCCAGAACCAAATGGATGGGATATTCCACAACTTCTAATAGAAAACAGATTAGTAGATAAGGTATATTTTACAAGCTTTTGCAAAAACTGTGGTGCTGTATATCCAACAAAATTTCATGAATCAATTTCAACATGCAATAATTGTAATAAAAATGCTTTAACGATGCCAACTTCTGGATATTCAGTACCAACATCATCTTTAGTAAAGATATACCAATCTTTTGATCTTTTTATACAACTAGCTATCTGCGAAGGTTTCGGTATGCCACAAGTTGAAGCTGCTGCGTGTGGGGTTCCTATTGCTTCTGTAGATTATAGCGCAATGACTGAAATAGTTAGAAAATTAAAAGGATATACAATACCAGTAAAAAGATTATTCAGAGAAATGGAAACAGGAGCAGATAGGGCTTATCCTGATATTGAATCTGTTGCCGATATAATTTATGAATATCATGTTAATACTATAGAAGAAGAAAAGGACAAGAAGAGATTACAAACAAGAGCAATGTGTGAAAAATATTATTCTTGGGAAGACGTTGCAGATGTGTGGGATAGAGCTTTTGATACATTAGACTTGACTACGAATATCCCTTGGGACTCAGAACTTAGACCAATTTATAACTCTAAGACAGTACCAAAAGATCTATCAAAAAAACAATTTGTAGAATATATAGTAACAGAAATCATTGACGAACCAGATCTTATGTATACAGCGCCAATACAAATGATTCTTAGAGATTATTGTAATGGCTACGCCAGAAGAAACGGTCGATTAGTAAATATGACAACAGAAATGGTTGTTAAAAATTTAGAGGAATTTATGAATAACAAAAAAACACATGAGGCTATAAGATTAAATCCAGAAAAACTATTTACACAGGATTACCTAAATGTCTAATGAAATAAATCCTATACACACTCCATGTAAAAATTGTGTATTTGCAGAATATGAAAAAGCAACACAAAAAGGATGTTCTTTAGGTTTGATAGAAAAATATATGCAATTAGAGTATATAGATGTTATAGAAGCATATGACGAAGATAAAGAATTTTATATAGTCAATAAGAAAAAATGCGCGGGATATAGAGAGCAGAATTATTTTGAATCTAGAGACATGGAAAATGCTACAATACAAGACAAGATAGATTACATACAAGACAAATTAAAAATAAACTATATTTGCATAATTAATGCTATCAATATTAGTATAGAAGACTTACAAAAAACACTACAAAGTATATCCGAAGCAAGTGTTCATCCAAAAGTAATTAATCTTGTTATTTCAGGAATAAGCAAGTACACTTTTAACCAATACTATAAATCTCTAGAAAACTCAGGCATAAAATCAAAATGGAAAATAACTCACAATTACGATATAGAAAAACCATATACGCTGGCGATGCATAACATAATATCTACAACTTCAAAAGAAAATAATTTTGTTTTGTCTATTGACGAAGAGCATGAGAATATGGCCAAAATAATAAATACAGCGAATGACAGAGTATATAAAGAATTTAAAACCTTTGTTGTTTTGTCATCAAAATCACAAAAAACTCTATTGTTTAATAAGCTTGTCTATAAAAACGGATTATATCATGGTGTTGATATTCTAAACGATCACCCCGACTGCGAAAAAATATGAACTGTATAATACTTGCAGACAAATTTGACAGAGGAATGAAGTCAAGGGGTTGTTCCTCTCTTATTCCTGTGAGCAATAACAAGTTATTAATTCAAGATCAATACAGTAAGCTTAAAAAAGTTTTCCCAGAATCTAAAATAATATACATTTATGGACACGAATCAAAAAAAATTGAGAATTTCTACAAATCAAATAGCTTGGACATTGTTCTGACGAAAAATGATATGTATAATACTAAAGGATGTGGGTATTCTCTCTTTTTGGCTGAAAAATATATAACAGATAATTGTCTGATTTTACCAGGAAATCGCAAATTTAATACAGAAGTTCTAAAAACTATAGACCGCAATAATTCTCAAATATTCATAAATAAAAAAATCAAATACAAATTGGGTTGCCATGTAATAAAAGAAAATTATGCGAAACAAATTTGCTATAACTCAGAAAATTATATCAGTGATCTCTATTACATCAACGAAAAAGACGTAGACATATTAAAACACTTGGTAAACGACAACAACAACAATAATAATTTTGTGTTTGAAATCATCAATAAGATGATAAATCATGGAGTAAGCTTTCAAATAAAAAACATTAATAGCAAAAATAAGTTTAACAAAATCTTTACAAGATAGCAAAAGGACAGCAATGAAATCAATAGCCATTTATCTAAACAGACAGATTCAAAACAGCCAACTGCAACATATTAAGAACCACTATTTAGAGAAAGACTATACAGATCAAATTTTTACATGTGGCTATGAAAATGAAAATGTAGATTTATCACAGTTTGCCAATATGGGGGAATATCATCTTAATTTTTTTGATGGAATAATTTTGTTTCTTAGTCCAGAAGACTTAGCAGATCACAGCCATATCAAATGCCTTAAACATCTTCTTATAGAGAAAAAAGATTTACCTAAAATAGATAAAAAGTATATGCAAGATGTAAGTATTTTTATACTAGACAAAAACAAAATCAGAGGAGCTAAAAATGCAGAATTACAGTCAGTGTTCAGATAGTGAAAAAACCAAGCTATTACATAAATATTATGTACAAGAAAACAAAAGTTTTCAAGAAATAGCCGAGATGTATCAAACATATCCAAATAAGATTAGAAGAGATGCAAAAAAACTTGGAATAAAAATTCGATCTAAAAGCGAAGCACAAAAACTTGCTCTTAGCACAGGTAAGCACAAACATCCAACGAAAGGTACGCAACGCAATGAAGACACAAAGGATAAAATAGGAAAATCTGTAATGAACTCATGGGAAAACATGAGTAAATCTGAACTAAAAAGAAGAAGTGAATTAGCTAAACTAAACTGGGAGAAGTTATCTGATGATGAAAAACAAATCAGGTTTGAAAAAGCTAATGTAGCAGTACGGCAAACCAGCAAAACAGGGTCGAAACTAGAAAAATTTTTACTTGCTGGATTATTAAGTAACGGATATAGAGTGGAGCCTCACAAAGAACAAATACTAAGTAATACCAAATTGCATATTGACTTGTTTCTTCCTCAGCTTAGTATAGCAATAGAAGTGGATGGACCTTCTCATTTTGAGCCTGTTTGGGGAGAAGAAGCCCTTCAGAGGGCACAGGATTATGACAACAAAAAAACAGGATTATTGATAGGTAAACAAATCAAATTAATTAGAGTTAAACAGAAAAGAGATTTCTCGAAGAGCAGGGCAAATATTATTTTTGGTAGAGTTATAGAAGCAATAGCGGATATACAAAACCAAGGACAAACTTACATAGAAATAGGAGATGAATAAATGGGTCGCCCCAAAAAAGTAGATGTAGAAACAATAACAAACTCCGAAGAGAATGTACTCCCAACAATCCATGATATTGAGTGGACAGATTATGTGTTGAGTTTTTTGACAGATGATGAAAAGATCATGGGTAATCCTACTACTGATGGTCTTCGTAGAGTTTTTGAGAAAGTTATGGACTGTCAGATTCTTGATGCTGAATCTAGGGTTGTCCAGTGCCCGAGTCGTGAAAACGAAATGCGGGCTACCGTTGAATTTAGCCTCTCATTTAAATCTAACGACGCGAACCACGACAACTATATTACAAAGCGTGTAACGGGCTGTGCGGACGTTTATTGGGGGAATTGTGACAAGGTTTTCCGTAATCATCCCGTGGCTGTTGCTGAAACTAGAGCTGAAGGTCGTGCTTTAAGAAGAGCACTAAGACTAAGGAAGGTTGTTGCTGCTGAAGAAATTGCTGAAGAAATCGAGGATCATGTGGATGGTTTTACTGTAAATAAAATCACAAATAACCAGATCAATTTTATTGATGTAATGGCCAAAAGATTAAATATTAATATACAAAAACTTACATTACAACTTGACATAAATGAAGAAAACATATATAATATCACATACGAAGATGCTGTTAAAATATCAACAAAACTAGCAGAATACCAACAATCAAATAATATTTCTGAGGATATTATTGGTTTCGACTCTAATTGGAGATAAAAAATGAAAATTTTATACAAGGTAAACGATAATGTTTCATTTGAAGTAGATGGAACAGGGCAAAAAGAGATGTTCAAAGAATTAGCTATGCTTCAAGAAATCTTTGGAGAAAGCGAATGCGGTCTTTGTAAAAGTCATAACATAAGATTTGTTTGTAGAACCGTTGAAGGCAACGATTACTATGAACTTAAATGTGGTGATTGTTATGCGAATTTATCTTTTGGTCAACACAAAAAAGGTGGAACACTATTTCCAAAAAGAAAAGACGAAAATAACGAATGGTTGCCAAATAATGGCTGGTATAAATGGAATAATCAAAAAAAGTAAGACATGTCAAAAACAGATATAACTTTTGTAACTGGAATTTGGGATCTAAATAGATCGAAAGCTGAACCGGGATGGAATAGGTCTTTTGATCACTACTTAAATTGCTTTAAAGATTTGCTTTTGAAAATGAAGCATCATAATCTTTATGTCTGCATAGAACCAGAGCTAGAGGATTTTGTTTGGAAACATAGGGAAAAAGAAAATACAACAATCTGCTTTCATAAAAAAGAAGAATTTAAAGGAAATTTTTTCCCTTTCTATGATAAAGTACAAGAGATAAGACAAGACCCAAAATGGCACGACCAAGTAGGCTGGCTAAAAGATAGCACACAAGCCTCTCTGGAATATTACAATCCTATGGTTATGAGCAAAATGTTCTTGCTACATAACGCTAAAATAGCCAACCCATTTGATGATAAATATTTCTATTGGATTGACGGAGGTATTTCCAACACAGTAGATGTTGGATATTTCAGTAATGAAAATGTGGTAAGAAATATTAAAAAGTTGTCTAATAGATTTTTATTTATTTGTTTTCCGTATGAAACAGAAACCGAAATACATGGTTTCGACATTCGTGCTATGAGAAAATATGCCCAAGACACTAATGTAAATAGGGTTGCTAGAGGAGGCTTTTTTGGTGGTCACATTGATTACATTAGTGATGCCAATAGTAAGTATTATCATCTACTAGAGTCTTCTTTAAGTGAAGGTCTTATGGGTACAGAAGAGAGTATATTTACTATTATGACCTATCTTGAGCCTTTGAAGTATAAATTTGAAACTATAGAAGCCAATGGTCTAATATACAAATTTTTTGAAGATATCAAACAAGACAATTATAAGTCAAAAAACATAAAGAATATTGGCCTTTATATCCTGACCTATAATTCACCAGATCAGTTAAAAGGTCTGCTAGATTCATTTAAAAAATACGAGCCTAAATATTTAACAGAAACAAAGCTTATACTAATTAATAACAGCACTAATAAAGAGTTATTTTCTGAATATGACAATATTTGCCAGGAATATTCAATAGAACAACATAAATTCGACAACATAGGCATTTGCGGAGGAAGGCAGTTTGCAGCAGAGCACTTTGATAATTCAGATTTCGACTATATGTTATTTTTTGAAGATGACATGTTTATTCATCTTGAAGGCATATGTTCTTTTGGTTTCACTAAATGTGTTAAACAGTTACACGATAATTTGATAGACATAATGGAACAGGAACGGTATGATTTTCTAAAGTTATGTTTTACAGAATTTTACGGGAATAATTCTGATCAATGGTCTTGGCATAATGTGACTAACCAAGATAAAAAGAAGGAGCTTTTTGGTGATGTTCAAGAAAGACCAAAAACAATTTTTAGACACATCAAAAACTACAACGGCATACCGTATGCGGAAGGAGAAATATACTATTCTAATTGGCCACATCTAATAAACAAAAAAGGAAATAAGAAATGTTTTATAGACACAAAATGGGATCACCCCTATGAACAAACATGGATGAGCCACATATTTCAACTAACTAGAAAAAAAGAAATCAAGCCAGCAACTCTATTAGCAAGCCCAATTACACATAATAGGACAGACCACTATGCAAAAGAAGAACGAAGAGAAAACTAATACTATTTTTATTCAGATAGCGGCGTATAGAGATCCTCAATTATTGCCAACCATAAAAGACTGTCTAGAAAAAGCAAAATACCCTAAAAATCTAAGATTCGGGATAGCTTTACAGCAGAACGAAAAAGACGAATGGGAAAGCATAGACAAATATAAAAACGACGAAAGATTCAAAATATTAAATATAGACCATACAGAATCCCAAGGAGTATGTTGGGCAAGAAATATGGTTCAACATTTATACAATGGAGAAAAATACACATTACAACTAGATAGTCATCACAGATTTACAAAAAATTGGGACGAAGAATTAATAAATATGCTAGAAGACCTGCAAAAACAAGGTCATAAAAAACCGCTAATTACAGCATATATACCTAGTTTTAATCCAGAAAACGATCCAGCAGAACGAGTACAAGAACCCTGGAAAATGACCTTTGATAGATTCATACCAGAAGGTGCAGTATTTTTTCTTCCTGCTGCATTTAATAAAGAAAAAGACGATCTTACAAAACCAATGCTGGGAAGATTTTATAGTGCTCACTTTGCTTTTACTCTGGGTTGTTTTTGTAAAGAGGTTAAACATGATCCTAACTATTATTTTCATGGAGAAGAAATTAGCATAGCTGTACGAGCATTTACTCATGGTTATGATATATTTTATCCACATAAAGTTTTAGTATGGCACGAATATACTAGAAGAGGAAGAACAAAACAATGGGACGATGATAAAGGTTGGGGAGAGAGAAACAGACTATCGCACGAAAGAAACAGAAAACTTTTTGAAATGGACGGAGCTAAGAAAGATATTAAATTCGGAATATATGACTTTGGAACAGAAAGAACTCTGGAAGATTATGAAAAATTTTCTGGTTTATGTTTTAGACGAAGAGCGGTAACACAGGACGTAATTGATCATGAATTGCCAAGTTTTGAAAATTTAAAATTAACAGATGAAGAATTTAACGCTAATCTTTTAGATATATTCAAACATTGCATAGATATATCATATGACAAAGTTCCAGAAGAAGATTACGATTTCTGGTGCGTAGCCTTTAAGGACGAAAAAGGAAATGATATGTATAGAAAAGATGCAGATGTTAATGAAATAAAACAGATGAAGAAAGACCCGGATAAATACTGCAAAGTGTGGCGAACATTTTCAACCCAAAAAAGACCTACTAGCTGGTTAATTTGGCCTCATAGTGTTTCAAAAGGGTGGTGCGACCCAATAACGGGACATATATAATGCAAATTCAAATTAGACATCATTTTCGTGACATAGAAGGATATTATGTAAGTTATTTTTTTAAATTGCTTAGAAAGAATTTGGAAATAAAATATCCTGAATATGAATTTCAAAATATCTTAGATCCAAAATATGAAAACTTTGGTTATGGAGGCATACATAGCTGTATGAGTATGTCTATTATAAATCCAGAAAGTGGTAAATATATAGTGATATCTTTTTTTGATAATTGGAAATATCATTTTATGAGACACATTGGATGGGAACCAAACAAAATGGTTAAGTTTTTTTATCCTGGAGGTTTTAACTATATAGACTACTACAATTGGATGAGTTCACAAAAAGACAATCCAGATGTTGTTAAATTAGAAAATATAGAACAAGTATATTGTTCATTTTTTTATGGCCCAATGGATCATAGATTTCAAAATGAAATCACAGAACTCTATATGAACAGAAACTCTAAAGAAACAATACCAAAAATGTTTTTTAAAGGGTGGTTATGGGATTTTAGAGAAAAATTGCTAGTAAATATAAAAGACGAATCAATAGAATGGAAAGAAAAAAGAGAGCAGCAATCTCCGTATTTAAAATATCTTCAAGAGCTATCTGTATATAGAGCAGCACTAAGTCTACCTGGAGGAACAGAGGTTTGTAATAGAGATATAGAATGTTTTGCGGCTGGTATTCCTGTACTAAGACCTTTTCTAAATATTAATTATCCAGAACCTCTTATTCCTAATTATCATTACATAAGTTGTTATACGGATTGTAAGTATTGGGATGGGAATCCGACGTACCTATCTTACGAGGATTTTTCTAAGTCTGTAGAATATTATTGGTCTATCGTTAAGGATAATCATGAATACCTAGATTTTGTATCTAAGAATGCAAGAAAGTGGTATATAGATAATTGTACTATACAGAACAATGTTGATTATGTCTTGAATCAAATTACTATGGGAGACCTTGTATGATTAATGGTGGTTTTGCTTATGGTTATTTGCATATAGCACAAAACAAAAATGTAGAAAAAGTTTTCGCAGAACTATTGTGCTCTTTAAGGCCAACAAGAATTCTAGAAATAGGTACTATGCATGGTGGTTTGACCTTGATGATCAGAGATATCTTAGATAATGTAAATTGTAGAGATTCTATTATAAGAACATACGATATAAATGAACAAGAATTTTTGAAACCATTAGTAGATGAAAGAGTACAAATTATTACAACAAATGTATTTGAAGAAAACTATAGCAATTTCAAGAATTCTATTTACAAAAGAGAAATATTTGAATTCATAGAAGAAGGACAACCAACACTAGTCTTGTGTGACGGAGGCTGCAAAAAATGTGAATATAAAATTCTAAGCCCATTATTAAAATCCGGAGATGTTATTATGGCTCATGATTATGCTCCAAACTTAGAGTACTTTAATAGTCACGTTAAAGACAAAATATGGAATTGGTTAGAAATACAAGACTCAGATATAGAAGAAAGCGTTAAATCCTGCTCTTTATCTCCATATTTTCAAGAACTAGCACAACAAGCAGCATGGGTTTGCAAAATTAAGGAGTAGATGGACTTGGAGTTGGTGTTGGTGTTGGACTAAAGCTAGGTGTTGGACTAGGGGTTCTGCTTGGCAAAGGCCATACAATAGTCGCTGTAACAGATGGGGTTATTGTGGGGGTTGGGCTAACAGTGGAACTAGGAGTTAAAGTTGGTAGCGGAGTTCTTGTTAAAGAAAGTGTAACAGAAGAAGTGGGGGTTTGTGTTGTTGTTGGTGTGGGACTAACAGTACTTGTTGGACTAAGAGATATAGTATTAGTTTGAGTTGGGGTAGTTGTTTGAGTTGGAGTATTAGTTACCGTACTGGTTGGTGTTGGACTAACAGAAGAACTAATAGTTGGGCTAAAAGATGGAGTTTGCGTAGGAGTCGGACTAAAGCTAACAGTTACAGATGGAGTTTGAGAATAGGTTGGAGTTACGCTATTGCTAACTGTAGGAGTCGGAGTCTCTGCTTTAGTTCTGGTTGGTGTTACAGTTGGAGTGTTGCTATTTGTAACAGTTGGTGTGTGAGTAGGGGTTTGAGTAGCAGTATAGCTTTGACTATTTGTGACTGTTGGAGTAAAAGAGGGAGTAGATGTTCTACTTGAAGTTGGAGTAATTGTTATTGTTGGTGTGTTACTTATAGTTGGAGTTGGACTTGGTTCGACAGTATTACTAGGTGCTGGTTGTGAAGACAAAAAAATCGACCAATCTGTTATTGTTGTAGTAGATGGAGTTTGTGTTGGGGTAACTGTTGGAGTTGTGGTGAAAGCCGGCGTGGGTGTTGGAGTGGAAGTGGCTGTAGCGGATGGAGTTTGTGTTGGCGTGTGTGAATTACTTACTGTTGGCGTTAAAGTTCTCGATGAAGTAGGTGTGATTGTTGGTGTTATTGTATTGGATAACGAGACTGTAGGAGTTGGGGTTTGTGTTCCAGTACCAGTAGGTGTCCTAGTTTGTGTTGGTGTGTAACTTGGACTACTTGTGTTTGTAACGGTCACAGTGGGAGTAGGACTAGCAGTATGACTACTACTAATAGTTGGTGTTATTGTTGGCGTTTCTGTTATAGCGGGGGTTGGGGTTGGGGTTTGTGTTCTAGTTGCAGTAACACTTGCGGTAGGAGTAGGACTAACTGGATAAACAGGTGTTTTACTAGGAGTATGACTAGGCGTAGCCGTTGGATCTGGAGTCATACTGGCAGTTGGAGTTGGGGTTGTAGTCTGCGTCACAGAAATCGTAGGGGTGACGCTTGGCGTTACGGTATTGCTTATTGTTGGAGTGGGAGTTAAGGTACTCATTCAATTTCTTTCGTTTTTCTTTTTATTATACGGTAGTACAGTTATAGTCATAAGGAACACACAATCCATAGGCTGGGTTTCCTGGATTAGTACAAATAATCCAAGGGGGATTTATTCCATCGGTATCTGGACAACAATTACATAGTTCAGTGTCTGGATTAATGTTATGGCAATAAAACCCTTCTGGACAAAGTTCTCCAACAATTGGATCTATAGGATT
>Ga0307379_10007911_pt1 | contig 14381 bp, 7 predicted proteins | sample UN2MG_FD_202237 | JGI IMG/M metagenome (GOLD analysis project Ga0307379, IMG submission 202237) | Soil microbial communities from Risofladan, Vaasa, Finland - UN-2 | ecosystem: Environmental > Terrestrial > Soil > Coastal area > Acid sulfate soil | place: Finland: Risofladan, Vaasa | collected... | reverse complement strand
GTAGACTTCTTGGGGCTGATCCTCGAAGTAGCAATGAACACGGCGATCATGCCTGACTTGAGTTCGTGGGGAGACCCAGTGTGGCAAAGCATAGGCTCTAAGTGGGGCAATCACAATCCAACAAAAAAGGAACGGAGAAATGAAGACGCAAGACAAGGTGGCAGCATCGGTGACGGTGTATCAGGTGGCGGACATGACGACGAAGGGACGCAAGGCGGTGTGCGGATGGCTCCGCAAGCTGGCCGATGATCTCCAGCGCGAGCCGGAGTCATTCGCCAAGACGTTTCGCGCACGGTATCTGTATAGCCCCAACAGGATTATTGGGAGAAGCAACAACCAAACAAGGAGGAAGTAAAATGACAGGACCAGACGCAGGAGCAGGCGGAATCGAAGTAGCAGGACTGACACCGAAACAGCGCAACGTGAAGCCAGCCAAGGTAAGGGTTCTGGTGGCTCGAGACGATGGGAAGTTGTCTTGGACAATTGAACAGCCGCCGGCCGACAAACGTACTGCGGCAGAGCTTGTGAAGTGGCTCCGCGAGGCCAACCCGGATGGCGGAGAGTTCTTCATCGTCCGTGAAGTTGCCCATAAAAAGTGGGCCAAGCAGATGCTGTCGAGCCTGGTCGAACAACCTGTAACGTAACAAGGGGGTTGCTCCGGGGCCTGAGGCACATGGGGCCTTGGGTCCTGGGGCACTTTATCACTATGGCGGTACTCACTGACGGCGGAGAAGACGGAATCATAACAGTGCATCCGGGTTTGGAGAAAAAATGAGCACTATCTACATAGGTATTGACAACGGAGTCACTGGGAGCTTGGGAATCTTAGAGGAGACAGGAAAAGTGCTCCACTTTGAATCAATTCCAGTGTTCAAAGAGCAGGACTACACCAAGAAGAAGGCTCAAGTGTCGCGCATAGACACTAAGGCCCTGAAGGACGAGATTCAATTCCATACCGCCGACAGGTATCAAATCAACACCGACTACGAACCCGTTCCAGTGATGCAATTCACAGCGCGAGTAGTCCTTGAGCGCCCAATGGTCAACCCTACCAGGTTTGTAGCTACGAAGTCAGCCTTGAGAGCCTTAGAAGCTACGCTCATAGCCTTAGAACAACTGAATTTAGGCCACCAGTTCATAGACTCCAAGGAATGGCAACGCGACATGCTCCCCAAGGGGTGCACAGGCGCTGACCTCAAGAAAGCCAGCCACGACATTGGCATCAGGCTATTCCCCGAAGTCAAGGGTATGATTAAGAAAATCGGTGACGCAGACGGACTGCTGATCGCAGAATATGCTAGGAAAAACCGCTTGTAATGACACTTTTACCTAGATAAAATGGGAGTAACTATGAATGCAGAATCCCTAGTCCCCGAGGTCCTGAGTCCCCGAGTGCCTGAGGACCTTTCCGCCTACGAGGAAGGGGTACTGTCTCCCAGGCGCAAGGGAGAAATCTACGAACAGTACTTGACTTCCAACTCCACGCTCAAGGAACTTGCTGTTGAGCACGGAGTGACGCTTCGTGAACTCTCTGCGGTAGCCAAGAAGCACGGCTGGATGGAACGCAGGGCCGTTATCGAACTTGAAGAACTGTCCAAGGCAGAGTCCAAGTTCCGGGCCTTCATCCTTGAGAAGAAGCTGCCTACCGCCCAGACCCACCTGGACGTCAGCAACATGATCACCGAGAAGATCAAAGAAGTAGTGGAACAACTGGTAACTGCTACCATGAACAGCAAGGTGCAGGATAAAGGCATTGACATGAAGCTGAAGCGTCTGGCAGAGGCGCTCAAGGCAGCCGGGGACATAGGCGCTAGGGCGGTGGGTCTGACCGACACCCCCATTTCGGATTTGGTAAGGCAGCGTGAGGCACAGGTACAGAAGATTCCTTTGGTTCTGATCAACATGGATGCGAGAGGACGACAGTCGTGAGCTTTAAACGAAGACAGGTAGATAGACAAAAGAAGAAGGATATCATCAGACCGAGGGACCGGGTCCCTAAGTCAAAGCATAGGTTGGAAAAGAGCCTCGAAGAAGCAGAGCGGTTCTGCCGGGATAATGGTATCCCACTTACGTAGGCGAAAGGGAACGCATGAGTGACTTGACGATGGCCATAATCGCAGACTTACATGAGGGGAGTCCTACAGGGCTTACGTTGGAACCCAAGAACGAGATACAAGAACAGGTACTCGACAGGTACGAGAACTACATCAGGTGGCTCGGGGAACCCCCGGACATTGCAGCAATCAACGGGGACGCCATTGATGGCCTTGACAAGAAGGGCAAGGACACCACTAAGCCTGACGTCATTGACCAAGCTGAGGGGGCTGCCGGCCTGCTGTTCATGTTGCATCCTAAGAAAGAGTTCATGATAACCACAGGTACCCGGTACCATACGGACCTGGAATCCCACAGCATGGAGCGCCTGGTGGCTGACAAACTGAGGCTCAAGCTGCTGCAAGAGGGGATCACGGGAGTCACTGTGAGCCTGAGGCGCAAGTGGAACTTGAAACTCAATGGCTGGTTCCGGTTAGAAATGCGCCACAAGATTGGGCGCAGCACGGTTCCCTATGGACGATCCACTTCTCCGGTCAGGAACAAGTTCTGGAACGTGATCAATGCGGGGCTTACGTCTTCAGTCACTAAGGCCCCGGTGTCATGGCCTCATCTGCAGGTGTTCTCGCACGTTCATTACTTCAACCTGCAGCGGGACGCCTTCGGTTCGGTGATGACTACGCCCTGCTGGCAAGCCATTGGCTCCAGGTTCGGGGATGAGGAGTGCGAGGGGCACATCGATCTCGGTGGAACCAAACTGGTAATACATGGAATGGAGGACGAAGGATGGGAACTCAAGGAGAGGCTGTATCTGCCGGCAGTAGTGTCTCGTTTGGAGGCCCGATAATCATGGACCCTGATCTGCTTGCTGAACTGCAAGAACTTCCGATAGCTCTGCCGTCTTCAACAGGGGTATTATTCACTAAGGACATGGACGACGCCATCATGTACGCATTCGAGAACGGGGTGCGCCGTGACCATTTCGCCCAGTGGTTTAATACCAAGTTCTTCCCGGACAGGTTGAGGCCTGTGTGTAAAGACACGCTCAGGACAAGGTATCGGTTAATTAAAAGGGAGAGAGATAATGGATAACACAGCGTGGTTGTTGAAGCTGAAAGAACTAAAACTCAAGGATGCCCGGGAGTTCCTGGGAACCTCAGAGATCAGGATCTCATCGATCCTGTTGACCCAAGACCCTGAGGACACTCCGCCCATAACGCCTGAGGAAGTAGCCGCTCGGGTTCAGTGCATCTTCGCCGATCAGAAGATAATCGAAGTGGACTACGTTAAGGACAACAAGAAGTTCTACTTCGGCCCCTTCGGCCTGATCGTGGGCGCGCGGCCCCAAGTCCCCCTGGCATTTGAGTGGCTGCTCAATGTGACTGAGTCAGACCAGGGTGTGCGATCCTTCGGGGAAGCCACAGAGTACTTCATGGGCAACAGCCTCTTGGTCCCTGCCGCAGAGAGGGCTCTAGGGCTGCTGTCACAGAACCCTCTCGTCCCAGTGGTGTTCACTGTAGCTAAGGAAGTGATCAAGCAGGTGGCCAAGGTCATGCAGTCCAACAAGGACGACCAGGTGGGCCTCTTCGACATCACTGCTGCGGCCTGGTGTGACTATCCACACGGCGATGCTGTGGCTGATGATATAGTGGACCTTACGGACAACTGCAGTATGTCGTTCGCAATGTTTACGAACCCGGCGATCTTGACTAGTTGAACGCTTCCGCTATCGCGCTCTCCTCTTCGGGGGAGAGCGTCATTCCCGCCTTCTTAGCTCGATTGGCCATGCTGTTCTGCAGACCTCTCAGCGTCCCACCGACCCGGTAGATCCTTCGAGACAAAGCGTCCATCTGCTTGAAGTTCTTGGACTCCAGAGCTTCGAAGAACTTCTTGTACAGTCCTGTGAGTACTGCGCCCTTGGCCGTCCTGACGATCTCGTCAGTGTCGTAGCCATTCTTGCGCGCGGCTTCGAGGATGGCCGGAGCCATGTCATTCAAGTTCGCTTGTGCCTTGGGGTTCTTCCTCAGACCCTTCCACACTTCCTCATTGGCGTAGGTGTTCAGGACAGTGATCAATGCGGCCGCCGCTTTACCAGAACTCATGCCCTTGGACACAGGAGCCAGGAAAGTAAACGGAAATGCTTCAGGATTCCTGACGGTGGTCAAGGCTGACATAGGTATGAACTTCTGAACTACATAACCCCACCTGCTGGTGAGGAAAGCGTCCATGCCTTCAGCGTCAGTCATCAGCCACCCCTTGAGCCCTTGGCCCGCGAACTCCAGGTTCCAATCGGACCCCGGGCTCTTGCCAGTCAGTTGCTCCAGTAGCAGCTTGGCGGGCTGTGACAGCTTACGCAGGGCCTGGTTCACAGGCTCTTGGAGCCAACCGTTCAGGACTTCATAGGACTGCTTGCCCCAGCGCACGTATACGCGCCGCTCACCCGTGGGAGACCCCTTGTAGCCAGGCATATTACGGGCCAGAGGCGTGATGTCAACATGCCACTTGCGACCTTCCTCATTGTTGAACATGAAAGGTTCGTCGTCGTCTTCTCCACCGCCACTGACTGCAGCAGCGGCCCAGATGCCTGCTTGTAGAAGTGCGGGGAATCCGAAGAGAACTATCGCGGTCATAGTCATCCAGTTCTTCGCCACGAATTTCAGGTTCTCTTCCGACAAATAGTGCTCAAAGAATTGCCCCAGGAAAACGCTCAGGCCGCCCACAGTAGCTGTTGAAATCGTCCACTGAGGAGCGAACCAACTCATGTTCATGGCCTGTTGTACCTGCGGGGTGGCCCCGGGAATGGTGTCCCAGTCCACACCACCGATAGCAGCATTGGCTACCCCGGCAACCGCTTTGAACATCTCGACCTTATCCTTCTTCGAGAGGTCGTGGAAATTCAGGCCCCTGGAAGCTGCGGCCTCTTCTGCCAAGCGCTGAGCGAACCACATCTTCAGGACAGGGAATACACCTGCGTATTTGCCGCCCTTGCCGAATAGTCGCTCAGTCAATTGCCGCCCTGAGAGCGCCCTGAGTCCTGCTTTTACATTCTCAGCCACCTTGTCCCCCATTGTTAAGCGGGCTCGCTCCGCTATAGAATCGAAGGTGGTGTCGATGATCCCGGTGGCCTCGTTAGCCGACTGCAGATGCCCAATCTTCACGCCGCCGAGTACCATGTTCTCCATCATGTCTGCCCAAATCGGGTCTGCCGTGCTTATATCGCTCCATATATCCTTGAGTTGGTTGATCGCAACCATGGGGCTACGCTTGCCGGTCTTTGGATCCTTGGTCCACAGGAAGTTGTTCTTGAAGCCTGTGCCGGCGACAACCGATTCAAAAAGTGTCCAAGGGAAGAACAACGAATACGCCACAGAGTTGGACTTCGACATCTGGGTCGCGGCCATGAGCGCCTTGGCGGTGTCGTAATTGCCTACGATCCACTGGAACTCAGGCTGGATCAAATGCTTCATGATCATTACTGGCCTGCCCTTGAGCACCCGGAACTCCCGCACTGAGGGATACGGGGACTTCAAGGTTTCGTAGTCGTCACTGGACGCATAGTCCCGAGACAGGGTATCGATCTGGGAAGCCAAAGACTTTGTGGGGTCGAGCTGCAGGCCATGATAGCCAGCCCAACGCTTCGCCATTTCCCACATGACGTCTTCAGGAATTAAGGGGCGCTGCTGTGTGAACTCTCCAGGGATAGCCAGGACCATGGGCCTACCATCGACGTCTGGTGTCAGCACCCACTTACGAAGCAGGGTCCTGTTGTATGCGGCCGAGGTGACTTCATTAGTATAGTCCCTGAGGTTCTCAGCGGCATTGAGATTGTGTGGCGCGCGCCTGACGTCGATGATCGTACCGTCTGCCAGCTTTACGCGCTTCGGGGAGTCACGGTAAATCCGGGCATAACTGCCTTCCAAAGTTCTGTGCAGCGCACTCCTGGCGAACTCCTTGTACCTGTAGTTCTTGAGGGCCAGCGTCAAAGCGTTCAATGTCCGCAGGGCCTTGGCTCTGTCGACATTTTCAGGGTTGTATTTCTCGCCCATGTCCTCGGCCTCTGTGACTTCCCGATTGTAGAGTTCAAAGAGGATCATGGAGTTCAGTTCCCACATCGATTTGCCAGCTACGTCAGCTTCCGGGGCCCCAGTGAGCCTCGAATACAACTGGCGTTGCTCACTCAGGGACTTAGGCGCTTCGGACCTGGCGTAATCGGCCTCGTAGGCTGAGTCGGGCATCAAGGTTTCGGTGCCGCCTCCGCGTTTGATCAGGGCCAGTGCATTCTTGACCCTGTCTTCAGCGGCCTTGAGAGCTTTGTTCCGGAAACCCAGGCCATAGACTTGCCGGCCGATGTATCCTTCTCTGTAGGGCAACCCGTGCTCTTCCCTTAGGGCTGCGTACTCAGCGTGTATCTCTTTGACCCTGTCATACCAGTCGAGTTCTGCCTCAGTGCGATGGGCACTCAGTTTCTGGTACGCCGTGCTGGCATACCAACGCTTCAAGAAGTCGGCAGCAGACTCGGTCTTGCCTACGCCGTCAGCCACGCTACGATTCCAGACGATTGTGATACTAGGTAACAGGAGCTCGATGGCCTTGCGCTTATCGGCGTCACTGAGCTTCTTGCGACTGAGTATCTGATCGACTTCGAACAGATGCTTTTCTCCGACCTGGATTTCGTGGTTCAGGATAGAGGCTATGAGACCCTCGTGCTGCCTGACCATAATCTGTTCGTCTTCAGTGAGCGTATCCAGCACCTTCTCATTTGCACCCTTCTTCATAGATTTGATGTCGCCAGTGAACGCCATGCGCCTGGCGATGCGGGCATAGAGAAGGGCCCCTCGACGCCTTCGAGCGTCGGCGAGATGAGCTTCTTCCAACAGGATCTTGCCTAGTTTGTTTGAGCCTGTGGCCCCTACGGTGGCGAGTTCCAGCTCGATGGCGCCTCTCAGGCTTCCTATGGACAGTGCAACGTTGTTGGCTTCCTTCTCGTCGAAGTCCAGGCCTTGTTGGAACGGACTGCTATCGTGCTCCTGGCGCCAGGCGTTGACTGTCTCAGTCTGGTTTGCTGTTACCCACTTGGGCCTGATGCCCATAAAGTTGTACTCGAGTTTGTTTTTGAGCTGCGGAGGCATCTGCTTCTGAGCGTCCAAGTAATCAAAGGCACGTTGCGCGTCGCCCGCCGCGAGCAACTGGGTGAGTTTGCCAACGATAGGGTTCCAGCGCTTGTTGAAGGCCGCGCGGTCCACAGGGTCTTTGAGGTCGAACGCTGTTGTGGACACCACGTTCTGCAGGGTCAGGCCAGGCCGGAACTCCGGGGCTACCCGACGAGTTGCCGCTTCCCGGGCTGCCATGATGTCGTCGAAGTCGTCGACCCTGGCTTCCGAGACCTTGGCCGCTTTGAGCCAGGACTTCTCAGCCTTGGTCAGGTTCGGCCTGCGGTGGACGATGGCGGCCATGGCCAATGCTTCCTTGAGGCTCGCGCCTGCTGCCAGCAGTTCGTCGCGATTGCGTTCCAGAGGGTGGATGACTCCGACGGAGAGTGCTTCGGGGCTAGCGTTGGCTCTCAGGATATTTGCGGCCTGATGTAGCCGGACCTCGTTTTGTCCTCCGCTTCGGAAGGTCTCACTGTGTTCAACTTCATAAGCAGCTGCCGCAAAGTCTCCGCGCTGCATGGCCTTAGTGGCCTCAGGGAACCCAGGGAATACATTCATGTACGTGAGATTGATCACGGCCGCTTTGACGCTGATCGGGAAGCTGTTGTAGTTAGGGAAAGTATCTCGAGCGCGTTTCTGAGTCTCGGCTATAGCAAAGTACAACAGCTCTTCAGCTTGTTCTGGAGTTATTGACTCCCGGCCTTCGCGCAAGTCTTCGAAGTTCTTCCCAGTGATCCTTTCGAAGTCAGCTTTGTAGCCTGGGAACATTCGTACTCCGTAACCTATTGCAGGATATCCGGCATCGAGTTTCATCGTTAATATCAAACCCTCGAAGTCCCTAAGGCTCTCAGCGACTACGTCCTCCAGGCTTATTGTACGTTGTTCCGTCGGAGGCGCCTGTTGGGCTTCGACGACCAATGGCGACGTCGCGGCCAGGATGCCTGCGGCCACCAAGGCCCTCAGGTCCCCGACGCTCAGGGCCTCGGAGCCTGCTCGAGCTTCGACTTCAGCGAGTTCACGCTCGGTCGCTGCTAGCTCTGCCTGCTCCTTCGCCTGCTCCTCCAACCTCTGGTCTTCTAGATCCAAACGAAGTTCTCGGGCTTCGATCTCTGCCTCAGTCTCCTGAGGAGCCAACATCTCCTGGGCTGATTGAGGCAAGTAGCTCAGGTCGGTGAGCACCTGGGGCTTGGCCTTGGGGGCACTCGGCGCTGGTGCCTGAGCGACTGGGGCTGCGAACCTGGCTTTGAAGGCCGCTTCGTTGCCAACTACGTCCCTCTGAGTCGGTCTGAAATTCCACTCCTTCGGAGCCAGAACTTCCGTAGGTACTCCGAGGGCAACCCCCGCTTTAATTCCAGCTTCGTCAAAGCCAGTCTGCCCACCGCTTCGAATTGACTTAATGGTGGTCCCATCGAGGCTGAGCATAAATTGAACTTTCTTCATCGTTTGATCGACGAGAGAGTCGATTTCAGCCTGAGACAACCTCATCTTCCCAAGTTCGTGTCCGGCGAAGTTCAAGGACCACGGAGAACTAAGTTCAGGAACTGTCAAGCGACCTCGTTTAACAGCATCCACAATAACTTTGGAGGCGGCCAAAGGATCGAATCCCGTAGCTGTTACAGGCACGTTGATGTAGACCTTCTTGGCTTTCTCTGCAGCGATCCTGGTCAGTCCGCGAGCACCGCCTGATCCGGTTGGGGTCATTGCAAAGTCCACAGTCACATCGGCCATGGCTGCATTAGCGTACGTACGTGCAGGATATCCAGCTGATTTAGACGCGACAAAGGTTGTTGCCGGGGCACTTGGTGCTGGGGCCTGAGCGACTGGAGCGACCGAGGCACTTGGAGCCAAAAGATCCTGAGAACTTGGAGGCAACTCGCCCAGGTCCTCGGGCTCCTCTGAGATCCCCGGGGCAGATTCCAAGTAGTCGAAGGGATCCACGTTGCTCGCCGCGATCTCTCGCGCAGCTTCTTCCTGTGACACAGGAGCTGCCTTGCCTGCGGGCTCGCTGTACTCAGCCATCGTCTCGGGGTACACAGGCAGATATCGGCGTTCTGAGTTCTTGCGCTTGCTGCCGCTGTTGATCCCCAGGATGAAGTGCATCGCTGCAAAGTATTCGAAGCTGCGGCCGCCCTCCTTGGACAGTACGCCGAGCTGGTGCTCCTTCATCGACAGTACGCTAACCAGCACCTGGGTCCTGGCAGGGAGCAGCAGCTGTGGGTTCTTGAAGGTCAAAGTCGATGAGGCCCCATATCTCCAGGCGCTGAACAATGCCATTCCGTGTAGGAACTGATCGAGGGTCCAGCCCTCAGGAAGTTGGAGCTTCTCTGCCGCTTCCCTGATTGCTATTATCGTCCCCTGATCTGCACCCCGGACTCCTATGGTCTCGATGTTCCCTGTCTGGAAGCCTATCCCTGTCTCAGGGTTGACGTACAGCGTCATGCCCGGGCCTACCTGCAAGACGTTGAGGAAGGCGTTGCCTGAGTCTGCAGCCTTCATCTCTGTGATCAACCGGACCAAAGTCTCTGAGAGACCGGGCAACCAGGCGAACTCGGGCCTCCACGAGGGAGCGCCATGGTCCTTGCGCGCGAGCGCGTTGACCTGAGCCACCCACCTGTAGTTCTTTATGCGCGCGCTGAGGCTGTTCAGCTTGGTTTTTTCGTCCGCGTTCCTTATGTTCCTCAGCACAGGCTTCGCGGGCGCTGGGGCGGTCTGCACGTAGTCCTCTGGCATTCCATCCAGAACACTATTGATAGCCTCTGCATCGTGGTAAGTGAGGGTCTGCTTCACATCAGCGTTTGAGGCGTAGGGATGCCTGGCTTCTCCGTACACGTTGGATCGCATCTCGGCCAGACGTATTTCGGTCATATTCATCTGAGCAGTACCATTAAGCTTTTCTGTGTTTATGGTATTGAGCGCGTTGGTCTTCACACGTTCGACGGCGTCTTCGGCCTTCCAGTAAGATTCCACGGTCCCCGGGGACTTGTTGCCGAAGCGAAGCGCCTGCCCAAGTTCGTACAAGTCGTTGGCCATTGCCCTGACCTGCAGCAGGCCGTTGATCTCGCTGTCAGACACCTTCGCCTTCTTGAGCGCCGCCTTGAGGGCGTCAATTTCCAGCCTACCATTGCCTGTGGAGTAAATGCTGTGCGCGTCCGTAGCAAATTCGACATAAGCCTTCATCATCGGAGAGCGCAACCAGTTGATGGTCTTCCAGAACAACTCGTCCTCAGCTTCCCGGGCACTCTGGCCTTCCTTCTGAGTAACTTCTCCGGCGATCATGGCTACGGAAAACAGGTTCGCGACTTCCTTCGTCAAGCTGAGCAGAGTCGCCTGGTTGGTCTTCGGGTTGTCCAGGATGATGTTCGAGATATCACCTATGACCAGCAGCAGGGCTTCGTCGGAAATCTCTCGGGCCTCGTCCCTGGGAGTTACCCTGTTGAGTACCAGGGTTCCGCCACCCAGGGTACTGAATGTCACAGGCAGTACCTGTATGTTGTAGGGCTGCCCTGTTTTCCGGCTATAGATTGTCCGATGAGTCTTGAAGTGCGTGGCACCTGATGCGAAAGTTAAGTCTATGGTGGATTGAATGGACATGATAGTCCCAATCAAGTCCACTGCGTCCTTCAGCAAGTGCTGGGCTTTTTCGAAGGCGACTGGGTCATAAAGCCCCGAGGCCTTCATTTTTTCCATCTTTTCCTCCACGCGCTTTTCGAATACTTTGTTGGTATTTTTGTAGTAATCAGTATCTAGCTTCTGCTTAAGTTTCGCAATAGGCATGCCATCATACAGATCCAGGATACCAAACAGGAATTCGTTCTGAGCAGCCCCAAGATCGGATTGAGAATAGTTACCGTTGCTCTTTTGATTTGCAGTCATAAAAGCAAGTTTGTCGCCGTCGAAATCTGCACCCATCAGGTCGGTGACTTCACGAGGCAGGATCAACTGATTCTCAAATTCCGCTCCGGGGTCAAAGCCCAAGCGGAATGGGACATATGAAACTACGGTAGAGCCCGGAGTCCTTGCACCAAGTACTATGCCCCCGGGGACTTCCCAGCCGGAATCTACCTCGACTATTTCATGTAGTCTCAAGTCTTCCCGGGTGAGTTTGCTCATAGGCTTGGCGGGGAAATTGCCCCCGACCCGCTCGACGAGGTCCCAGCGCTTACCCAGCCTGGCCTCGGCCAGCAATTCGTTCTCAGCCAGCTCGCGCTGCGCGTCCCGTGTTTCGGCGGTGAATTCATATCTCCGAGGCTGAGCCAATCCCGGGTTAATTGAATGAAATTGTCCGGTAGCCCAGATCTTCTTACCATCAGGGGTCTCCGACATTTCTCGCACATGGTCAGCGCCCGCACCTTCGAGAAGAACTGCATGGAAACCAGGCATTGTGAGCGCCATGCGCGTTGTTTCCTGGGCCGCTCGAATCCTGTTTTTGACAGGCTCAACCCTGTTGTCTTGTTCGAAAGCGCCATCGTTCAAAAGTTGTTTGATGTCGGTCATGGCCGCCGGCACTGATTCATTCAGGGACTGACCCGCCTTCGTAGGCTTGGCCGCCAACTGGGCGTTCAACAAGTTGGCCGCTGCAGCCATCACAGGCGCTGAATTCTTCAAGGCAGCCATGTTGGCGACCAACTGAATGGGTACCTTGATAGGATGTATCTCGTTGGGCGTGTTGAGTTCTGATACTTTTCTAATCATGTAGAGCGGCGTGGGGATCAGCTTCAGCTTCTCGTCAGTCAACTTGGACGCCATGTGCTCAGCAGACGCTTTCTCAGAGTCCGAGGTATAGGCGAAGGTTATCTGGTCTTCAGCAGAGGCTGAGGCATTGTGCTTCTGGACCCGGGCATCTACGTCCGTGTAATACCCACCTGTATTAGCCAGTGCTTCAGTCCTTCGGGCAAAGTTAGCCTTGACGTTTCGAGGAGTGCCTTCGCTGCCAACATGCATCCCTGTAATGCCCAACTTGTTGGACACTCCCTTCGAAGCGGGGGCTGTGTCTTCAAATACTATTCCCGCGCCGTCGCCGTGCTTTGCTTCGTTGCCTTCAAAGAGAACAGAGTTAGGCAAGAGAGACATCCCACCTTTGGTATCCAGCAACCCTTCCCCCGGCGTTACAGATTGTGACGCCCTGCGGAGCTTCGCTACAATACCTTGCTTCTTCCAGAAGCCAGATTTACCCAAGACAATCTCATCAATCTCTTCTCGCTTCTTTGCCCACTCCCGGTCATAAGCAGCCTCCCAGCTTTCGCCTGCTGCCGGAGGGTCGGAGTCCACCATTACGCCGATGAGTATGTTCTTCTCCCCAGACAGGAACGTAACCACCATCTGCCGGCCACCCCGGGACTTGTAGATGTCGCGCAGCGTCTGAGTCTCTTCTCCCACAGTCATATCAGCGGTGTCCCGATTTCGCTCAGTAACCAGGTTCCTAGTGCCTGCGACCTGGATGAACTCGGCGTCTGGATGCGCTGCGAGATAGGCCAAAGTTGCCGTGGAGTGCAGCGTTACCACAGGTATGTCTTTGCCATTCGGCGACTTCGCTGTCAGCTTCCTGGGGATATTGTCTCTGACGCCCACGCGCAACTGCTGCGCGAGCTTCGACACTGTGGAAGTAATGCTATCAGAAACCCGACTCGATGCGTCGGTCTTCCCGAGGAACACGTCGTTGGTCATTCTCGTGACCCACTCTTTGAATTGCTCCTGTATGATATTCCGCTGGAAGGCAATGCCCTCCTCAGGCAATTCCTTACTTTTGCTCTTCATGGCCTTCGCAATCGCTGTGTCGATCGCTTTTTGAGCCTTCTGGATAGACAGTCTAGGGTCGTAGAAAGGCACTGCCCAGTTGGGCATGGCTTCATTCCCCATCCTGCCCACCTTCGCTCGATTCAGGAACTTACCTCCTGCAAGGATTCTGGCCAGGCTGTTGTACACATCTGCTCCGCCTTGCCGTCTGTTGGCAGGCAGGGCTGCGGTCTGCCACACGCCGATGTCGATGCCTGTCAGTTCTGCGAAGAAATCAAACAGGGCAGGGTCTGCCTCGCCATTGTCCCTGTAATCGTTGGCTATCCTGGTAACGACGTCGTCCCAGGCTTTCAGGAACCCCAGGACCCCACCGTCCCATGCAAGGGCCTTCGCCAACAGGGCCTCAGGGGCCATAGCTTGCTGTGCCTTAGTTTCCAAGACGCTTGTCATATCAACGATGTTCTCAGGCACGAACCGATGCTGAATTTCTCCGGCTTCGTCCTTGTATGTTTCATTTACAAACGGGTGCATGACGATCATGTCCCGGTAGAACACGTAAGTTTCCTGCGCATTTACATAGCCCAGTAAACGCATCTGGGCTCTGGCGATCTCCTCAAAGCCTCCGACGGGTTCAGCGGTCCACGCCAGAAACGCTTCTTCATCCCACATAACGGGGTTTCCTCGAAGGTCGCTCCAGTCTTTCCCGGCCAGTCTCCGGCTTGCGGCTTCATCTCCCGCAGCCTTGTAAGGCAGCAGGAACTTGGACATCATGTTGTGCAGTACGTTGGTGGCCTTGTCGTAAGGATCGATTCCCTGCAGGTTGCCTGTTTTTTTGAACAAGGCGCCCATAGACCTGCGAACGGCTTCCCGGGCGAACACCTGGTCGATGAACTTCTGGGAGGACATGTACTCGCCGACCATGTTCTCTACTTCGTCGCCCTCGGGGTTGTCGCTGTCCTCAGAAGGCAACTCCTCAGGTTCAACGGCAGCATCGATGCCCTTTGCCCGGCGCGCGGCCCAGGCCCTGATTTCGTCGGAGCCCAAGCGTATGTCGTCCCTCAGATACTCGATGAACTCTCGTGGAGTGGGCTCATGACCCAGGTATCTTACGAGGGTGGCCCGGTAGAAATCCACCAGTTCGTCCTTGGCCTTGATAGTGGCTTCCTTGAGGCTCCCGACGGAGAGTGCCTCAGAGCTGGGCGGTGGAGTGGGCTGGTCGCCCAGGATCCGGTTCACCTCGTCCTCACTGAGGTCGTAGTTCCTGTCGATAGGAGTGCTTGTGCCTTGGCGGTACTGTTCTACGATCTCCCGGGGAGCTTCTACCTCGGCTATGATCCTCGGTGCCTCTTCGGAGGACACTTCGCGACTCGGTTCCTCGGAGACTGCAGGGGTTGCCTCAGGGGCCTCAGGCACTACGCGACTCGGTTCCTCAGGCGCTATGTTCCC
>Ga0307379_10007908_pt1 | contig 14384 bp, 14 predicted proteins | sample UN2MG_FD_202237 | JGI IMG/M metagenome (GOLD analysis project Ga0307379, IMG submission 202237) | Soil microbial communities from Risofladan, Vaasa, Finland - UN-2 | ecosystem: Environmental > Terrestrial > Soil > Coastal area > Acid sulfate soil | place: Finland: Risofladan, Vaasa | collected... | reverse complement strand
TTGAATCGAACCATTTATAGCAGAATCCGAATGATCATCGGTACAATTTGGATCAGTTACATAATGATTCGGTCCAACTTTACCAATCTGAAGAGACATTTATATTCAATCTCCTTACAATAGTTTTGTCCATGTTCCTGTTCCAGAATCAGTTATTCCAGATGTGGTTTCATCTATATCATTAACAAAAGCATTATATTCACAACCAGAACTAACCGTAGCTAAATCAGCTAATAACCTATATATATTTCCTATCGACATATTTTCAGAACTAGTTGATTCAATAACCATCCCTGTACCAAGAGGTGTGCCATAACCAGAGAAAATATTTCCTGCAATTAAATTATAGCTCGCAGTACTTAGACTCAAAAGAGTTATATCTGAAGCTTCAGAAATAAAATGATTTCCTCGTATGGAGGAATGATTTCCCTCAACTCTAATTCCAATTGAACTTGCATTTGATGGATTAAAATGATTACTTCCAATTGCTATAACATCTCCAGTGCAATGTAGTAAATAAGTAACATTTGGCGAACCAGAAAAATAACTATTCCTTAGAGTCGTATAGTCTCCATCTATCTTTAAACTAACCCCCCCAGTATTTGTGATTCGGATATTATTAATTACATTTCTTTCTCCAGAAACTATAATTCCCGAATCACTTGTATTTTGAATCCTAACATTATCTATGCTTGACTCAGTCCCCTTGAGATAAAGCATTGGTTCAGAGGACAAACCTAAAGGATCACCTCTCATGGTTACATTATGAATCTGTGTCTGATCAGCCGAAGATAAAATTACACTAATATTAGAGGTTTGATCACAAGAAAGAATGGTTCCTGCTCGTGTCAACCCTTTAATTACAATCTTATCTGTCCTAATCGAAAGCTGTTGGTTAAAGTTATATATTCCCGGGACCAATTCAACAACGCCACCGCCACTTGGAATATTATCTACACACCACGCTATGCTCCCAGTGGATGTTGCATCTCCATGATCCACGGCACCATTTGGTTCAGCCAAATAGTGCCCTTCACCCTTCTTTTTATACTGTAATGACATATAATTGAAGTCCTTATGGTGTTAAAATCTTATGAATTGATACTTCTAGAAGTTTCCCACCAAGCTGTATTCTTTGCACTATAAACAAATGAGATAGTATCTCCATCGTCAGGGGTCCAATCAGATCCACCTTGTAGATTTATAAGACCTGAACTATGCATGATTCTTGTATAAGCATCGCCAATTAAAAGAGTGAATGTTTGACCAGCTATCGGTCCGTCAAACATTGTTATTTCTCTTCTATTTCCTCCACCTGGATCAGTATTTTGAGTTCTATATAATGTAACCAGTGTAGCAACACTCGGTGACAAATCATTTGCTGTAAATAATGTTTCTCCAACAGATAGACCTGCTGCATCAAGATTTACCCAAGTTCCACCCTTGTATCCCTGGAAGTTAGAACCATTGTATCTAATAGTTCCGTTATTCGTAGTAACAGTAGTTCCGATATTAATTCCACCATCAACTTGTAGAGACTCATTTGCTTCCGTATCACCGATGCCAATTCCAACTGCTCCAGATTCCCATATGTTCATTGCTAAGGTGGCTCCAGACCCCGCTGTCTCGGATACACTGAAACCTAATTTACCACCTGAGTTTACTCCAGAAACACCTTCAACTTGGCATTCAATTGCAGCAACTGGTATATAAGCAGCGGCAGCTGTATTATAAGCATAATAATGAGTTACACCAACATAATCCTGATCAACTGCAGTGGTTGGGGAAGCAATGCTGCCTCTAGCTTTACTCATTATTATTCTTGATGGACTGGCACCCGCGTAAGCTCTTCTTAGGCCTATTATTGAATCCCCATCAGTCGTCTCACCTGTGATAGCAATTCTATAAGTAGAAGCTGTAGATCCACCAAGAATTAAACCACCAGTTTCTTTATAATGATCAGTTCCTACTGTCTTGAATGGAATGAGATCACAAGTGATTCCATTCTCATAAGCTGTAAATGCTGAAGTTGCATATTCGATGGTTCCATCTGTAGTAGCAGCTGTTGCCCCAATGGTGATTCCACCTTCAACTACTAATTCAGTCCCGGGTTCATCTGTTTCAGTACCACCAATTTGAACATTACCATTCTGACCAATCGTCATTCTTCTGGTTAATGTTGATGCAGTATCATCAGAAGTACGGAACTCAAGTTTAGTACCAAAGTTTGATGCTGCCCAAGCTTCTGTAGCTATAGCATTAATTGTAGCTGCAATACTTGGATTACTTGCGGATGCACCATCAACACCTGCAAATAAAATTTTACCAATATTAGTTCCAGCTATAACAGCTGAACTTGCACTTCTGACCATCAATGATGGTTCTAAAGTAGTTTCAGTTGAAATAACTAAACCAACACCCGGAAGACTAGATGCAGGAACATGCTCAGTAGCAGTGGTATTAATAGTCAACTGACCATATCTAACTGCACCACTTTCTTGCCCAAATAATCTCATTCCATTAATTGCAGTATCGTGATTTTCAGGAGTTACATGGAATGCCATGTTTGCGCCATACTGTCCTGCTCCCCAAGTTCCCATTGCATAAGATATAATTGAAGTAGCAATTTGTGGCGAATTAGTATCTGCTCCATCAGTTCCAGAAAAGGTTATAAATCCAAGCGTTTCAGTATCAGTTACTGCTGCATCTATCCTTTTTAGATTTATACTACCTGGGGCATTTGTATCTGCTACCTCAAAACTTGCAGAAGTATAAGGCAATGCTGTTCCTACAGCAACTTGGCCACCATTATAATAAACGGTAGATCCTGTAATACTCCAGACAGATCCCCCACCTCCGCCACCAGATCCTGCGAGACTAACCCATGATGTGGAATCTCTTCCCTCAAATACTCCATTATGGTATCTTAGAGTTCCTTCATTTAGACCACCTGTGTCACCAATTGTAACACCACCATTAACTTGAAGTTTCTCAACTGGAGCAGTTACACCAATACCAACTCTATTCAGATTTGAAATCCTCATTATTTCTGATGGAGAAGTTCCGCCTGAAAGAGTAGTGCCAAAAACTAAGTCAGAAGCATTATTCCCATTAGTCCAATCAACCATAGCAACTGATTTAATCATTGATCCGTCGCGAGGATTTGCTGAAGTTCCAGGTCCAGTAGCAGCAAAATAAAGAGTTCCAAGTTCATCAGTATCATTTACACCTGGATCATCTCTTTTCAATCTTGCTACAACAACAGTAGTACTATCAGATATATCAAGTCTTGCTGATGGACTTGTAGTACCAATACCAACATCAAATGTTGCGTCACTTGCATAGATAACATTTGTATTAGCAGCTCTAATATCAAGTGGAGATCTACTTGTAAATACATTAGCTGCGACTATTCCAGCTGCTTCAAGAATATAAGATGGAGTTCCGCCAGCACCTAGACCAATTCCAACATAACCATTTTCATCAATAACTACTCTCTCACTTAAAGTTGAAGCTGTATTATCTGCTGTGTAGAACCTAAGAGCTGTACCAAAGTTTGTTCCTCCTACCCAGTTTTCTTCAGCTGTAGCTCTAATTCTAGCACCGACACTTGGGTTACCTTCTGTTCCTGAGTCAACTCCAGCAAATTCAAGATCACCAATTTCATCAGTTGCAATTATATTTGCATTTAAGTTTTTGATAAGAAGTGTAGGATAACTATCCTCAGAAACATCTAAAGTCTGAGCCATAGATGTTGTACCAATCCCAACCCGACCATTTTGGTTAATTCTCATCTTTTCAGTGACTGTATTAGTTGATTCAGTATGAGTCCAGAATGTCAAAGCAGCACCAGCATTTCCAACAGTCCAACCCTCAGTAGCAACCGCAATAATTTCAGCGCCTATTTGCGGTGCATTCTCTCCACCTCCACCATCGGTTCCAGTGAATTTAATAATACCAATTTCATCATTAGCACCAATTGTAGCATCGACCATTTTCAACACAAGTCTTGGTTCATGAGAAGAAGAAGCTACATCTAAAGTGGCATCTATTGCACCATCAGCAGGAAGAACAGTACCAATTCCCCATCTACCAGCATCATCAATAATTCCTCTTTCAGTACCATCAGTGGCGAACCGGATTTTATCTTCATCTGCATTTAATTGAGTATGGACCCAAGTATCCTCATCCATATCTCTAATCCAAATCGCAGAAGTGGCGTCTCCAATTCCTGGTGCATGAATTGTATTCACTGTCAATTCATCTAGATATAAATGCTGGGAATAACCCCACCAAGATAGATCTCTAGGATATGTAGTCACAACTGAATTTGCTAATGTTCCATAGAAAATTTGATATGAACCAGCGAAAACAATTCCGTTGATTGTAAATGTCGATGTTGAATCAACAGTCAATGATGCTCCATCGTCAACTACTAATGTAACATTACTTGGAATTGTAACATCATCAGTGATTGACCATGTACCTTTTGTTACGTGAAGACTTCTGCTATCTGATCCTATATCAGTTAAAGCAGCATTTAAGGCAGCATCATTCAACCAACTATCATTTCTCTGTTCTGCTCTATAAGTCGAAGCAACAATTGGTTTAGAACCAACAGATTCTCCAGTATCTTGTAATAGAGTCCCTGTTCTACCATATACATCCTTGGCAAGCTGTGTAAGATTATTCGTATTTATTGAAGATCTATCATAGGAATTTACAGTCAATCTGAAGCGAAGGATATCACCAGCGGAGATCTCACCTGGCTCAAACCTGATACTATAATTATTGACTTCTTCATAATGACCATATTTAGTTCCGTTGATATAATCAACAGCTCTACATAATGTAACGGCAGAAGTCGTATCAGTCCCGTGGTAAACTTCTAGCTCATTCACTCCAGCATTGAAATAAAAACCAACATCAATAGTTCGTGAAATCGCCTCTGCAACAGAGACTAGATGAACTGAATCTTTCAGAACAGATGTGGGTCTCTGATAATCAGCGCCAGTATTAACTCTCCTGACTTGGTTCTCATTTGTCTTTTTAAGAAATGGCATCCTTATAGATCTCCTTTAAACACTTTTTTTCTTGAGCATATCTCTTGTAACACTTATATCTTTAATAACCCACGAATCTATCATATATTTTCTAACATATGAAAAAGGAAGAAAACCATAACCACTTTTACCCCACGTTTTCCCCCATGAGTTTTTAAACTTAAGCAATCTCTTTTTAGGATCATACCCAACTAAACACACAGCATGCCCACCCAGAGGTCGATTAGGATTTCTAGGCATCGGAACGATTCCAGTTTTTCCAACACCAAATATTTCCCAAAAACACTCAACTCCAATAACCAATGGACCAAAAGTTTCTAATGAAGAAACAATCGAAGCTAAATTTTTAAGTCTATAATATGATCCACACAAATACCACTTAGCAATCATGGGTGCCCAAACTTCTGGTTTTCCAACATCTTTAGCATTATATTTCCAACCTTCCTCACAGGGAACCCCTTGTTTATTCAACACTTTCAACGCATATCTAATTGAAGTTCCTTCTTCATTTGGCCATGGATCAATTTCTTTCGTTTTGTGATATATCCATTGTTCAGAAAGGTCATAGTATCGTCTTCTTTTCCTATACTTACTTCCTTCTGCAATCTCTCTGATATATTCTTGTTGTTCTTGCCACTCTTTTACTGCAGAAATAGCAAATCCTACACATGACCCAATGTCACCCTGATCTTTAATTGGTGTCATATCTTTAGTATAATCAAATTTATTAGTCTCAACTAAAACCTTCTTTGCAGAAGAAATTCCAATTAACTCACTGCCCAAGAAATCTCTAGAATCTTTATTATCCTTAACATAATTTAAAGAATATTTTATTTCATCCATTTGTTAATTCCTTTTTCCTATGTAAATTCTAAGAGATCTTATAGTACCCACCACTCTATTCCATCACAAACAACATGAGCTACTTGATACTGAGCAGTTAATACATAAGTAGCGCCACCTTCAATTGTTTCAACACCATTGGGTGTAATTGTAACAGTATTTGCTGAAGCGTCTATCTTCTTAATGATATATACCTTTCCAGTTGAACTTGCAGCAACTGGAAGATTAACAACTATTACATTGGAAGTTGCATCACATACTACAGAGTATTCATCTGCTAATGTATGTGGTGAATCAGTATCATCAATTGAAGCAATATCAACCCAACCCGGACTCAGTGTATTCCAACTGGTTCCATTATAACCCTTGAATATACCATCATATTTAATGGTACCTTCATTACTGGTAGCAGTATCACCAAGTTGAATTGCACCATTTCCTGAATCATCTCTGATATCTAATCTTTCACTAGGTGATGTTTGTCCAATTCCTACGTCACCATCACTCTCAATCACCATTTTTACATCAGGTGTTTCTTCCCCGATGTCAGTAGTCAGGAATTCAAGTTTTGCACCCGTTTCACTTCCACCTGCTCCCCACTTCCAGCTTTCTCTACCAACAGCTCTAATAACAGCTCCTGTTCCAGGAGAAGCTTCAGACTGTCCAAGGAGAATACCAGTAAATTCAACTTGGGCATATGTCTCACCACTATCAATATCAGAGTTCAGTGATTTGAGTCTTAGTTGAGCAATAGGATTTGTTCCTACATCAAGTGTTGCAGATGGAGCATCAGTCCCAATACCACAATATCCACCATCATAATAAATATTTGCTCCAGAAGCTGACCAGATTCCACCCAGTGAAATCCAGTTAGTCCCATCACATCCTTCAAATACATTGGTTGCAGTATATCTAATCCTTCCTTCAGCAGCAACTGTGGTATTCCCAACTGTGAGTGCAGTCAGAGAAGTTAATCCATTCTCATCAATATAGACTCTATCTGCGGGAGCTACACCACCAGTTCCTGTTTGGAATATAATTCTACCAGATGAATTTGCTCCACCTCCACCCCAAGTGGATCTAGATTCACAATAAATAGTTCCACCATAAGCAGCAGAAACAGCATCACCTGCAGCATCATTGCTACCAAATACAATCTTACCTAGATCATCTCCAGTAAGAATAGTATCATTGTATCGCTTGAATGATAAAATTGGTGTAGCATTACTCTCACCAATTTCTAATCTATATGTTGGATTATCTGTATTAATACCAACTCTTCTGGTTGTATCTTTTGCAACAATTGCATTAACAGTACTCACTTGCAATTGAAGGTCAGATGCACTTGTGTAAGCGGTTGCTCTAATTGTTCCGTTTACCTGAAGTTTTTGTAATGGGTTAGCAGTTCCAATTCCAACATTTCCAGCATTATAGTAAATTCTACCATCACCAACTTCTGCCCAAACTCCTCCGCCGCCTCCACCAGCACCACCAACAATAGAAGTCCACCCAGTAGTATCCCAAACTTGATAATCAGAACCAGTGAAACGAATGTTCCCACCAACTTGATTGGCAGTAAATCCAATTCTAAGACCACCATTTACATGAAGACGCTCACCCGGAGAAGCTGTACCTATACCAGTTAAACCAGTATCTGTTATAACCAATCTTTGTGTACCAGAAGTATACATCCTAATATAATCTTCATCAATAGAATTTTCAGTAGTAATCTTTGTATCAGAATCACTATCACAGATACTCTTTAGATAGCAAACACCAAGTGCCCATTCAGATTGATCATAAAGAAGTCCATAATCTTCAACTGAAGCTGTACCTATGAAATCTGCTCTTACTCGAATATCTGAACCTTCCCGAGTAGTTTGTCCAGCTTGAACAACAGCAGTTTCACCAGAAGTCAATCCAGTTATTGTTTCAGCAATTGTAAACACCTTAGTTCCAGTTAGATTCCTAAGAAGAACATATCCATCGTAGGATGCATTTATAATTCCAGTTACAGCTGACGAACCACCTACGACAATTTCACCAACTGTAAATGCATGAGCTGAAGTTGAATCAACAGGTAGGTTTACATCACTGAAATAGTGGATAATATTAATCGTAGTTTGTTCCCAATCGGCATCTCCATTATTAGTCACATACCAAGTAATATTATCAGGATTATCAATTTCAGCAGTTATTTGGCAAGAGTTTACATTACTTCCATCATAGTTAGCAACATCTAAAAGATTTGAAGATCTAAATGTTTCGCCGATAGTTCCATCCATCTCTCTATTGACAACATCAATTGAAGTGGTTGTATGTACTTGATCAACCCAAACAAGATTATGGAAAGAATCAACGGTCATTTTCAAGAAGACTGAATCTTGAAGTAAGTCTTGATATCTATCATACTCAGAAGCACCACCATCACCACCAGTTGCTTGTCCCCAAGGAACAAACCACATGGTAACAGTGCCACCAGAAGAATTTGCAATTGATCTACCTAAATACTGAGGATAGTTACCAGGTTCAAGATTAGTAACACGACCTGCTTGTGTCTCTGATAAATAGAGTCTCTGTCCAGTTAAAATTGTAATACCTGTTTCAACAAGAACATTATCAGTTCGTCCTGCTAATCTAACTTGACCATCAGGTGTATTTCCAGCTCCAACGGATAATACAATACAATCACCCAATGTTTCATTTGCTGTAGCGATTGCTGCGGATACTGATGCCTCGCTAGTTCCATCATTAATAAGATAGCAAACTTCGCCAACTGATCTTCCTGTAGTCGTTATGTTATCTCGAATAGCAGAGAAATCTTCCCATCTATTACCCATACCCCAATACAGACCGCCAGTATCACGCACATATATAATTTGACCTTCATGTTGATTTGTAATAAATGAAGGAAGAGAATTTGATACTCCGGCAAATAGAGGTGAGTATTTTCGTTGATTATCAGTAATCGTTGGATCACCATCTAGAACACTAGTTACAACATATTCGGTCCCAGTCCATGAAACAAGAACAACCTTCAATAAAAGATATTGCGAATTGAAGTGGGAAACCCGTTGGTCCGGTTTTATAATTTTCAATGAAGCTTTCGGGGAAGGTTTTGCTTTGATATATGTATAATCAAGGACTACATAATAGTACCCTGGTTCATCGAATCCACCATCCCAATCAACATAAAAACTTGTATTTTTGAAATCAACGAGCATAGGAGATTCAAGTTCAACAATGACATCATCCTTGAAGCATTGTCCAGTTCCTACTCGAACGACATACGAATCAGTGGAATCAGTCGTTACCTCAATCGTATGGGTACTAAAAAGACAGTTAGTATCTCCAGTTATCATCCGAGTTAATCTGTTTACAATATTACTCGAGTATGAAGAATATGGGTCTACAGTTCGGGTCTGGTCAGGGTATGGAATAGCCATTTTTTCTTATATCTCCTTTGAAATTACTAATATATCATCTATAAGATCATTTTTAGAAGGAACTTCATCTATATATCTAAGAAATACCCAACCTTCTTGTTCTAATTCATCTTGTCTCTTTCGGTCATATTCTGCATCTTGGTGCCAATATGATCCATCATACTCTATTGCAAGGGAAAGTTTAGGTACTGCTATATCAATAGAATAGTTCAAACATGGATAATTTAAAACTGGATAAGGACAAAGTTTTTGAATTATGTTAAATAACTCTACTTGTGGTTTCGATGGACTTTTGTTAAAAGAATTTATATATGCTGCACCGCCATTTCTCATCCAAGCTTTTCTTTTTGGAATAACCTTATCTAACCATTCTTTTGATCTCCAAACACAGTTTGGGTCTTCCCAAAGTTCCTTCATTTTCTTACTAATCTTCTCTAATGACTTTTCAGTAAATGGACCAGTGCCGTCTTCTTTCATTTTCAATATCAATTTCCTTTGCTGCTTCTTTCTTTCACTGGAATTACAAAAGTCATTAGGATCTTTCCACCTTCTCTTAGCAGCTTCACTCATCTTTTTTCTACATTCTCTACTATTGTGACCACTATCAGAATTCAACCAAGACTTTTTATTATCTTTAGATCTCTTTTTGTTATATTCTGGATCTGACCAATAACATATATGACTACAATATTTTAAATACCCTCTATCAAAACTAAAGTAAACAGTTTCTTTTCCACAACCAGAGCAAATCCCTTCTGTTTCAGATTTTATAAACCTATCATAATAATCTTTAGTACCAGAAATGTTGTGACTAGATTTAGTTTTTGGGTGTCCAAGATGCTGAGTAAAAGATTTACTATTTTTAAAATCCTTACCACAGATCCTACAATTTACCATTAAAGTACCTTTCTGATGGGAGAATTACATACTCATATTATTTTAATTTTGTTCTCTACTTGACCTATAATGAGAAGTTTTTCTGAGGAAAAGTCATATAGAATAATTCTAAAGTCTATATATATTAATTATTAGGAAGGTTTTATTTTTTAATAATCAAGGAGGTAGGGAAATGCTAATGAAAATCAGTTTCGGTATATACTTAATCTTCCAATGCTTCTGTATTTATGACATTGTCCGTCTGATACAGGGAAACACAAATGGAGACATACCCATCACTGAGGCAGCGGCATCAATGTTGCTTGTCTCTGTAATATCTTTTGGTGTTACTCTCTTAGCGTTCTGGTACATAAAATCGGTGAAAAGAAGGATACCGAGAATATGAGGACGGGAAATAAGGGGATGGCGTTTCCACCATCCCCTTTTGTAACTCCCAAGTAACTATAAGAAGATAACTAAATTCAGTACCTGATTTATAGTTTGTTCTATATTTTGAGAAGTTTAGATTCAACTATTTCTTTTACATATTCAACAGTAGGCCTTCTCTGTTTAATGTTTATAACAGTCCACCCATCCTTCTTAAGTTTAGTATCTCTAGTATCATCATAGGTCCCAACATTATGCCAGAAAGCATTTGTAAACTCAAAATCAATCATTCTTCCCGGATCTGCCATGTCCGTTATAAATTGATAAACCAAGTTATTTCCTTGGACGAACTTTTCAATCATAAAATTATTTTTAAGTCCAGGAAAAGCTGATTTCAAATAAACAAAAATTGAATATTTCAAATTATCCCTATCAATCCCATTCTCTGTCATTAATGTGCCTATTTCTGTTTTCATATCCAATTCTTCAATTGTAGGTTCAGCTTCAACATCTGGTTCCATCTGAAACCCACCTGAACCTTCAGCAAATTCTTCAATCTCAGGGAATTTTTCCTCCGCTGCTTCTTTAACCTCTTCAGAGAAAATCTTATTTTCTTTGTATTTCTGAATTGTACCATACACCTTGCTGGCAATAGGTGCCTTTGGAAACTTCTTCTTATAATCCTGCAAAGTTGATTCATGTTTTGCTTTCATATGTGCATCAGTCAAAATTTTAAATGATTTATTGCACAATAGACACTCAATCTTTCCTTCTTCACTCATTTCAAATCTCCTTTCAAAAGGTTTCTTTTCATTTTGTTCTAAAGGAGGATAGAACTTGAATAAAGATTATAACTGGTTAGTCTCAATTAGATTTGTGGTAACAGATGACGAAAAAGTTGAGAGACAAGTAGATTCAATTCTAAAATGGACAGTGGATGATGTAAGAAGAGTTAAGAACGCAAAAGAACTCCAAGATTCTACTCTATGGAAAATAACAAAAGATGAATCATATGCAATATTCAATTGTGCTGAATTATTAGCATCATTCAGTGCATTCCAATTAAGACTCAAGGTCAATCAAGCTAAGGGGTACCTTTTTTATTCAGAGTTTGATATGACAGATGAAGATCTTGAGATGATCATAAAATACATGCCCAAAAAACAGTTAGACCAAGCAAGGGTCGGAATTTAATTTCATTAGAACAAAAAGAAAAGGAGCTATCTCATGAAATTTCTAATTTTGATTCTCGTAGGATTTCTCTCAGGAATACCAATAGCCAGATTATCTGAACGAATGGATCTTCCATGGTTGATCGCCTTTGAAATTGCTATCATGACAGCAATGGTCCTCGTTACGTTCGTATACTGCTTCCCTTGTTGGAGAAGAAAATCGGGGGCATTGATTATTGGAAAGATGAATATGATTGGATTCAATATTACAAATCGTAATCAGTTAACCTTGTTTGGTAATTGTAGCGATTCACAAGAAATTTCAGTATTTTATTTCGGTTCACCAATACGAAAAGGAAGGAAAGATTAATGTTGTTAAGAATTCACGATTATTTGATGTAAGTAAGAATTCAGGGTGGTAGCTTAATGGCAAAGCAACTGGCCTTTAACCAGTCGACGCGATGGGTTCGATTCCCTCCCACCCTACCATATCTTTACCCTTATCCAATCACACTTCATGATAAAAATATTGTGAAGTGTGATTATGTTGGTGGAATAACCTCATTAAATAAAGGGTAAGCAAATGAAAGGAATTAAACATTCGAAGAATTTTGGAGCTTACTACTACGACCCTGACAAAAATCAAACAATGCTCATCGCTGATGAAGTCAACATAGAGATTCTAAGAGAGAAGCTAGAAAAAGAAATTGATCTACAAGGATTACCCAAAAAAGAAGGAGCTTGTCTCATCAACATCAGAGATAAATACAACGATGTAGTTGTTGAATATCGTTATGTGAATGGAGAATTGGTTAGAAAAAAACAGATATGGGTATAATGAAAGGAATGATATGCCAAAATGCGGAGACCCAAAATGTGGAGTATCAACTGGGGAACACGGCAGGTTAACATTTGGTAAAGGAAAATTAGACGATCATGGATATTGGAAAATACCCTGCGGCATATGTGCAAGAAATCATGAAGAAAACCACCCTGAGTATGGTCCATGTTGGCCATTCAAACGAAAAGAGTTTGAAGTTGAAATTGCATCCGATGATAGTAATGTACATAAGGTAATCAAAGTCGAAGCTCATACACCAGAACATGCTCTAAAGATAATCGAAAAAAGAAATGAAGTCTCACCCGATGAATTTGTCTACCAAATCGCAACCGATTTAGGTTCTGAACTGCCTCAACCATGTTATGATTTCATCAATGGATTTCTACCATACAAAGAACTATATCCATTTCTATGGGAATGGGGGAATAAAATATGAAAGAAGGACATATGTGCAGAGGTAAGATATTTCGTCCATATCCAATTCTTCTATGCTCTCTTTGTAAACCAGGACAAGGATCATTTGATATAGTTATAGAACCAAAAAAGAAATCGAGTTGGAAAGCAGACAAGAGTGGAAAGTTACATCCAGCGTAGAATCAGCAAAGGGGACTTCAAATGTCAGACTGCGTAGGGTGTGGATTCTGTTGTATGAAGGCAACTTGTGTAATTGGGTTTTTTCATTTCAATGAAACCGAATTAGTTTGTCCAAGCCTCATTTGGTCTGTAGAATCTAACCGGTATTTATGTCAACTAGCTTTGGACGAACCAGAAAAAATAGGAAAAGAATTGTATATTGGCGCAGGGTGTTGTATGGGATTAAATTCGTGGAGACGTAATGTCCGGCTGAGAGAAAGTGTATCTGACAATGATCCTACATAGGGGAAAGAATGAAAACAATAGCAAATTCATTGTTAAGCTTTATCTGGATCAGTTACAAGAAGATTATAGAAAGTAAGGAAAATACCAAATACGCAATTACAGCTATATTGGGTGTCTCGTGCATCATCGCGTTTGCAGTATTCATTACAACATGGGAACTACCGAAGGTAGTGGTTGCATTTTTGATATTTCTCTTTTGTGGAATAATATCATCTCTCATTATAAATATAATGGATAACAAAGATGTGGAGAAGGATTCATAATTATGCCTGAGTGGTGGAACGGGAATACACGTGTGACTTAAAATCACATGTCGGTAGACATGCGGGTTCAAATCCCGCCTCAGGCACCATCTTATAAATAAAAGGAATAGAAATCATAAACGAATGAGTGGAGAATCAAATGGATGATTCAAAAGTAATAGGTCAAGCCGAAAAGGAAATATTTGAGAAATTAATCAGAGAAATAAATGAATCACTTGATAATCCATCTGATCCCACAGACAATCAAGATAAAATGATGGATTCATATCTTATCAACTCAAAGAGATCACTTGAGATGTTTCTGGAAAAAATAAAAACAGAAGAAGTTACATATGAAGAAGCAAGTGATCAGTTAACAAGTATTCTTAGTGCTGGCAAAATGATTATAGATGCAACATTAAAGAAGTTATCATGCACACATTAAAAAGGAATATCATCATGATTAAAGAAATTGTTAATTGGTGGAAAACACCACAGAAACCAAAGGTTAAACTTAAAATAGATTCATATCATAATCTAGCAAGGGATCTCGCAACGCATAGGTTAGTAACGATAAAATTAGTAAGTGCAATCAATGCTCTCCTCGATGATGTATCACAAAGACATCCAGAAAT
>Ga0307379_10007907_pt1 | contig 14385 bp, 10 predicted proteins | sample UN2MG_FD_202237 | JGI IMG/M metagenome (GOLD analysis project Ga0307379, IMG submission 202237) | Soil microbial communities from Risofladan, Vaasa, Finland - UN-2 | ecosystem: Environmental > Terrestrial > Soil > Coastal area > Acid sulfate soil | place: Finland: Risofladan, Vaasa | collected... | reverse complement strand
CCGCGTAGTAGAGCTTGCCCGTGTCGTCGTCGACAATCACGTCCTGATTGCCAATAAAGTAGTACTGATAGTCCTTCTTGGACCTGCTGCCGGTGGGCTTGGGTTTCGAGAGGAGGCCTTTGAAATTCTGGCAATTGATGCACACGAGGTAGCTTCCGAGGTGGCGCGGAATAGGCCTGTCGGGCGGGATGGCGTACTTTTGCTTGATGGCGCTCAGCTGCTGCAGAAAGGTGTGCACGGGCAGCGGGAGTAGTGCCACCGCGCGATGCGCCTGAGCCTCGCGGAAGATTGTGTGCACAATCACAAACTGCTCGCGGCTCGAGATCTTCTTGAGCATATTGTCCACGCAGCGCTCCTTGAACTCGGGATAGATGCGCTGCGCGTCGACCACGCGATGCACATCCTCGGCCGAGAGGCCAAAGCACTTGATGGGCAGGATATTGTTCTCGACATAAAAATCAATATCGTCGGGCGTCTTGGGCACGTCCTCGCTCACGCGAAACCCGAGCAGCGGGTCATGCACACGCACCACTCGCCGGATCACGTCGAGGAGTCGCTCGGGCACTTGCGGCATGGGCAGACCCTCGATGAGTGCCTTTTCGGCAAAGTGGTCCATGAGCGAGAGACCCACGGTGAAGAAATCGTGCGGGCGTGGCTTGTAGAGATCGAAATTCTTCTGCTTGGCCGCCGCGTCCACCATGCCCTCGACGCCGCTGAACAATGTCTCGAGAAACGCGTCGACTTTTTCGGGCGAGCGCACAAACAACGAGGTGTCGCGATAGTCGCGCATCGCCTGGGCGTTTTTACGCATCATGGCTCGCATCGCGTCAGCGTTTGAGATCACGTCGTTCTCGAATTGCGTCCAGCGGTAGCGGCTCTGGATCACGCGCTTGAGGCCCGGGAGCATGTGGATGGAGAATTGCACAAACTCGCGCAGCATGAGCATAATTGTGTTCTGATGGTGGTAGATGTCTTTCGACTTGCCGTCCTTGATCTGTGTAGTGTGCAGCACAATCCAGCGCATGACGCTCTCCTCGCGGCCATTGTAAAAGAGCACTGCGTAGAGCGCTTTGCGCTCCCAGAAACCGAGCGTCTCTTGCGTGGTGCGCGAGTACACGCCAAGCGCCGAGGCCATCATAAACGCCCGCCAGAAATCAAACATGGTGCTGTCCTCGGTGCAGCGCTTGTGCAGCGTCTTGGCGAGTCCGCGTATCTGGCAGCGCAACGGATGCGCTTTGGTGATGATCGAGACGAGCGGGATCTTGGCCGAGACTTTTTTCTTCTCCCAGAAATCCGAGTTCATGAATGCGCTCGAGATGTCGGGCAGCTCGCCCTCGCTGAAAATGTGCTGCAGCGCGGGAAACGTGGCCGAGTCTACCTGCGCGTCGCTCTCGTACTCGCCCTGCTCATAGCCGAGCATGAGCGGAAAGTGTGCATCGAGCCAGAGGTGCAGCGCAAGCGTGACCTCTCGAGGGTAGAGTGCGCTCTTTAGCGAGGCGTACTCGCCAAAGCCGAGAAATTGCCGCAGCGCCGAGACGCGCTTGACAAGTGTCTGGTAGTAGAGATTGTTCGGGCGATGCTCGCGCTCCATGGCCATCTCGAGCGGGCACCACATGTCCTTGCTGCGCCACTCGATATCGACCGCGTCGATCAGCCGCGTCGCCTGCTCGAAATCGCCAAACAAAAACTCGAGCGTGGCCTCGGACGCATGCGCGACAAAGTACTCGCGCAGCGTGCCGAGAGGGTTGTCGCTGCGCACCTCGCCCTCGTCGTCCACTAGCGGCATAATGCGGACAAATTTCGACGTGTTGGTCGGACTCTTTTTCCTCGAGCGCTCAAAATTCTATTTTTTACACAATAAAAACACACAAATAATAATAGAGGAGGAGGGTGGGGGATAGACGGTGAGGTGAAATCATCGAACACCGACCTTGCGTGTATTATTGAATAGAGTGTTCTCATTCACAGTGGCGCCCGAGCTCGCGTCCATATCGGGATACTCGAGCTTTTGCTTGTAGTAGCTTCGGCCGTTCATCATGTGATGGTCATAGTCCGAGCGCGAGAAGCGCACCACGGGGTCCATCTGCACCTCGCCATTCTTGCTCGTAGAGGCGTTGCAGTCCTCGAGACGATACTCGCCCGGCTGATCGACGAGGTTGCGATACTTGGAGATGCAGAGGCTCGAGTTCCAGCGCGACTCTTCGCTGCCGTACGCGCGAAGAAACGCGAGACGCGTGGTGACAAAGTTTCGCATGCAGAGGATGCACGAGCGCTGATCCTCCTCGACCTCGCGCGGGAGTGTAGTGTGCTGCTCATAGTTCTCGTGCTCTTTCGGAAAGAGAAACGCCTTGAGGATAAAAGGGCTCGCAGTGTTGACCAAGAGGCCCGCGCACTCACCACCATTGCAGCAGCGCTTCTCCATGCCCTTGGCCTCGCACATGTAGGCCTCCTCGTGCGCGCGCGTGTTCAGATAGACCACATTGCGATAGGCCTGTCGCGCCTCGAGGGCATTTGTCGACTGGATGTCTTTGGGCGCGCGTCGCATCACGTCGAAAATGTACGCAAACTCGTACGGATTTCGGGTGACTTTTTGCACACGCTGCTTGGCCGAGAGTGGCGGATTGCGCTCTTGCTCGTCGGCAAAGCTAGTGCGGAAGAACACTTTTTCGTTAGTGTCGCAATCCTCGAAAGGGTCGTTGGCGCCCGCGAGGAACACGGGTCCTATAGAGCTTTCAATCTCGAGCAGTTCCTTGTGCGAGATGCTGCCCTCGATGGGCGCGGCGAGCGACTCGCTCTTGAGCATACTCTCAATCTGCTCGGCCGAGTAGCGGCTGTGCTCGGAAGCTATCTCCTCTGAGAGCACATGCGCCACGGGCGCCTCGTCGGTCTTTTCCTTTTTCTTCTCCTTGCGCTTTTCGAGATTCTTCTTCTCGCGCTCGCGCTGCGTCTTGAGCTGCCGCCGCTCGGCCTCGACAGCGCTGTCCGAGTTTTCGCTCGTGTCCGAGTGCTCGGGCACATCGATTCGAACCGGCGCAATCTTTTGTCGCTTGGTCGCCTGGATCCGAAAGGAGAAATCTCTCTTTGGTAGCGTCGCTGTCTCGTTTTCTTCTTGCTTGATCGGTCGTTTTTCCTTTTTGATAGCCTTGATCTGGAAGGAGGGCTCAGGTGTCGATTGCTTTACTCTCTTTTTCTTGCCGAGCGCTCGAATCGGCGGTGGCGAGAGCTTTTCTAGTTTGATCACCACGGGTGCTTTTCGCTTTTTGATCACAATTTGCTCCATGGTAAACAAAATTGCAATACTATTTGAGCAGCTTCGAGTTGAAAAAGAATGGCAGTTATAGTTTTGTTTTTTTGTTTTCGAGTAGAAAATAATTACCCAAAGTCTCACACAAGGAGAGAGAAAAAAAAAAAAAACACAAACTCATCACCACAAAGCCCTGACTCTTCGAGATGCGATGGAGCAATCGCTCGGTACTGTACTCGAGAATGCCTTTATGCTATCGCTCACGCTTATGCACAGCCTCTACAACGCTCGCCTGGCCAAAACATTTGGCATTCACATGCGCCGAAGTCCGATTCGATACGATCTAAGTCACAAGAGTGTGACGCAGCTCCTCCAGTGGATACTTTGCGAGCCAATCACATTTCGAATCAAAATCACAAAGAGCCTAGAGTCTGGAGCCTCGCGAGCTAGTGGCCTCGTGTCGTTTTTCAAAGAAAACTGGTTTAATATTGAACTCTCCGAGCTCAACGATGCCGACTATCGCGCAGTGCTATTGCTTTGTCGTCTCTCGCGAGTGTGCTTTGCCCAAACTCCCAAGAGTTGGAAGGCGGGACACACTCTCGAGTACGAGGGGTTTATTCCAAACGCAGAGCTCGAGCGATACTTTCCACGCGTCGAGATTGCCAAACGAGTGTGCGCGATATACATTCGCGTCGCAGCACCTCGGAATCTATTCGCCATGCACGACATTCTCTTGCAGGGCGTAAAGCTACTCTTTGCCTCATCGGATCTCGATATTCCGAGGGCCTGGAAGGAGAATATAGCGCATTTCGTAGAGTATATTTTGATACCGGAATATTTAAAAAATTGCAACTAGAACAAAAAAAAAAAAACTCGCCCGGGTAGTATAATAAGTCAGTGCCCACTCGCGCATAAGAGTATTTTCAAGCATTTGGAAATTTTTTGGTTTTTTTTTTCTCTCTCTCTCTCTCTCTCGCACACAGCACTAGTGCACGCATACATACACACACACACTCCTTGTAGAGAAAAAAAAAAAAGTACACATTTCCTTTACAAATAACGCATGCTTTACCAATGAATGCGCTATGAAACAATATCTAACTATGCGTACCGAATGCGTATCTCATGAGCAATTGGAAAAAGTCTGGTCCTCGATTGGCAAACACGAGGCCAAGCTCTCCTCGCTAGTCGAGCTTTTCGAGGGAAGTCTACTCGAGATCAAAGTGTTCATTTTCCAGCTTTGCCATCGCGTCTACGCCACCGAGACGGATGGCGAGCTATTTTTCAAATACCTAGGCTATGTGTTTGAGAACAACAACATTCACATTAGCAAGAATCGAAACGCCAATTCGATTGGCATGCACTATCGCACTCTTGAGAACAAGCGCGTCTCAGAGTATGTGAAAATTCGCGAGTTTATCTTTTCGGTGCTGTACGTGCTCAATTCGACACACTGGCGCATCGAGGTCAAGTGCATCGAGGACATTCCCTCGTGTGTGCAGTACATTGCCGAGAAGCGACCGCACCTCTTTCCCAATCTAGCCCCACGAGACAACAAGGACGCTGCCGAGCGACGCATGCAAAACATGCTCGGCGCAGTGCTCTCGACGGAAAACTATGCCGAGTTTTCGAAAAGGCGCGCGCGCGAGTCTCGCAAACGCAAGTACGAGTTCTCCGAGGCGCTGCGAATCGATAGCACAAAGCTCCTCAACGTCGAGCACTCGGCTCGTTCGGCCGCGCTCTACGTGATTTGCTACGACGTGGCTGCGCACGCGCTCGACAGTGTTATGCGCTCGGAACAAGAGCGCGACTGCTACGAGCTCACCATGGTGCTCTATGACAAGGTTCGCGCGACACTCGCGGGCGCCACTCGCGAGCAGGCACTCGACGACCTCTCGCCCGATGCACAGCTCGCAGTGGAATCGATTGCCAGACATTTTCTCGAGGGTTCTGGAACGCGCTGGCCAGTCGCAGAGCTGCTGCGCTATTTTGAAAACATTAGCAATGTGCTCGAGACGCATCAGTCGCGCAAGCTCGACGCCTCGGGCACAGCGAGCACAGTGCAGGCCGAGCGACACTCGGACGACAGTGTGATACGCGCCGAGTACTCGGGTGTGCGCGCCGAGTTGCAAAGCGCTCGCCGAGGCATGCAGAACCCAGTGCTTTTGTGGTTCCCGCGCGAGATTGACGCGCTTGGCCTCTTCAAGAGCATGATTACGCTTCACTACCTCGAGGGTGTGATTGGTGCGACAAACCTACTGCCATTCTTTACACGACAGGGCAGCGCAGTGCTTCTCGAGGCCGACGAGCATTTTGTGATCACGCGCGGCGTGGTGCCGTTTCTCTGCTCGAGCACGAGCACCTATCGCAAGTGCAACAATAGCATCCTCTATCCGATGATTGCGCAGGCGTACCTCGCGCCACACACGCATCGGAGCGTGTTCTACTATGCGATGCGAGCGTTTTACAATCTGCTCACCTCGCGAAACTCAATGGCCGCCGAGACACTCCCGCGCGCCGATCCCACCGAGGACGACGATGCACTCGCCGCGCATCACTCGCTGCTGCTGCGCATTCTCGACAAGATGCAGTGGAGTCGAGAGGAGATCTTTCGCCGACTCGGCGCGCCATTCGCACGCAAGGGCATGATTCACAGGGGCGTCATGTATGGCGCCTCGCTACAGCGAGCGCTACTCTCGCTGCTAGAGCTCACCTCGGATCACTCGATCGAGCACGCGACATTTATTCTCATTATGCAGTATTTCTTCGAGCATCCGAAAGAGTGCTCGGGTGCATTTCGCGATATGCTCTTGGGCATCAATGCGCGTTTCGCCTCGAATATCAACATTGCGGCGGCCGAGATTGATTTTCAAGAGATGCAGCTGCTCTACGAGTACGCGGCCGACCCGCGCACTAGTGTGCAAGCGAGCGAGCTCATTGTCTCGGCAGTGTTCTCAAACAAGGGCCGTGTCAAGCTCCCGGGAGTGTTCAAAGCGAGTCGAGCATTCGAGCGTCTCGCGCGCGACACTGATCACTTTGCGCAAGGCTATGCCGAGCTTTGCCGAATCGATGATAGGGAGTCTCTGCCCTCGCTATCGCACGGAGAGCAATCGCTCGTGTGGATTTTGCAATTTCTCGAGAACCGCAAGTGCTTTCGGAGAAACGAGTTGTTCCTGCGCGACATGGACGCGCGGATTCTCAAGCTGCCGCGCGAGCGCATCGAGTTTCCCGCCTCGATCGATCCGAGCAACGCGAGTGCTGTTCTCTACGAGAGCGATGTGTTCCCAGTCTACTCGTCCGATCTTCGCAGTGGAGACGACGAAGAGACCATGCCATTTCCCAACCCACCGCCCGGGTTTCTCGAGTCAATCTTTCTCTATCCCATAACATAACATACGCACACACACACACACACACAACACATACATTAGTTAACCCATGCCTGCATAAAGTTAAAAACACCTGTAGCTGGATATTTGAGATTGTCGCAATCGACGCTAGGAGGTTATTCCAGAGTCCATCTATTTCGTGTACATTCGTTTGCTTTTTGCAAAAGAAGAAGAAGAAAAAAAAAAAATGGAACGAGTTGTTTTCGATCTTTTGGGCGCTACCGAGATCCAAGCCCCTAATGGCATAGACAAGCTCGAGGCCATGGCGGCAGTGCTCGGCGACGATTTGCGAAAAGTGATTGTATCGCCCAATATCTCAGTGACACGCGACGGAGAGTACCTCAAGGGCGCTGTGGTGATAGTGCGCGCCTCGAGTACCCAAGTCGCCGCAGTGCTCACACCGAGCATTGGCGCGGGCATCTCAGTGTTCAAGCTCGCCACCATTGACAAGGAAAACCCCGACGATGATGCCAAACGAGCCCTTTTCGGAAGCAAAATTTTGCACGGGCAGCTACAAAAACTCTTGAGCGCTGCTCTGCCCCAGACCACTGCCAAGCCCTACCGCTACAGTGGCAAGAAAACCGCCACCGACTGGGAGCCCGCGCTCGGACGACACGGGCTCCTCAGCATTGTCACGCGCAAGCGCAAGAACGACGACGATATCAAGGATGTGTTCCTGGTTGTGCGCGCGTTTCCCGAGGAAGAGGCCGAGCGACTCTACCGCCACGCTATCCGAAAGGGTCACACGCTAGGCTATGTTCAGCAAAGCGAGGCCTATCGTCGACTTTTGATCGCCTCTTCCGAGCTTCGGCGTCAGCTCGCGGCGCTCGTGATCGCAGAGATGGGCTGGGACGAGACTGGCATCTCGACCAATGCTCAAGGCCGCAAGCTCGCCACGGTGAGCATCGAGTGCAGCTACAACACCCTAGAGAAGCTCGAGGGCAGCGGAGACATTGCGTACTACAATGCCGTCTACAACACGGAAAAGTGTCTCGGCGGCGTCGTGTACGGTGTGGGTCCCGAGGAGGGCTTTTTGTTGTTCGAGGGCGATCCGGCCACCAAGGCCATTAGCGTGTCAAGCATCTCGCGAGGCGGTCACTGGAGCAACGAGTACGCCAATCTCTTCCCCATTGGCTCGGGACGCAAACTCACCCTCGCAGAGCTCAAAGAACTCTCGCACGACACTGGCGTCTCGGCCAAACTCGCGAAACGCGTCGTGTACGGCGGACACGCCAACTACAACACACGCGTCTTCTCTGGACTCTACTACACTGCCAAGGAGGCGCGCATTCGCGAGCTAGCCTACAACAAGCTCGGCTATAGTCGCAGCTGGCCTCTGAGCAAACTCGCACCAGTGATTTCGCGCATTGCACCCGAGGACATTGGCGGCTACTCGCTCGAGCAGCTGCTGCGATTGACCTCGGGCGATGCGATCTCTGTGCCCATCGATAGTCCCATCATTACCGACATTGTGCGAGACTATCGCGCGATTGCGCGCCGCATCAAGGAGGAGCTCTCCAAAAGTGTGACTCTCGGAAACTTGCTCTCGGATCAAGTGCGTATGGACTATATTCGCATCCCTCGCGCCTATGCGGAACTCGTAATCTCTCAGGAGTAAAAAAAAACCTCGCTCTTTTTTTGGGGGGAATTGTTTAGTTTGGAGAGAGAGAGAGAAGAAAGAACAAGTCGGTAGGCGCTAGTAGCAATGGAAGAGTGATGGGGCGCGCGCTCTCTCTACTCGGAACCAACTCGGGGCGAGGCAATAGAGACTGCAAGGGCAATGTAGCCTTGGGCATTGTGTGCACATGCGCGCTGCCAGGCCGGGTCTCTAGATTTGTCGCGAGTCTCGCACTCCGAGCCCTTGATATCGCCAAACAATAGGCCTCCGTGACGGCAGCCCGAAAACGCTAGCTCCTCGAGGTTGTCTCTCGGGATCTGCCGGATCACTTGATTCTCGAGGCTATCGAGCGCCTCGTAGACCTTGGAACCAGGGAGCTTGTAATATCCCTCGACTTGAATGCTCGGGTCGTTCCAGTCGATGGGGAACTTGCGAGGATTGTTTCGCATCACGTTGATGGCTTGATTGCCCGGAGGCACGAGGACTGTGTCTCGGTCCGGGATAGAGGTGATAGCATTTCGCTCACGAGTAATGTCCACGTGCCCGTACTTGGAGATATGCTCGTCGTTGAGGCCGCACATGTCCACTGTGTAGAGGTTTTGTTTCTTTGTCGAGCTTTCGTTGGGCTGCATGACAAACATGACCCAGCCAACACCCTTGGCCCAGACCTTGTTGAGCTTGTCGTTTCTGGCCTTGACGTAGACTGGGAAGGGATAGGGGTTCTTGAAGCCCAAGAGCTTGATCCGGGTGATGATCACCTTTTGGAGATCGACATCGCGCAAAGTCTTGCCATCCCAGTGTCGAAGCTTGTCGGATGTGAAAGCCCTTTTGATGCCTTCCTTGTCGAGAACAATCTCCACGGCGTTGGCACCGGCTAATTCTTCTCCTCCGAGGGCGCCTCCAAAATGGATGTGAACCTTGGCTGTGTGCTGGTTCTCGGGAGCCATAGGGTTGATAGGCACGAGGCTCATGCTGCCTTGATCATTGACCGGGGTCGTGTACGGTGGGACATCTTCGACTTTTGCTCCGCTCGGCGAGTATCCTTTTCCCATCGACATGCCAGGATCATAGTCGTCGTCATAGTCGCTTTCGCTATCGCTCGAGCTGTAATAGTCGTCAGCCACAGCAGCGTTGTTCTTCTTTTTCGAAGGATCGAGTCGGGACATTTTTTCTTCTCTTTGTAATAGGGTACGGAATCCACACAAAAAAAAAAAGTTACCAAGAACGATCTTTTTGACTGGGGATACAAACCTCGACTCGATTCGTAAAACTTTAATATATACACACGTGAAATTTAAAACGGTTTCGCTAGCATCAAGTCCAGGCAATGTCGGGATAGTCCCTCTCGGGTTGCTTTCGCTTTCGCGCACTCGCGAGCTCTGTGTCGCTCTCGTAAACCAAATCACGCACGGCATCGTATTTGAAACGATCGCTAAAGAGCTTGAGAAGCATTTGTCGATTTCTGTGTAGCATTGGTAGGTGATCGCGTGGGTACCAGCGCGTCGGAGCCTCGGCGCGCTTGGTGTTGATGAGATTTCCGACTAGCGTGCCAAACGCCTGCCGTGCCTTTTCGCCGCGAATATAGCTCTCGAGGGTCGCGCTCGCGAGTTGCGGCGCAAAGCGTGGCACTAGGCCGAGTGCAGATTGTGTTTGCCCAAAGAGCATTGCTGTGAAATACATAATGCCGAGATTCTGAGGCTGCTCAATGTAGCGTCGCTCGTTTCGCATGGCCGAGCGACGCGTCAGCAAACGCTCGCGCTTTATGCGATCGTCAAACGCGCGCTGCAGCTGCTCGCGTGTCTCGGCATTGCGCACTGACTCGATTTTGCTGAGAATGCTCGCGCGACGCTCAATCTCGGCAAGTCCCTCGCCGGGCGCCTCGCCCTCGGTGGTGGTGCGATCCGCATCGTCGTCGTCGTCCTCGACCACCACCACATTGTCGTCTTGCATCACTCGAACGCGCGCGCCGCTCGCCTGCATTAGGCTCTCGCCGACATCGGCGCCCACATAGCTCGGGCCAATGTCGAGCGGTCGCCCGAGATCGTCATCGTCCTCTCTGTAGAGCTGATCGATTTGTGAGTTGGTCTCGCTCGCCACAATCATTGCAAACTTGTAGCCGGGACTGCTGCGAATTTGCTGCAGCCTCGCGAGCCTCTGCCGCTCCCAGTCGAGCACTTGGCGCTGATCCGCTTGCGAGATGCGAGGCGCGTACGGCGGCCGCATCTCTTGCACCACTCGATCGTCGCCGCTCCTAAAACGCTCGTTGAGATCATCCACTTCGAAGAATGTATCGCCCACGAGGGGCGCGCCCGCCTCGAGGAATTTGCCCGACTCGCGCGCCATCTCATCCTCCTCGCCGACCGACTCGCGATACACTTTGCGCTTGATAGTGGCGTTTTTAGCAAACGCAAAACGCCCAAACTCGGCATCATTTCGCGGATCCTCGAGCTCTTCTTCCTCTCGAGTTTGATGCTCGTCGGGTGTCTCTATAGCAAACTCGATTAGCTCATCTGCTCGACCTAGTCGACTGCTTTTTCTTCTTCCTCCTCCAGAAGACGACATGGACCTGAATAAAAGCGTTTCAGTGGCTATTTCATTTATGCATATATGGACAATTGCGCGATTGCTATCTCAAAACCGAGTTGGCAAAAGCGCACATCTCCTCGCGCAGAGGTATGTTTGGACAAGGACCCAGGTGCGAGTGCTGCACGCGCACCCGCGAGCGCTCGAGCATGCCCACGAGTCGCGCGGGATTTCGCTCGCACGAGCGTAGCACATGCTCCTTGTCGAGATCCGAGAGCGACTCCCAGCCATACGCGAGCGCGCGATCTGTGCTCGAGAGGGTCATTGTGGGTTGTTGTTGCGCGCTCTCGTCCAACAGATGATAAATGCCTGCGCCCGACTCTAGAAATCTCGACTCGACATGCGAAGAGGCCTGCGCGAGCAACTGCTCGAGCGGCAGAGTGCCCGAGTCGAGTTTGCCCGCGTCGCCGTGATGCAGCTCGTAGCACAAGTGCTCGAGGAATTTCAGCAGCACGACAAGATCCTCGTGCGGGAGATTGCGAAGCGCTGTTTGCGCCTCCTCGGGTGTCTTGTCGGCGTAGACTTGCTCGAATAGGTAGAGCGCGCGCTCGAGTTGGCTGTGATCGGCACGATTGCGTGTGTAGGGATCGTCGAGACCCACGCCACGACTCTTGAGCGCGCGCTGAAACTCTTTCGCTTTGCGTCGCGCGAAACTCGTCACACTCGCGGCACTCGCATAGTGCACTTGCGCGAGTTTGAAATTTTTAGCCTGTTCAAAAGTAGGATTGCGCAGCTGCTCGCACGAGATTTTCAAAAAGCGCTTAAAGAGCTCTTTCTGATTCGCAGTCCAGTACTTGGGCGGCGTGCGATTGTTCTCCTCGTATTGCTGCACGAGGCGCGCCACCGTGTCTGCGTACTCGCGACTGATCACGCTTTTCTTCTCAGACTCTGGATTTTTCGCGCGCTGGAGAAATTTCGGCAACGAGATGCCCGAGCGCGCAAAACTCTCGGGATCCATGCGTTTCGCGAGAGGACTCGCGAGATACTCTCGATAGCACTGATAAAACTCGGGCGAGTAGTCTTGCGAGGCTTCGAAATCCACATGCGGACAGTGCCGCCGGGCAAACTCGCTCAGCGTGGGCACATCTCCCGAGTGCGAAATGTGCGCGAGGTAACGCCGAGAGAGCACGGGCGGGATATTGGCCATGGCGTAATACTAAAGTCAAACAGGCGCCCCGAGCGTTTTACTTTTGTATCCCAAGCGTACGCTATTTCCGAGCATGAGTCGGGTGCACAATGCACAACCCATCGAGGTGCTGCCCGAGGAGACGCACCAGCGCCACCAGATCCTCGCCGATATTCCGAAATCACCTCTCGAGCACTATGCGAGTGTGTGGAGCGAACATCTCGAGCTCACGCGACAGATGGCACTCGCGCTCCTTGTGCTCGCATGCCTCGTGTACGTGCTCGCGCGCATGTACTACTATCGCAAACAACAATACACACATCGCACTCTTTCGCAACACATGGCCGACAAACGCGTGGCAAAGAAACTACACTAAATCTCTCTCTCTCTCTCTAGTAAGAGGGTACACTTTATGCAAAAAACGGGCAAGAAAAGAGGATAGAGATAATAAGCGCGCGTACTAGACTTTGCACTTGCGATCTTTGGGCACGCGCATGCCACGGATAGTCTGCAAGAGCATCTGGTTCTCGGCGTCGGATGTGTACATGACAATCTCCTCGGGGTAGCGCAGAGCGTAGAATGCGGAGATCGTGGCGAGGAACATGACAGTGTTGAGCACAAACACGACCAAAAACACGATTGTGTACTGCACATAGAGCGCAGTGTTGGCCGAGGTGGCATTGACCGTGTTCTCGAGTTTAAACTCGTTCTGGAACACGCCGAGGATGATGGTGCTTAGGATGGTGCCAAACGTCATGACGATAATCCAAGACACCAGGTCGGCCCAGTTGCGGTGGCTCATGTTTTTGTAGTCGCTGTAGCAACCGTAGATTACTAGCAGCACAAGGTTGATGAGCCAGAGCAAAAACTGTGCAATGGCATAGCCAATGAGAAAGTTGCGCGGGTTGATAAAGTCCCACGTCGGAACAATCTCGATGAATGCGAGGATGGCGAAAATGAGCGACGAGAGGCCATACGCGATCAACCACTTGGGAAACGCAGTGCACTTCCAGCTCAAGATAGGGCCGTTCTCGCGATCTGCGCGTACAATGTACTCGCCCGAGTGGATGGGGTGGCTTGTCTTTTTGCAGGCTGCCCCTTTGCCAGTCGAGATTACATTGACAGCAATGCCCGGTTGCTGAGGTGGTGGACAGTAGGCGCCCATGTGGTGTGGGGGGGTGGAAGTCAGATAGGGAGGAACAGTTCCTTTTTCGCCCATGGTGGTTTTTTTGTGCTTCTCGGACGAGTGTCTGGTCTAGTGTTTGTACGCGCGAGGCTCCAAGATAAATACGAGTTGAATGACTTTTTCAATGCATTATACCATACCACAAAAAAAAAAAGAAACACACCTCTCGGACGAGTGTTTTTTTTTTTTTTCGGTTTTTATCAAGAGAAACTGTATGGGAATGCGGATAGAGAAAGTGGGAATGGGGATGGCGAGGGTCCTGAAAAAGAGTCACTCTAGCAAGCCTTGTATCCGTGCTTTTGATGATCGGTCATGTAGGCAATGTAGCGCGTCGTGAGCCAGACTACAACCACAATCAACGAAGAAAAGCTCCCGAGCATGAGCTGACGATCGGAAAAGCCAGCCACACCAATCTCCTCGAGTTCGGCGCTCTCGTGATCTACCTTTTCGGCAAACATGAGAAACCAGATGCTGTACAGTACCCAGAGGGCAGTGTGTGCAACGTAAAAGAGCGTGCGAACGCTTCGGAGGCCATAGGGTACGAGTGCGTGTGCCTTGCGGCCCTCGCTCGAGTGACGCTGCCAGTAGAGGTAGAGAGCGCTTCCGAGGATTAGCACTCCGTTGACCACTGCAAACGCAATGCCAAAGGTGCGATAGTTTTTGATCGCATCTCGTCCGTTGAGTTCCACAAACGCGATGAGTTGAAAGATGAAAAACGAGAGACCAATCAAAAATGCCCCTTCGCTGTTTCTTCGATGCATGGTTTTTTGTGTGTATATGCGTGCGCAGAGGGAGAAAACTAACAAGTGTCATTGTGCTTTTTTTCAAGCATACTAAAATAGAAATCAAATGGCATTTTACCACTACAATGATGTCTTCATAAAAACACACTTTTGTGCGCGCACACACACGTATACATCTCTCAAAGAGGGAGAGATGGAAAAAAGACCAAAGTGTGTGTGGTTTTTTTTTTTTTTGTAGGACCTCAAACCAGGCCACATTTCAAAAGTAAAATTATAAAGATTTGCACTCGCCACACGCTGTTCACTCACTCAGACCTTTCAAAGAGGAAAACAAGTCGCGCAGCAAAATGAAACTGCTCGCGCTAGCGTTGCTTTTGGGCCTTTTCGGCACCCTATCGTCCGCCACGTTCACAGGTCGTATGGCACTGCGAAACTATCAACAATCCGAGTACTGCCAGGTGAGTGGCGGTGGGGAGTTTTTGCGCGTGAAAAAGTA
>Ga0307379_10007905_pt1 | contig 14387 bp, 8 predicted proteins | sample UN2MG_FD_202237 | JGI IMG/M metagenome (GOLD analysis project Ga0307379, IMG submission 202237) | Soil microbial communities from Risofladan, Vaasa, Finland - UN-2 | ecosystem: Environmental > Terrestrial > Soil > Coastal area > Acid sulfate soil | place: Finland: Risofladan, Vaasa | collected... | reverse complement strand
TTAAAATGAGGGAGCCAATTAGCCCGCCTATCACTCCTATCAGACAGCTTATAATTACCACAATCCCAATACCAACAATCCACTTGTCAAATAACTGCATAATAAACGGGCTGATTAATCCGCAAACAAAGCCTACTATGCCACCGAGAATAAGAATTGACTTTTTATCCATCATCTTTTTCCCCTTCCAATTATCAATCATCCATAATCAATAATCATTTAAAAAACCCTATTCCTTCTCCTCACCTTTTCACTTCAGTTCGTCAAACAACATATTATTTACTTTAGACTCCTCTGATAAGAGGAAGCATGCACCGAGCTGTTCATACTTAAGCCTCAATGGCTCACTTAGTGTGGGCTCACCATAGGCCGCTAAAACTTCTTCTTTTGTTGAGCCGATGCCTATACCCTCTTTTGTTCTGGCCTCACATGCTTTCATGTCTGGAACTGAATCCGTTGCATCCATACATAGTATCCCATTTACAACTCCATTCTCAGTCTCTATACTTAATCCAAACCGATTGAAAACAAGAAAGTAATCTGATTCTTGATCCGGTTTCCCAAGAATCTCCTTCACCTCTTTAACGCTCATCCCGAACTTGACTTCCCCAATACCCACACCAGGTTCAATTAATTGTGGCTCGTATTTCTTTTTGCTGCAACCAGCCAAAATCAATACGAGACAACAAATCAAATACCCTTTTGCTTTCATAGTACTCACTTTCACCACAACATTTTTCTACCTACCTGCCCCTGCAAGCCGTAGGCAGGACTGTGTCCTGTATTCTGTGTTCTGTGTTCTCAAAATGATGCCTCCCTCACCGATGCTGTCTCAAAATTATATCCCTCTTTCCAGACAACGTCAAACCAAAAACTTAACTCTGACCCCCGACCACTACTTTTTCCTATCTAACCAAGTGTCCAATTACCAACCCCTCATGTAACAACCACCCCAAATCCGCCCAAAATTGTCAAAAAAATTACAAAAAGTGCAAAGATTGCGCAAAAAATGACAAAAAGTGCACGCTTTTTACAAAAAAATACAAAAAAATGACAAAAAATACCAATTTTTTTGCCGCATTCGTGTCATGAATCTACCACTTTACGCCAAATCAGAAAACCCAAAATTTACCCGCCACAGGCGGGCAAACCCAATTCAAACCCAATTTCCTGCCCGCCCCGCCACTCAAAACCGCCTGCTGATGCCGTTGAAAATGCTAAAAACAAGGGGTTGCGGATAGGGTCTAATATGGTAACAAATCAGGACGGCCAAGGCGTAATGCGGGCGGGGCGCTCTACTGCTCGCGAGGGGACATTAGAGTGGGTAGTCTCTGCAGTTATCCATCCATTTCGGCCAATCATAACTCGGCGGGATGCAGTTTGTGTTAAACAGTCGATGCCACTTAAGTTTCCACAACTGTTTGAGCCCAACTCTCTTGACGGATAAATCCAAAAAGCAGATATTTATGGAATAGTCGTGGCGATTAATACAGTAGCGTCGGAACTCCGGCTGATCAAGGCCCATATCCCCCTCATATTCGGGGGGCTCATGGGTATCGTCGGGGAAACCACCAGCCCAGGCACAATCCATAATCAGTGGTATAAGGGGTGCACCTTTAACATCCATTCTCCTCCAGTTTGCCCCGTCAATCCTTTCCCAACCATCCTCGGGCTGATTGCCCACCCAGTCATTTGTGCCATAGCTACCTTCAGGTTTTTGCCATGTATCGAAGCTGGTATCATCCAGTCTCGGCCATGCCCACAATGCCGCATTCTGTTCGGCAAAAATGGACTTCGTGGCCATAGGGCAAAAACGCAGCCTCTCGTCCTGATAGTAGGCCTCCAGGGTATAGGGCCATTTGTGTCCCCCTGCCCACCAATCCCCTTCAGCTCCTTCAGGCGGCCACATCCTATTTAAATAGCCGTCGTTGTCGCCTACATACATTGCGAAAACAACTCCCCACTGGTTGAGGTTTGACTGACCTACGACGAGCTTGGCCTGCTTTCTGACACGAGCGAGAGCGGGCATAAGTATCGACATCAAAAGAGCAATAATGGCTATAACAACCAGGAGCTCTACTAAAGTAAAACCTCTTTTTGTACTCATAACCGCAGTCCTTTCATAAACGTACGAACTACTGCCGTTTCCATCATATAAGATTCCCAAATCTCTTATTGTGTTCCATAAAAAATTATTTATCTTCTCAATCTTAATCTTAGCATCTTCAGGCCCGATGGGAACGCCATTTTGCGTAAATTTTTTACCATTTTGCGACAGCTGTGTTTTTTTAAGGATTTATCGTCGTTTAAGACGTTTATTTGCCACCATATTTTTTGCGATACGCCAAGGGGCTCATACCTTTTTCCTGGCTAAAAAATCTTGAGATGTGCTCAATGCTGGGGAAATTCAGGGCCAGAGATATCTGTCCTATCGAGAGGTTTGTTTTCATGAGCATTTGAGCAACGTGCTCGACGCGAACCCGCCTGATTTCATCGAGTACCGAACTGCTGAGCACTCTACGAAACCGCCGTTCCAGGCCACGTCTTGATACCCCTACAGCGTTTACGACATCACTAACCTGTATTCTGTCTTTGGCGTTCTGACGAATGAACCGTACGGCGTTGGCAACATCGCTGTCGTCAATAGCAAGGACATCAGTTGACTGTCGAGGAACAATTTGCGCGGGTTGAACAACTATCTTTTGCTCAGCCGGTTTTATTTCTCGTGCCATCAGTTTATCCAACAGTTCAGCGGCTTCATAGCCCGACCTTTCGAGGTTCAGCGCTACACTTGAAAGCGGCGGGTTTGAGAAATCACAGACCAGCTCATCGTTATCAACTCCGATAACGGCCACCTGCTCGGGAACGTGCAGCCCTGCAATTTTGCAGGCTTCAACAACATGTCTCGCGCGGTCATCATTGCATGCCATCAATCCCACCGGTTTTTGAAGTGATTTTAGCCAATCAGCCATAATAATAAGTTCGTAGGCGGGTGAGCGCCTGGTCCGAGACTTTGGCTGTTTGTAAAAGCTTACCTTGAAGCCGGCTTGTTCAATGGTCTTTGCATAACTATCCTGGCGGTCTGCGGACCAGAAAACTTTGTCAAAACCACAGAATGCAAAATGGCCAAATCCAAGTTTAAGCAGATACTCCGCGGCTATTTTTCCAATGGCCAAATCATCGGTTTTTATGATCGGCGAACCGGGGAATTTTCCTCTCAGGTCAGTTACAATTGTGGGCAGGCCCATGGAAATTATTCTTTGGGTCTTTTCCGTATCCCTCATTATGATACCATCGACCCCCCAATCCTTTAACTGGTTAAGGGACTGTTTTCCCCCGCCGGCATTCATGTAAAACGGCGGCTCTTCATAAAACGTCCACGGGCCATGCAGATTCGAATATTTGGCGATTCCGCGCAACAGACCGCGGCTGTATGCCCTGGATTTCTCAAGAAGCAACATGACTTTTGGTATTTCTGCCATTTTTTCGCCTGCCTCGAAATTATTTTTAAGGTACTCTGAGGTTAATTTTAGCACAAGCAGGGCAGACACACAAGTAAATTGTCGCAAAATGGTAAAAAATTTACGCAAAATGGCGTTTCTGCTGGTAAATTAAGATGCTACAATTAAAACTGGAAAAATAATGAGGAATTTTTGCAACACGTCAGGGGCTTTCGGCATCTTAAAATTAAATGAAAGGATGATAATTCGTACAGGGAAGTGATACTGTTATGCATACCAAAAAGGGTTTTACGTTAGTTGAGCTTTTGGTTGTAATTGCAATAATTGCCCTTCTGATGTCGATACTTTTGCCAGCCCTCAGGAGGACAAGAGACCAGGCAAAGAACGTTATGTGTCAGGCAAACCTGCAGCAGTGGGGGGTAATGTTTAATATGTATGCAGGTGACTCAGATGGCAAGCTTATGGACATGAACGTTTACAACGGTGAGTGGATGAGCCACGCATGGGTCACTTTGATGCATCCGTATTATAAAACCTTTGATATATGTATGTGTCCATCCACTATTTTTGAGTGGTCAAAGTTGGGCAATTTTCAGCACCCGCTTGCCGCATGGGATTTCAGGATGTTGGAAGACAGTTTCATCAAGCAGGAATTTGACACATATTACCTTGTAGATGGTCAATATGCATATGGCAGCTACGGTAAGAATCCGTGGGTTTCCGAGCCCTCGGATGAGTTGATAGGTGACAATTTTTACGGATATGGACATTATTTTCAAAATGTTTTAGTTAAAGGCGCCGGCAAAATTCCCCTTTTTGGAGATTGTAATTATACCGGGGGTTTTCCACATTCACGCGATGAACCGGCGGAACTCCGTGAGCACGGGCCTGTCGATTTATTCCCGCCTGGAGAGATGAACCGCTGGAACCTTGACCGGCACAACTTATCTGTTAATCTTCTTTTCCTGGATTATTCGGTTAGAAGAGTTGGTCTTAAGCAGTTGTGGACGCTGAAATGGCATCAGGATTTCAACACAAACTGCATACCGCCCAGTTATCAGTGGCCGGAATGGATGGAGGGGTCTAAGAATTATTGAAAATCCCTCGTTTTAGAGGAAGCTGTCAGCACAGCAGAGTTCTTTTCGCTGAAGTTGCACGATTTCCCCAAGCAAATAAACAAGCCAATTTTCAAGTTGGCACATATGAGGAAGGGGTTTATTTTTCATTACGCGGCAAAATTATGATTTAGAGGTGGGTGGTGTCGCAAAATGGTAAAAAATTTACGCAAAATGGCGTTTACCTTTTGTTTAAAAAATGCGATGATATATCCGTACGTGGAATATTGGCAGGATGTACGCATATAGGGTTTTTGAACTCTTTTTTGTGTCGCAGATTTTGATGCTCCTTTTTTGAGGAGCAGGATTTAGGAATCCCGGAGTTGGGTTACCGTCCTGCAAAAAGGAGGTGGTATATCCGGAAGAGAGGTGACGGTTGCTGAGCAGACATAAGGGGGCAGCAAGAGTACCAAAGTTGTGTGGGAAGGTGAGGACATTGTTTGCGAGGAAGATTTACACGGGCGCGAATCGTTTTAATTGTGAAGGTCTTTCGCGCCTTTGCTGGAATAATAAATGTATTTGGCGAGGTGCCAAAGAAATATGAACGTTTTTTTTAATCTTTTTAAGGAGGAATATTATGCGTAAGAAATTGTTTTTGTTAAGTTGTGTGTTAGTACTGAGTTTTACAGTTGTGGCGACAGCCGAAGACCTCGAGGTACCACCGTTCGCTGGTTGTGCCCAGAGCGGTGCGGCCTTTTGGGAATTCGATGTCGAGTATCCGGAGGCCTCTGATTTCCTGTATTTTCCAGACGTCGCGGATCCCTGTATTACCATAGATGACGTCGAGTGCTCAGGCACCGGCATCATATGGAATGAGGGAGCGCAGAGCGTCAGCGTGAATGAGAACGAACTGAACATCTATATGACCCCTCCAGCCGGTACTGGTTCGTCCATCACGATTCATTGCCAGGTAACCTACACAGGCGCAGAAGCAGATGTCTCGACCGGGCTGGAACTCTGGGACGGTCTTCGTTGTGAAGGCGGTGAGTTCCTTGATGGTTTAGAGGCCGCTGACCTTGATTTTTACCAGGCAGTCGAGCTGGAGCCGGGTCTCTGGCACACCACCTCTTCTCACACCTTTGATGTTCCGGAGGGCCTTGCTTACGTCTCTGCCATCCTTTTTGTTACCACGGAATACGGCGGCTCTGGAAGCAGCGACATCCACGAGGTAGTGCTCGATGCCGTTATCCACGATGGCACACCGCCTGAGGGATGTCCGCAACCGGGAAGACCCTTCGGAAGCGTGAGGGGGGTTTCAAATCCCAGTCCGGCAGACGGCGAGAAGCATGTTGACCCGAGCACGAATCTGAGTTTTCAGGCACCGGGCAATGCACTTTGTCTTTGGGAAGATGATCCCAATGACCCGAACGACAAACCACCCGACCCGAATCTTGCCGGGCCGCTTGATTATGATGTTTACTTCGGCAGAGAACCAAATGTGCTGACGATGACACAGTTAGCCGATGGTTACGAACCTGCCAACTGCAATGATGTTATGGTATTCGACCCGTGTGCGGGCGATTTAGCACTTGCGACAAAATATTACTGGCGTGTTGATATCAACGACGCGAATGGTGACGGGGACCCATGCTTCTACGAAGGCCCGTATTTTTCGTTCTCTACCATAGGACTTGCCGACAATATTGCCCCGGCTGACGGCGCAGGAGATGTTTCTGTTTACGGTACGAGCCTGAAATGGGCAGGTGATGTATGGGCGGAAACGTTCGACGTGTACTTCAGTACGGACTTCAGCGATGTTGATAACGGGGTCGCGTTAGAAAGCGACAACCAGGAGCCAAACACTTATGGCCCGGTGGCACTCGTGCTTGATACGGAATACTTCTGGCGGATCGACGAGGTCAACGGCATTATTGAGCTTAAGGGTGACATTTGGAGTTTTACTACAGACATTTCCACCGAGGTCGACAGCATGGACTCATATGACACCATTAGCAATGATATATTCAACACATGGCTTTCCTGGCCTGACATACCCAAAAGCCACGCGTATATCAGCCTGGTGACAGTAGGACCTTACGTTCAGGACGGCAACGCAATGTCTTTCGGTTACGACAATTTCGGCAAAGAGGGAACCCAGTGGTTAGGTTCATGGGCCGAGGCGACGGTATCTAGTCTGCCGGTCGGTTCGAACTGGAACGCTATCGGCGGCAAGGCACTGCAAATCTGGTTCCGCGGTACCCTGGGTAATTCCGTTACCGCCAATGACAAGATGTATATAGCCCTTGACGATGGAAGTACCATTGCAGCTTCGGTATATCCGGATACCAACGACATTAACGTCCCGCAGTGGCAGGAGTGGAACATAGATTTGGCTGAGTTTGCAGATCAAGGTGTTAACCTCTCGAACGTCAGCAAGATCCATATCGGCTTCGCTGGTCAGCAGTTTACAGGTCAGTCTGCCGATGGCGGCCAAGGTACCGTTTACTTTGACAATTTCGCTCTGTTTACTACCAGATGCGTTCAGGCGGAATCTCCGGGTGATGCCACGGGCGACTGCACAGTCAACACCGATGACCTGGAGGAACTTCAGGTGGGCTGGCTCGAGAGCGATTATGAGGTTTGGCCGGTAGAGCCGAACCGTGATAATTTGCTTGTAGAGTATCTGTTCACCAGCGGTTTAGAGGACACGTCGGGCAATGGTTATACCGGTATAGATGGTGATGGGTCAGGTACAGCTGTCAAGGTAGCCAACGGATACCTGACTATTGTACCGGGTATCGGTGACGTTTATCACGTCGAAGTACCTCTGGACGAGGATAATCCCTTTGACGGTTCAGAGGACTTTTCGATATCGATGAAGTTCAGGTCGGATGTTACTGAAACGGCTCAGATACTGATTAGTTCTTCGGACGAGGACGTTAATAACCCTGATGACCCCAATCACACGTCAACGTATCCGATGTGTGTTTATTCAGTTCTGGAGCCCCCCGCAGGCACTGGAAGTGACGATTTCCTTGGGGTTACTTACGACAACTGGTGGCTTGGTGCAGCCGGCGCAGAGATAGAAGGACCAGGATTGATCGGCGAATGGCAATACGTTACGGTTACCTATGACGCCGATGGTGGAACCTGCCCCGACGAACCTGTTGACCCGAACGCATGTCCACCGGGGACACCGACCGGGTTCTTCATGGTGTACGTCAATGGTATTCCGGGATGGGAAGGCGAATTCGACCCCAACATTCCTGAAATAGACGACGACCAGGTTTATATTGGCGATACGGCAAGTCCGGCACAAAAGGATGATTTGGGATTGAGTGCTTACGATGGTGATATAGATGAAGTGCGGATTTACACTTATGCTTTGTCGCATGAAAACGTTATGTGGCTTGCGGGAATAGCGGAAGCGACGTACTTCCCGAATGAGGAACCGTCGAACCTGTATCTGAAGGTTGGTGATTACGGCTTCGACCCGAACAACGTCGATATCGTGGATTTCAAGGACTTTTCTGTTATCGCAGAGAACTGGCTGGCAGAAGAGAAGCTGTGGCCGTAGTGAATTTGACGAGCGGCTGATATTTAAGCTGCTATTGGACAATTGATTCAGGGCCTATGCTTGTAAAGTATAGGCCCTGATTTTTTGCGCGTTGTATCGGGGGCGAAACAAAGCCAAATCAGAGAATCAGCCTGTAAAAGTCAAAGGCAAAAACTCAAACCCGAGGTAAAAACTTAATGTCCAACACACTGAACAGTAAAGCTTTTTGGCGGTTTTTTGAGGGTTACTTGCCGCAAAACGATAAAAAATTTACGCAAAATGGCGTTTATGCAGATTTAGAGGCAGGTTATAATTAGAGGTTCTTTTGTATGGGACAAAGAAGCCCCAAACAGAGATTCTATCCCAAAGCATTGTGCCCATGCAAAAAGCCTGGTTAATTTCCGGGGCGGCAATCCGGGCGATGCAAAGTATAAAGATTTAATCGAGCCGGTTGGACCCGGCGTGCAGATATATGGCCAAATGTTGATAGGTAACATATAATTTAGTAAGGTAAATCCCGTGATGCGAAAGTTTATTTTCTTCACTGTCTTTTTACTATTGTGGGTACCATGCCCGGTAAATTCGTTTGGCGATGACAAGAAACCCGCAGCATGGTGGAAATTCGACAAGACCAAAGAAGATATTGCCATCGAGAGCATCAGCGGGAGAAAAGATGTCATCAAAGGTAACTTCAAATACGTTCAGGGGGTCAAAGGTACAGCGATTAGGTTTGACGGCTTCACAACAAGTGTCGTTCGTAAAGCATCCCAGGTACCGAAACTGGAAGACTCTTTCACTATCGAAGCGTGGGTGGCCCTCGGAGCCTACCCCTGGAACTGGTGCCCGATTGTAAGTCAATCAAAAGAAGCAAAAGCAGGATATTATTTCGGCATTGACTCTCAGGGCCATGTCGGTATGCGCTTAGCCGTAGGCGGCAAATGGTTCGAATGCAAATCAGAACACACACCCGGCAGGAAGATAGGCCTTGAACTTAGGAAATGGTATCACGTTGCGGGCGTGTATGACCAAAATAGTGGTATTGCCATTTACATTGACGGCAAAGCCGTAAAAAAACTAAAGGCAAAGGGTAAGGTTGACCTTGCTCAGAATACGGAACTTTCAATCGGAAGAAACCATATCAAGATGCCACCGACATACCCCGTGCGGACGTGGGCGACATATCCTTCGTGGTATTCTTTTGACGGAATTATAGATGAGATAAAGATTCACAACCGTGCCTTGAATGCTGAAGAAATCAGCCAAGCCTACAAAAAAAACAAACCGAAAGATAAGCCTGACCTCGCCATGCGAAAATTTCCAACCGTTCCCGATACAGGGCGCTTCGGGGCGTTTTACACCAAACTTAAATACTATGAGCAATGGGACGCACTTTGGCGAGTTGTAGATGACCCGGACATTGTGGTCCAGTTTGATGAACTGCCAATAAAAGTGATGTTCTGGCGTGGCTCGCGATATTCGCCCTGCTGGGTCACGGAGAACGGCAAATGGATGGCGGACCAAAGCCGCGAAACCGGCGAGAACTGGGACGCTCCTGTGTCGCGATGGGAAGTTCCCACCGGCTGCTGTGAGCACATGTCCGACGCTCAGTGCCGGTTCTCCCACGTGCGATTAATTGAGAGCACCGACGCCAGAGTGGTCGTTCACTGGCGATATGCTCTGCTTGATGTTCTGTACCGCCAGTCAGGTGTTGACCCGACAACTGGGTGGGGATACTGGGGGGACGAATACTACACGATATACCCGGACGGGGTGGGCGTGCGAAACGTATTACCCGGCACAGGCGGCTGGCAGGAGACAATATTTTTCAGTGAGCCTGGCACGAAACCGGAGGACAACTGTGAACTCGAAGCTACCACCCTGGTAAACCTCAAGGGCCAAAGCCGCAGTTATTCATGGGAACATGGTTATCCTGAATTTGATCTTCCCAAGCCGCTTATCCAGATGACAAATCTAAAGGCCAAATACAGGCCATTTATGATTTTCAGGCCCGGTTCAGACATGGAAGTCTTTAATGTTGAAGTAAGACCTGAATATTCTCATTTTCCGTGGTGGAACCACTGGCCGGTTGCGCAGGTCATCTCGGACGGCAGACACGCCCAGGCACCTGACCGTGCGGCACATTCATCTTTGGCCTGGGGCGGGCCTGTAGACAACGCGGCAATTTACGGTATGACAAATAAGCCGGCAGCATCGCTGGTTAAGCTCGCAAGGTCCTGGATACATCCAGCGGAGCTTAAAATAAAAGGAAAAAACTTTGTTAATGAAGGCTACAACTTCAGAGAGCGGGCCTACGTGGTAAACTGCGAAAAAACAGGGAGTAATTTTGAATGCAAACTTGAAGCTTCGGAAGAATCACCGCTGGCTAATCCAGCATTTATTATCAAGGGCTGGGGTGAGGAAAACGTTGTTTTGAAACTGAACGGAGAGAAAATAAAGCGAGGAAAAGATTTTCGATTTGGCCATCGGCACAGACTTGAAGGCAGTGACCTGGTGGTCTGGATAAAGGCCGAATCTACAAAACCGGTCAGTGTTTCACTTTTGTCTGAAAAGAATTAGTACAAGGATTTATGATGCGAAAAGAAACATATTTAATGGTTTTTATGGTGATATGCGTACCGTTGTTCGGGCAGGCATCTGCCGCTGAAAACAGCCCTGTCGCCTGGTGGAAATTTGACGAAGGCAAGGGCAAAACCGTCACCGAGAGTATAACCGGCGAAGAAAATGAAATTGTCGGTTATTTTTGGCACCGCGACGGCGTCTCCGGCAAATCAGTTAAGTTTGACGGCTCTACCACCCACATCGTGCATGACGCAGCAGATGCTCCACATCTAAGCAACGCATTTACGATTGAGGCATGGATTGCTCCACAGGCTTATCCCTACAATTGGTGCGCGATAGTAAATCAGGAAAAAGACAAAAAGAAGGGATACTTTTTCGGCATCGACGCATTTGCCCGTCTGGGTCTGCATGTAGCGGTGGATGGCAAGTGGCGTCAGTGCAACACCGGCAAAGCAGCGGTGCCCTTTATGACCAAATGGACACATATTGCGGGGACCTTTGATAAGGACAAGGGGTTGGCCGTTTATATCGATGGCGAGCCGGCCGCGAAACTACAATTAAAGGGGAAACTGGACCCTGCCAGGCGAACAAATCTGCAAATCGGCCGAAACCATAAGAAGACCCTGATGGACCCTGAGACACTGGTTCGACGTGAGGTCAATTTTCCTACAAGTTATTCTTTTGACGGTCTGATTGATGAGTTAAAGATTTACAGCCGTGCTTTGTCGGCAGAAGAAATCCACAAAGCTTATACCTCAACCAAGCCCGATTCAGCCCCGCCACTTAAATGGCGAAAGCTGCCGGAACTACCCAAAGGAAACGGCAAATTCGGGGCTCTCCATTGCAAGCTGAAATTCTATCCGGAATGGGACAACCTCTGGCGCGTGGGTGATTATCCGGACATCGTGGTGAATTTCGACGGCAACCCATACCAGATGGTTTTCTGGCGAGGTACCAACTTCAATATGAACCTCGTTACTGAAAACGGTAAATGGGTCGGCGACCAGAGTGCCGAAGGCGGCGGCGGTAAGGTAATCGGCTGTTGTGAGCACATGTCCGACAAGCAGTGCCGCTACGCACACGTCCGCATGATTGAGAACAATGACGCGCGTGTTGTCGTTCACTGGCGTTACGCGGTCAACGATGTGCTTTACCGTATTGCGAATATGTTCGGTGACAGCTGGGGGGCCTGGGCAGATGAGTATTATTACATCTACCCCGACGGCGTGGCGGTGCGTGCCTTCACCGTATATAACATGCGGGGAGAGCATAGCACTACGGAACCGGCTTCCTACAACAATCCGGGGGAAAGAGCGGAAGATAACCTAAATGTGGATGCTCTTATACAGGCTAATATGCAAGGTGAAATACGCAGGCAAAGCTGGGACCCCTGGCCAAGCAGCGGCAAAGTCGCAGCACCTTTTTCCAACGACCTGCCGAACGCAAATATTAACCTCGTAAATTTCAAATCAAACAGCAAACCGTTCTATATTTATGAGCCGGGTACCAGTGTGATTCCTTACGGCGGCGGACTGATTGAAGTGCGTGACTATTCAAAGTTTCCGACATGGAACCACTGGCCGGTGGGCCAGGCGCCGTCCGATGGACGCTATGCTTTCTTTACCGACCGCGTTTCCAGTTCGGCGGTCACATCACCGGAACCAGCAGTTGAGGTTGAAAAAGACGGCACCAGCCATGGCCGGTTCATCATGGGCCTTACAAATGAACCAATCGAGAATCTCGCCCCAATTGCCCGGGCATGGCTTCAGCCTCCTGAGTTTAAGATAACCAGCGGCTCATTCATTAGCGAAGGATACAGCAGGGATGAGCGGGCTTTTATTATATCGAAAGAAGGCTGCGGCAAAACTGAATCGCTTGAGTTTGAAATAGCCGCCAGTAAAGAAAATCCAATAGTCAATCCGGCTTTTGTCATTAAAAACTGGGGCGAAGAAGATGCAGCATTGGAAATAAACAGCGAAAAAATCGACCGAGGCAACAGCTTCCGCCTCGGCCATCAGCACAAGCTCGAAGGCAGTGACCTGATTGTGTGGTTGAAGAGACAGGACTTCAAACCAGTAAAGCTGTCTCTTACACCTGTATGCGTCAATTAGAAAAGTTTAATGTCAAATTATTTTTGAAGGGGAAACCCAAATGAAGAACCTGGTTAACATTATTGTTTGCCTGATGCTGGTAATGCTTTTGTCAACTGCTGTTAGCGCCTCTGACTGCGGACTGGCAGCAAGATGGAAGTTCGAGAATCTAAACGAAGAAAAGGTCATCAGGCCTTTTGAAGAAGAGGAGGAGGGAGAAGATGAGGATGAGGATGAGGACGAGGACGAAGACGAAGACGAAGACGAGGATGAAGACGAGGATGAGGAAGAAGATGAGGATGAAGAGAGAGAGGAATTAGAGCAAGAGCTTGAAGAAGTGGAACTGGAGATTGAGCTGCTCAAGGAAGAAATGGAAGAACTGCAGGAAAAGATAGAGCAGGCAAGCGGCTCGGAAAAGGCGGAACTACAGGAAGGCATGGAAGCGCTTGAGCAGGAGATGGAAGGGCTCCGGGAAGAAATGGAGGAGTTAGAGGAAGAAATGGAAGAGGAGGAGGAAGAGTTTGAGGAGATAATAGTTCGCACAGTTTACGATGACATCGGCGACATCGCAGACCATGCCAGCGGCGCATACTTTAAGATAGTCCCCGGTGTATCCGGCAACGCGATACAATTGGATGGCTATACCAGCTATATCGTGCGTGAAGCGGAAAATGCACCTATAGTATCGGGTGATTTCAGTGTCGAGGCGTGGATTGCTCTGGGAGCTTATCCTACCCATTGGTGTCCCATAGCCGACCACAGCAGCGAATCCGAGAAAGGATATTTTCTGGGTATCGACGCCAAGGGACACGCCGGCTTTAAACTCACTGCCGGTAGTGAGCGTTACGAGGTCCAATCAGCCGAAAGGATACCTCTCAGAAAGTGGACCCATATAGCAGGTGTATATTGCCCGGAAGATGGCATGGCTCTTTATCTGGACGGCAAGAAAGTCGAAAGCAAAAAAGTCGATGGCAAATTCAAGCCCGCAGCCTGTGCGGACCTGCTCATCGGCAGACACAGCATAAAGAGAAAGCCTGATGGAACCATCCGGCCAAACGCTACCGAAGCCGTACATACATTCTACGATGGCTTGATTGACGAACTGAGTATTTACGACCAGGCCTTAAGTGCCGACGACATTTCCAAATACGTCGCTGACACCAAACCGTCAGCCAAGCCCGCCCTTTCGCAGCGTAAACTCCCCGCCGGTCCGGAAGGCCCGGGTAAATTCGGAGCTTTTTATACAACGCTGAAATATTACGATGCGTGGGACGCGCCCTGGCGAATCGGTCAACACGCCGACGTTGTGGTTCGGTTCGATGAATCGCCCTGCCGTTTTGTTTTCTGGCGGGGAACAAGCTACATTCCGCACTGGGTAACCGAAAACGGTATCTGGTACGACAATGAGTTCAATGAGACATGGAGTGAGTTAGGCTGCCACGAACCAATGTCGGACAAACGCTGTCACCACTCACATGTTAGAATTATAGAAAACACAGACGCACGCGTGGTGGTTCACTGGCGGTACGCGCTGGTTGACAACTGGTACAATCTCGCGAAAGTGGACGAGCTGACCGGCTGGGGAGACTGGACCGACGAGGTTTACACGGTCTATCCGGATATGATTGGCATAAGGAAAGTTACA
>Ga0307379_10007903_pt1 | contig 14388 bp, 10 predicted proteins | sample UN2MG_FD_202237 | JGI IMG/M metagenome (GOLD analysis project Ga0307379, IMG submission 202237) | Soil microbial communities from Risofladan, Vaasa, Finland - UN-2 | ecosystem: Environmental > Terrestrial > Soil > Coastal area > Acid sulfate soil | place: Finland: Risofladan, Vaasa | collected... | reverse complement strand
GCCGGCTTCTTCCCAAAGCGTCTGCACGCGACTCCATGCCGCCCGGCGCCGCGTAAAGACACCCCGCCGTTGCCGAAAGGTGCGATAGACTTCCGCGCGGAACCGCCGGGCAAGCTGCTCGACGGCCGCCTTTTCCCTTTGATCGGTCTCTCGCAGCAAGCCGAGCAGATCGGCTTCCGAGAGGGCTTTTCCCTGGGCCATTTGTCGAAGCAGGTAGCCGTACCGGGTCCGCCAGTCGGCCACTTCGTCTGGCCTGAGGACCACCCGGTTGGCGCGGTCCAGCCGCTGCAAAGTCTCGCGAACCCACTCCTCCCGGTCGGTAGCGTCCATCTGGGTCACGCGCCGGACGATCGCATGGCCTCCCGACGGACGGTCGTCCGCGCGCACCTCGGAGGGTGCCAGCAGTGCGGCACTCGCCAGAAGAAACGGGAGAGGTTGCATCAGAGCTGCCGGTTTTCAGAGTTGCTTAGCTGAGGAGAATCGAAACGCCGAGGAGAGCTGATATTATACCATCACGGGCGGTACGTGGCCTATTGCGAAGCCGCAAGCGGCTACGGCCCCTGTGGACTCGCGTGCGGAGGTTCGTGCTGGAACGTCGGGTTACTGCCGGGCGAAGGACCGCCCTGCATGCCGCCCTGTGGAGCCCCGTAGCCGGGACCATACCCGGGGCCGCCGTAATAGAGCGGATACCGGTTCCACTGCCCGTACGGATTGGACCAGGAATCGAAGGGCATCGTCCACGGACCCTGCGGATTACCCCACGGCCCGTATGGCGTCGCACCGGCACGGTAGGGGTATTGCCATTCGCCGTAGGGTCGGATCGCCTCGCCGGCGCCCCAGGTATCGACGACGTGCAAACGATCCGCGCTGCCGTCGGGCCCGCGCAGCGTCCATCGCCGGTGACGGTAACCGCTTTGGAAGTAGGTGGAATCGTCGCGCTTGTACGCCGGTTGCTTCGGCGCGAATTGGTGGACCCGCTTGCCGGTCTGCGGGTCGTGACTGTAGGTCGAGGGTCGGAAGATCCAACTGGCCTCGGCCCGGGCGGTCGACGCCGGGGAAAGCGTCGCGATCGCCATCAGGAAAACCAGGTGCCGTCTCATGGGGAGCCAATCTTGATGAGAATAAGAAACACGCCGAACGGCCGTGTGGCAAGAAAGCAACATTTCCGGCCGTTTCTGCGACCGGGAAACACGACCGCAGAAGCTGCAATTATCGTTCCTAACGGCGGAGGTGCGATTACAGTAGCCATCTCGCTCCGCGAGATGAGGCTTCATCTTGCGGAGCAAGATGGCTACCAACGCGCGCGGCCGTCACGGCGAGCGTTCCACCGTCAGCGGCAGGTTCTCCAGCGTACAGGTGCCGATTTGCCCGGCCTTCTCCGGGTCGTAGACGAGTCGGGTCCCCTCGGGCAGATCGAGCGAGAAGTTCGGAATCTTCCCGATGATCTCCTTCATGAACTCCTCTTGGCTCGCCGGATGCTGTCCGTGTTCTGCTTTGTACATCTGCATCAACTGAACGACCGGGAACAGGGCGATCTTCCTCTTGGCGTCGAAGTAGGCCGCGATCGGCGTGGCGACCGGTCCGGGGTCGTAGCCTTCGCCTTTCAGCCGCGGGGGCGTGTTGCCGGATTGCTGCGGTGTCTTGTCCCCTTCGCCGCCGCAGCCGGCCAGCATTCCTGCGGCCAAGATCAACGCGGTGAGACTGCGTCGCATGGCTGGTTCCTCCGATGGTGACGTGGAAAAGTCTATTCCTCGCCGTTGTCCGGCACGACCTGTTGCATCTTTCGGGCGCTGCGGATGACCGGACCGAAGGCTTGAGCCCGATCGGCCGAATCGTCCGCCGCCATGGCCGGTGCCAGTTCGAATCGCCACGGCTGCATTTCCGCCAAGACCGGCCGCTTGGTCATGTTGTAGTCCAAAGGGGTCAGCGTGATCAGGCCCTTGGCCAAAGCCGACAGGTCGGTCTCGTGTCCTTCGGTCGCACGGGGCGGCCCGCCGGTGATCCAAAAGTATTCGCGTCCCCACGGATCGAAACGCTTCTCGTAACTGTCGCCGTAGGGGGTGATGTCCATCGGCACGGTGACGACTTGGGGCACGACGTCCAGGGCGGATGTGGGAATGTTCATGTTGTAGAGTTGTGCCTCGGGCCCCTTCTTTTGCAGAATGCCTTCGATCACCGCGCGTGCCAGCCGAGCAGCCTTGTCGAACCGGGCGTTCTGGGCGAATTGCAGCGAGACGGCCACGCTGGTGATCCCGTAGAATGCCCCTTCGATGGCCGCGGCCACCGTGCCCGAATAAAGCACGTTGATGCCCGCATTGTGGCCCCCGTTGATCCCGCTGACGACCAGGTCGGGCGTTTGGGGACAGAGTTCGGTGATGCCGATTTTCACGCAGTCGGCCGGGCTGCCCTCGACGGCCCAGCCCCAATGGTCGTCGTCGTGAAAGACCTCCTTGACGATCAGCGGGGTCAGGTAGGTGATCGAATGGCCCACGCCGCTTTGCTCGGTGGCCGGGGCCACCACGCAGACCTCGCCCAGGAGCCGCAACTCCCGCTCGAAGGCCGCCAGTCCGGGGGCGTAGATACCGTCGTCGTTGGTCAGAAGGATGAGCATTGAAGTGAACAACTTCCGGAAATCAGAAGACCGATGACGCTTTCATCATAGCCGCAAGCATCGCGGGATTCAATGGGCCGAAAGCAAAGTAGCCGTCTCGCTCCGCGAGACGTGGCCGTATCTCGCGGAGACGTGGCTGCATCTCGCGGAGCGAGATGGCTACTTTGCGATCTTCCCGGGATTCTTACCGAAAGATCACGAACAGGCTCGCCGACGCCGCTACCATGACCAGCCACCAGAGCATCAGGTTGCGCAGCCCGCGGTTCAACTCGCGTTCGTGCGCCGGGAGCCGGGCCCAGCGGGGGTTCCAGATGGTGTCGGGATCGTAACGCTCGGTCGGGTCCGGTTTGAGCAGGATCGTCGAGGCGATCATTGCGATCAGGCACAGTCCCCATGTGACGGCCGCCCGGTTCAGCAGCGGCCTGATCCGCTCGATCACCGTTACCGTCTGCTCGACGTGCCCTTCCGCCAGGAAGGGCAGCCAGCCGGCCAGCCGCTTTTTGGCCAGGTGCCTGGCCACGACGGAATCCCGGGCCAGCCGCTTGGCTACCATGGCGTCTTCCGCCAACCGCTCTCGGGCGACGTCGTCTTCGAGCAGCCGCTGTGCAAACACCGGGTCTTGGGCCAAGTGTGCTCGAAAGACGTCGTCTTTGGCCAAAAGTCCGCGCACTTCGACGTCTTTGGCGAAACGGTTGCGCAGTGCCGGGTCCTTGGTCATCTGTTCCCAGAGATCGGCCGGGGCGCGTTGCCTGATGATGGCGTTGACGCGCCGCTGGACTTCGCCGACCTCGGCAAACCGGTCCTGAACGGCCGCCTCGGCGGCCAATTGGTCCAGTACGGCGGCCCGCCGCTTTGCGATCGCCTCGTCTTGCGCAAGATGTTCCTTCAAGACGGGATCTCCCGTCCGGGCGAAGCGATCGATCACGATCGGGTCCGAAAGATCTACGTTCGGCCGCATCCAGAGGACGGCCGTTCCCACCCAGAGCAAGGCCCCGGCGACGATCCCGAACACGAGCGTGAAGGTGGCCGCCCGGCCGTGGGCCCGTCGCCAGAAGAAGGCGGCGAGGAAGATCACCGCGATGGGCGGGGCGAACAGTGCGGCCATGTCCTGGATGTAGATGAAGATCCCCTTCTCATGCCACAACAGCAGCGGGGCCAGCGCGGTGCCGATCAGAATGATGACCAGCGTGGACCAGCGTCCCATGGCCACCATTTCGGCCTCGGAGGCGTTGCGGCGCAAGATCCTCTGGTACACGTCGATCGACCAGATCGTCGAGGAGGAATTCAGCACGCTGGAAACGGTGCTCATGATGGCCGCAATCAGCGCGGCCAGCATGATGCCCTGAGCGAACGGATTGCCGAGGAACGCCCGGATCATCTTCACGTAAATGGCGTCGCGGGGCTGGCCGAGGCCGAAGTGGGCAAACGCGATCATGCCGGGAAACACGATGATCAGCGGCAGGAACACTTTGAGTATTCCGCAGCCAATCACGCCCATCTTGGCGTCCCATTCGCTTTTGGCGCCTAAGCACCGCTGGATGTAGAACTGGTTCGTGCCCACGTACCAAAGCGAGAGCGTCAACCAGAACGTGGCCACCCCGGTCCATGGCGAGACGGGATGGTCGGCCGGCAGCAACAAGCGGACGCGTGAATAGTAGGCGTCCTCATCCGGCGTCCCCTTGACTTTCTCGGCCGGCTTGGCTTCCACTTCTCCGTCGGGTAGCTCCCTTACCACCGCGTCGCGGTTCTTTTCGATGACCGCGCCCAAACCGCCTGCCTTCTGGGTCCCGGCCCAAACCAGCAGCAGGCCGCCGATCAGCAAGACGGCCACCTGGAGCACGTCGGTCCAGACCACCGAGAGCAGCCCGCCGTAAATACAGTAAGCGGCCGTCACAATCGAAATGATCAGCACGGAGCCCATGAACATCCAATTGAATTCCGTCAGCGTCTTTTCCGAGGGCAGTTCGTAGAGGATTCGCCCGCCGGCATACAACGCGGGCACGAGCACCGCCAGAACCATGTGAAGCAGCGTCAAGCCCGCAAAGACCGACCGGGTCGTCTGGTTGTATCGATGTTCGAGGAACTCGGGGATCGTAAAGAGCTTTTTGCGGAAGAAGAAGGGCAGGAAGATCCAGATCAAGATGGTATAGGGAATGAAGTTTCCCCACTCGAACGTCGCCGGGGCCAGGCCGAAGACATAGGCCAACCCCACCATGCCCATGAAATGTTCCGTGCCGATGTTCGAGCCGGTCATCGAAAGCGAAACGGCGTACCAGGGGAGCTTGCGGCCGGCGAGGAAGTAATCGTCGGCGATGTTTCGTTCGCCCCTGGCGACCCAGATGCCCAATCCCAACGAGACGGCGAAGTAGACGGCAACGACGGTGAGGGTGATTGCCATGGCAACTCAACGGGTCGGCGGCGGGGTGGGGCCGGTCGGCGGTGGCGTGGGACCGCCGCGAGACGGAGCTGCAGATTGTTGTCCCGGCGGGGGATAAGCCGTCTGCGGCGGGGCGCTCGGGGCGCTTTGAGGCGGCGCGGTAGGAGGCGAAGCAAACGAGGCACTTTGCGGCGGCGCCGTCGCGACAATCGGCGTCGGTTGGGGGGCAACGGCCGGTCGCGGTTGCGCCACGGGCGCCGTAGCCGGTTGTGGCGTCGGAGTCTGCGCTTGTGCCGCGGCCGCTTGCCCTTGAGCGGCCGGTTGTCTTGCGGCACGAGCCTGTGTCTGGACCTTCTCGCCGTAACTCGGCTCGGGGACCGTCTCCAAAATCTTCTCGATCACCTGCTCCACGTCGATCCCTTCGGCGTCGGCGTTGAAGTTCGTGAAGATCCGGTGCCGCAGCACGGGAAACGCCATGGCACGGATGTCCTCGGCGGTGACCGAGTACCGCCCGTGCAGGATCACCCGGGCCTTGGACGTAAGAATGATGTTCTGCGCGGCCCGGGGACCGGCACCCCAGGCGAGCCAGTTCTTTATGAAATCGGGGCTCGGCGGTTCCTTGGGCCGAGTGGCCCGAACCAGATCGACCGCGTAATCGACCATGTGCTGCGTGGTGGGGACCTGACGCACCAGATGCTGGATCCAGAGGATGTCCTGTCCGCGGAGCACCGGCTTGATCTCGTGCTGTATCGCCCGGGTCGTGGCCATCACGATCTCGCGCTCTTCGCTCCGCGTGGGATAGCCGATGTTGATCGACAGCATGAAGCGGTCCAACTGGGCCTCGGGCAGCGGATAGGTGCCTTCCTGCTCGATCGGGTTCTGCGTGGCCATGACGAAGAACGGCGGTTCGAGCTTGTAGGTCTTCCCCGCCGCGGTGACTTCGTTCTCCTGCATCGCCTGCAACAGGGCGGCCTGCGTCTTCGGCGGCGTGCGGTTGATCTCGTCGGCCAGCACGATGTTGGCGAACACCGGCCCGTGGACGAAGCGAAACATCCGTTGCCCCGTGGCCGCGTCCTGATCGATGATCTCCGTGCCCGTGATGTCGCTGGGCATCAGGTCGGGCGTGAACTGGATCCGACTGAACCGCATCGCCAGGGCCTTGGCCAGCGTAGAGACGGTGAGCGTCTTGGCCAGACCGGGCACGCCGATGGTCAGGCAGTTGCCCCGGGCGAAGATGCAGATCAGCATCTGTTCGATCATCTCGTCCTGGCCGATGATCACCTTGTGGATCTCGCCGAGCAGCGCTTCTCGGGCCTGGGCGACACGATAGACGGCCTCTTCGGGGCTCATCTGGGGGGCAGTAGACACCGGCATAACCTATCGCGGTTCGGTCCTTCCGTGTGCGGAAGTACCCTTCGTTCCAAGAGATACACATTCTCCAATATGTTTACGTTAGTCGATGCGGGACATGCGTGCAAGCTCTCGCACGAGTTCCCGCCGGCTGCTGTCTCGCTTGCCGTGGCGGTTGGCAGGCCCTATGATTGAGCACTGCATCGAAACGGCCGCTTCGTGGACCCGGCCGGAGAGGGACGATTCGCCGCATTGCACGCACACAAGGAGAACGGACCATGAAGATCAGACGTCGTGAGTTTCTCGGGACCGCCGCGGCCGCGACGGCCGGCGCCTTGATGACCGGCAACCTGGCGGTCGCCGCACCGCAGACGGCCGCATCGGCGGACCTCGATCCGGTCGCTCTGGTGCCGCTGGGCAAGGCTCTGACGGTCTGCCGGATCTCCTGCGGCACGGGCATGCGCGGCGGCGGACGCCAGACCAACCAGACCCGACTGGGCAAAGAGAAGTTCGAGGCCCTGCTGCGATACGCCTACGACCAAGGCATCCGGCAGTTCGACATGGGCGACATGTACGGCACCCACCCCTACGTGGGCCGCGTGCTCAAGGGCAAGCCGCGGGAAGAGATCCAACTGGTCTCCAAGATATGGACCCGCCCCGGAGGCCTTCCCGAGAAGGAACGCCCGCTGGCCGACGTGCTGGTGAGGCGTTTCCTCGAGGAACTCCAGACCGACTACATCGACGTGTTGCAGATCCACTGCATGGACCGTCCCGATTGGACCAAGGAGCAGCGCCCCCAGATGGACGCGATGGCGAAGCTGAAGGAGCAGGGGCTGATCCGTGCCCACGGGGTTTCGATCCATTCGCTGCCTGCCCTGGAAGCCGCCGCGGCCGAACCGTGGGTCGACGTGATCCACGCCCGCATCAACCCCTACGGCCACCGGACCGACGCACCGATGGAACAGGTCGTGCCCGTGTTGAAGAAGGCCCACGCCGCCGGCAAGGGCATCATCGGCATGAAACTGATCGGCGAAGGGGGATTCGACCCCGAGCAACGCAAGAAAACGCTGAAGTTCGTGATGGATCTCGGCTGCATCGATTCGATGACCGTGGGATTCGAACAGCCGGAACAAATCGACGAGTTCGTGGGGAACGTCCGAGAAAGGTTGGCGGCACGGACGGAATGAGGGTTTGCTGCTGTCACCCCCCGCAACGCAGTGCGGGGGCGTTGTGTTTCTCCAGGCTGTGATCTCTGACTTTTAACCACCGATTTCTGACTTCTGATCTCCGGCTCTTGGCCCTTGTTCAGCCCGACGGAATTTCGAGATCTTGTGAGCGGCCGGCGGCGGGGAGTCGCGGCGGCCGGGGTGCGTCTGGCTTTGCGGCTGGGGGAAGTGCCGTACACCTGGGCCGTCCGCTGGCGGAACTGGTGCTACGACCGTGGTTGGAAGGAAACGCATCGCGTCGGCGTGCCGGTGGTCAGCGTGGGCAATCTCACGCTGGGTGGCACGGGCAAGACGCCCATGGTCGAATGGCTCGCCCGGTGGTTCCGCCGGCAGGGCGTGCGCGTCACGCTGATCAGCCGCGGTTACGGTGCCCAGTCGGGCGCGCGGAACGACGAGGCGTTGGAACTGGAGCAGAAGCTGCCCGACGTGCCGCACCTGCAGAACCCCAATCGGGTGGCCGCGGCAGAAACGGCCATCGAGGAGTTCGAGTGCCAGTTGATCCTGCTGGACGACGCCTTCCAACACCGCCGCATTGCCCGGGACTTGGACATCGTGCTGTTGGACGCCCTGGAACCGCTGGGGTTCGGCCACGTCTTTCCCCGGGGTACGCTTCGCGAGCCGATCGCCGGGCTGCGGCGTGCCGACGTCGTGGTCCTTTCCCGCGCGGACATGCTTCCGCACGCCGGGCGCGAGGATATCCGCCGCATCGTCCAACTGCACGCGCCCGAGGCCGTTTTTCTTGAGGCCAGCCACGCGCCTCTGGCACTGCTCGACTGCGGCGGTAAGGAGGCGTCTTTGGACTCGCTGGCCGGCCGGCCGGTGGCGGCCTTCTGCGGCATCGGCAACCCGGCCGGTTTTCGGCACACGCTTCGGGCGTGCGATTACCGGCTGGCCGATTTCCGCGAATTTCCCGACCATCACGATTACGTGCGCAGCGACGTGGCGTCGTTGGCCGATTGGGCCGGGCGGCTCGACGTGGAGGCGGTCGTCTGCACGTGCAAGGACCTGGTCAAGCTGGGTATCCCGGAGATCGGCGGTCGCCCGTTGTGGGCGGTGAACGTCGGGATCGATTTTCTGACGGGACAGGGCGACTTGGAGACGGAACTCGGGCGGTTGCTTGAAAGGCCCCCTAATCCACTGGCGTAGAGGTTGTCCGGCCTTCAGGCATTCACTTCAGCAGCGCGCTGAAGCCTGCCTGCTCGAAATGATGATCGGCGGTCAGTGCCTGGCTGAGTTGTTGCTGGTCCATCACCACGAACGATATGCAATCGGTCAGCGACCAGGTCTTGTCGTTGCGGCGGTCATAGAGGTCGAGACCGGCGTGGAACAGCTTCTTGGTTGCGCTGACTACCTCGATGCGCCGGTCGGCCTTCAGGTCGCGCACAAAGGGGACGAACACCTTCCGCAGATCGCTTCGTGCAAGATAGTTGCCAAGTTCCGTGAGAACCCAGTCGGTCGTCCAAACGGGTTCGGAGAAGTGCGACATGTAGTCACGTGCAGCGGCGTGATACTCATCGTGCCTGTTGAGGAAGGCCACGAAGAAGGACGTATCCGCAAACACCGCGCTCATGATTTGGGATGTCCATATAGATAGTGGTCGAGGTTCCGGGCCGCGTCGGGGGGCAGGTCTTTGGCGATGCCGGCGTATTTCATCAGTGGCGGCAGGTCGGCTGGGCCGTTTTCCTCATCGGTGGCTTTGTTGGCCTCGTCGGAAACCGACGGCGTGACGACGTCGACCTTGACCCGCGCGCCCTCGGGTAGGACCACCGCGTCGTCCAAGACCACCAGGCCGTTCTTGACGTGTCCTCGGTAGATCATGGCGATCTCCTCAGTCTTTCCCTTATTGTCCCCGTACTTGAACAGCCCTCCACTTCGGAGCGGGCGGTTGAATCGATCGAAATCCCGGGGAATGGTCTCCCCAAGGAAAAGCCCCCGAAGTCGTGCGACACGGGGGCTTTCTTGAATTAGATCCGGCAACACCTACTCTCGCACTTTTGGTACTACCATCGGCCCTGAAAGCTTAACTACCGTGTTCGGGATGGGAACGGGTGTGGCCTTTCAGGTATAGTCACCGGAAAGTGGCGGCCGGCACGCGTATGGCACCGGTCGCCGGGTTGTGGTTCAAGTGGCTGGCATAGCGGTCGGCTTCGCGTGGTCAGCTCTTCACTAACCACTACCCACTAACCACTATCCACTACTTAGGAGCATTGGATACATGCGGCCAAGCTTTCGCCCATTAGTACCGGTTAGCTGAACGCATTGCTGCGCTTACACATCCGGCCTATCGACCTGGTCGTCTTCCAGGGGGCTCTCGTGCGGATTGCACTTACGAAACCTGATCTTGGAGAGGGCTTCACGCTTATATGCTTTCAGCGTTTATCTTTTCCGTCCTTAGCTACCCTGCCGTGCCGCTAGCGCGACAACAGGAACACCAGAGGGACGTCCTTCTAAATCCTCTCGTACTAAAGAAGAACCTCCGCAAGTTTCGTGCGCCCACAGCAGATAGGGACCGACCTGTCTCACGACGGTCTGAACCCAGCTCACGTACCACTTTCATTGGCGAACAGCCAAACCCTTGGGAGCTTCTCCACCCCCAGGATGTGATGAGCCGACATCGAGGTGCCAAACCGCTCCGCCGCTATGGACGCTCGGGAGCGATAAGCCTGTTATCCCCGGAGTACCTTTTATCTGATGAGCGATGGCCCTTCCATACGGAACCACCGGATCACTAAGACCTACTTTCGTACCTGCTCGACTTATGGGTCTTGCAGTCAAGCACCCTTCTACCTTTACGCTCGACGCCTGATTGCCAACCAGGCTGAGGGTACCATTGCACTCCTCCGTTACTTTTTTGGAGGAGACCGCCCCAGTCAAACTGCCCAACTGAAACTGTCCATTGCCCGGTTTCACGGGAATCAATGTTAGAACTAAAGCATATCCAGGGTGGTATTTCAAGGATGGCTCCACCGAAACTGGCGTCCCGGCTTCAACGCCTCCCACCTATCCTACACAAAATATACCACAGCCCAATATCAGCCTACAGTAAAGGTTCACGGGGTCTTTCCGTCTTGCTGCGGGTACGTGGCATCTTCACCACGACTACAATTTCACCGGGTCACTGGTTGAGACAGTGCTTCTGTCGTTACGCCTTTCATGCAGGTCGGAACTTACCCGACAAGGAACTTCGCTACCTTAGGACCCTCATAGTTAGGGCCGCCGTTTACCGGGGCTTCGGTTGCGAGCTTCACCCGTGTTTCCGAAGAAACAGAAGGCTAACCCTCTTCCTTAACCTACCGGCACCGGGCAGGCGTCAGACGCTATACATCCTCTTGCGAGTTGGCAGCGTCCTGTGTTTTTGATAAACAGTCGCAGAAGCCGATTTACTGTGACCCCCAGAAGCTTGACACCTCCGAGGGTATCCCTTATCGCGAACTTACGGGATCATTTTGCAGAGTTCCTTAACCAGTGTTCTCCCGAGCGCCTTAGACTACTCGTCTCGCCTACCTGTGTCAGTTTTAGTACGGTCACCGACGCTTCGAAGCTTAGAAGCTTTTCTTGGACGTCCTTCAGATGACTATCGAAACATATACGTCTTTGTCCCGGCATTGAAGTCTGAGTGCTGCGGATTTACCTACAGCGACCTCGCCGCCAGGCGAGGGACATTTCTACTCGTCCCCTCACCCTTCAGACGCCGTCCCTCCATCGCTCCACGTCGGTGGCGCAGGAATGTTGACCTGCTATCCATCGTCTACGCCTTTCGGCCTCGACTAAGGTACCGGCTAACCCTGGGCGGAATTACCTTCCCCAGGAAACCTTAGGCTTTCGGCGAGCAGGATTCTCACCTGCTTTATCGTTACTCATTCCGGCATAATCACCTGTAGACCCCGACACCGCTCCTTACGGTACGGCTCGTATCTGATCTACAGCGCTCTCCTACCACTGCAGCAATCCGAAGATTGCCGCAATCCACTGCTTCGGTGACGGGCTTACTCCCGTTCATTATCGGCGCAGGGTTGCTCGACCAGTAAGCTGTTACGCACTTTTTAAATGGTGGCTGCTTCTAAGCCAACATCCTGGTTGTCACAGCAACCCAACCTCCTTAGTGACTAAGCCCATCTTCGGGACCTTAGCAGATGGTCTGGGTTGTTTCCCTCTCGACCGCGGAGCTTATCCCCCGCGGACTGACTCCTGAGATAGTCGCACCGGTATTCGGAGTTTGGTTCAGCAGGGTACCCCGGAAAGGGCCCCAAACCGATTCAGTATCTCTACCCCCGGTGCGTAGTGGCTCAAGGCTAGCCCTAAAGCTATTTCGGAGAGAACGAGCTATCTCTGGGTTTGATTAGACTTTCACTCCTCCCCACAAGTCATCCCCTCGGTTTTCAACCCAAGTGGGTTCGGTCCTCCACGCGATATAACTCGCGCTTCAACCTGCTCATGGGTAGATCACCCAGTTTCGCGTCTACCGCCAATGACAAATTCGCCCTATTCAGACTCGGTTTCCCTTGGGCTCCGGCCCGGAAGGCCTTAACCAAGCCACGGACGGTAACTCGCCGGATCATTATGCGAAAGGCACGCCGTCACACATTCCCCCACCCTCACCATCCCCCACAGGAGGAGTGTGAGGGTGGGGGCATAGTGCTCCGACCGCTTGTAGGCACATGGTTTCAGGTTCAGTGTCCTCCCCTAGCGGGGGTTCTTCCCATCTTTCGGTCACCCTACTGAGTTCACTATCGGTCGTCAGGGAGTATTTAGCCTTACGGGATGGTCCCCGTAGATTCAGTCGGGGTTCCACGTGACCCGACCTACTCAGGTACCCCTCGGGAGGCTGCACCGCTGTCGCGTACGGGACTGTCACCCTCTGCGGTTCGAGTTTCCACACGATTCTGCTAGCAGACAGCTTGGTAACTCCCATGTGAGAGGCCCTACAACCCCGCAGAGGAAAACCTCCGCGGTTTGGGCTGTTTCCGTTTCGCTCGCCGCTACTCGGGAAATCGATTTTTCTTTCTTTTCCTGCGGTTACTGAGATGTTTCAGTTCACCGCGTTGGCCGTACATGCCTATGAATTCAGCATGCACCAGTTCAGGAATCCCGGGCTCAACGCTCGTTTGACAACTCCCCCGGGCTTATCGCAGTCTTCCACGCCTTTCAACGCCTCCTGACGCCAAGACATCCCCCATGTGCCCTTAGTAGCTTGGCCACATGAATCCAACACTCCAGTTTCGAAGCTGGACCCATGACCGGCTACCGAGATCGACCAAAAGGCCGATCCGAGTAACGCATGCTCTTGACCGCCGCGGGACGTCAAACGCCAAGCGTTTTCCTCCTGCGTCGGTCATCTAAGCGCCTTTGGAACCAAACGAGATGCACCGCGAAGCACACCACGTCCGTTCACACATATAGATGCCACTTTTACCACAACCAAATTGTCAAAGAACTACTCTCAAAGCCCCAACACACGGGGCCTCAGGACCTGTCAGTTCGACAGGAGACAAATTCGCCGAAGCCGATCGTCGAGGAACTCGTCTCCCGTCCAACTATACTTCGCTCGCCACTGGGAACCTTTGAATATATACCCGCTTGAAATTCTTGTCAAAGGGCAAAATGAAAAAATTCTTGGGTAACGCTCCCCCGACTCGGTCGGCCCCGTTTCCCTTCTGGGGAGTGGTCTCGTCCGTGCGACAACCATATTATATCGGCCGCACCACGGCCGGCAAGCCAGTGGGGCTCAGAAAACCGCCAATTCCCGACCTTCCCGCCAGGCGGCGGATCTGATCCTGCTCGGACGGGACGGCCGGGGACCAGCTTCCCCCCGTTCTGTGCGACCGGTATACCACAGTGGGTTCATCAGGAGCGATGCAATGGGACTTACCGTGTTGGAGATCGAGGTCGTCGGCAACCCGGCCCATCCGGAGGTGACCGAGACGGTGCATTTGCTGGTCGACTCCGGGGCAATCTATTCTGTGATCCCTTCGCCCATCCTGGAGGGCTTGGACATCGAGCCTTCACGGTGATCGCGTCGGAGGGGCCTGTCATCTTCGGTGAAGAGGGCGACAGCAACGGGTAATTCTTCCAAAGCCCCGGTTGACATTTCGGGCCGTTCTGATAAACTCTCGTTATGGTAACGGTGTGCAGGTGGTCGGCCGCTTCTGCTGAAGGGCCGACGAACAGGGAACTCCGGTGCAATTCCGGGACGGCCCCCGCCGCTGTGACCGAACGCGATTAGGGTGACCTATTTCACTCTGCCATTGTTGGGGTCGGTTTCGGCCGACCACAACGAGAAGGCCAGGTCGCCTCGAGTTCGGAAGTCAGAAGACCTACCGCACGCCGCTGCACGCGTATCTTCCACGTGGGAGGGAAGTTCGTGCAGAAGCAAGTTCCTTCGGTTTTTCCCCAGCCGAGTTAGGCGAGGCAGCGAAGAAACGGTCGCGGTTTCCGGGTCTGATCCAGCGGGCACAACGGGCGCTTTGCGTGGGCGCTAGCGATATGCCATGGTTTTCGTTCACTTTTCAAGAGGTTCAAGCGATGTTGACGCGACTGACGTACACGACCGTTCTGTTGGGACTGATGCTCGGTTCGATAGCCCATGCCGGACTCTATTCCCAATACTCCAACGATCCGGACAACCCCCACGATCCGCCGATCGAAAAGACGGACCCCCGGATCATCGAGTGGGCCGACACCATCGTCGATTACTCGCCGGCGCCGGGCGTGGGCGTTTACGTCCAGTGGGACACCCAGGAACCGATGCCCGACGTCGGTTTTGCCGCACCGATCACCGGCATCGGGTCGCTGGGCGATCTCTATGACCCGGCCTTCCCGCCTGC
>Ga0307379_10007902_pt1 | contig 14389 bp, 18 predicted proteins | sample UN2MG_FD_202237 | JGI IMG/M metagenome (GOLD analysis project Ga0307379, IMG submission 202237) | Soil microbial communities from Risofladan, Vaasa, Finland - UN-2 | ecosystem: Environmental > Terrestrial > Soil > Coastal area > Acid sulfate soil | place: Finland: Risofladan, Vaasa | collected... | reverse complement strand
AGAAAAGGTAAGATACCCAAAAAGACCATATGTAAGATCAGGATACATTGTTTTACCAAAAGAGACTTCGAAGACCACCATTCTTAACAAAATTTCACAGAAATTACTTTTGAAAAGAACCAAGCAGCCAAAATAAGATCAATTATAGCTCTCAGCTAAAGTATTGTTGACAGAAGTCTATGAAAAGAATATGATCCTTACTTGTTTTAATTGCAGGAGGTAGGCGAAATAATGCACCTTGCCGGAAGTGGTAGAGTGATCATTCAACTATCAGATGAATTGTCTGAAGGCGTGATTCTCTGTGACGAAAAAGGAACTAAGGTTGCAAAAGTAATGGAATTGATTGGTCCAGTAAAAAGACCATTTGCATCAGCAATGCCATTAACAAATAACATCAAAAAATATATCGGCAAATCTGTTTTCGCTGCTGAATTATCTCCTGTTAAAAAAGAAAAATTTAGGAGAAGAAAAAAATGAACATACTAGAACCCCAAAGCTGTCCTGAATGTAATTCATCATTAGTAGATGACATTCAGAATGGTGAAATAATCTGTTCTGGATGCGGCGTAGTTGTCGCAGATCAGATTGCAGATTCTGGTCCAGAAATCAAAAGTTCGAATCTTGAAGACAAAACGAAGCTTGCAAGAGCAACAGGACAAACATCTTATTCTCAACATGACTTGGGAATAGCAACTGAGATTTCAATGAGTACAAAAGACTTTAGTGGAAAATCAATTAACCACGAAGTTGCAAATCAAATGCACAATCTCAGAAAATGGCAACAAAGAGTTCGTGTTTCCTCACCAAGAGAGAGAAGATTAGCAAATGTTTTGTCCAAGATGGGTGAAACATGCAATGGCTTGTCTCTTTCAAAGAATGTTTTGGAGACTGCCTCAATAATTTACAGAAACTTGGATGGACATATTGATGTGAAAGGAAAATCCGTGGCAAGCATTACTGCAGCTACAATTTACATGGCGTGCAAACAATGTCATGTAGTTCGATCACTTGAAGAGATTGTCCGAGGAATTTGTTCACCAAAAGATGTTAAATCAAAAACAAAACTTGCAGCGAAATATTATAGAACCATGGTAATGGAGATGGGACAAAATACTGCCCCAGTAATCACCATGGACAAATACATCTCAAAGATTGCAAATATGACACAGACAGAGGTTAGAGTTGAAAGACTAGCCTTAGAAATTGCAGAGAAAACCAAAAATAGTACGCTTACAGATGGTAAAGCACCAAATGGAATAGCTGCAGCATACCTGTATGTTGCCTCAGTTTTACTTGGTCAGAGCATCCTACAAAGAGATGTATCAAGTATTTCCGGCGTTACTGAAGTCACTATCAGAAATAGATGTAAAGAGATTCTAACAAGTTATCAACTCAAAATTATTTTGAAACCATCTCTGGCCAAAATTTAATCCCCCCCCTCTTTTCATTTTATTAAAAAGTGCGTTAGGATCAGCTAAATTTCGTGGGTATTATATATAGAAACAAAACAAAACGCCTCATGGTAGTGCTTGAAATCAAAGATCTTCATGTAAAAAGAGAAGGAAAAGAAATTCTAAAAGGAGTAAATTTGAAGACAGGTCCTGGAGAGGTACACGCTATCATGGGACCAAATGGTTCTGGAAAAAGTACCTTAGCTTATACCTTGTTAGCACATCCAAGATATGAAGTCACACAAGGCGACATTCTTTTGGATGGAGAGAGTATTTTGGGTTTAACTGCAGATCAACGTGCAAAAAAAGGATTATTCTTAGGATTCCAATATCCCACAGAAGTTTCAGGTGTAGGATTCTCACACTTTCTTAGGACAGCTTACAATTCACTTAGCAAAGCCCTTCAAGGAGATGATAGAGAAGTGTTCATCACTGTTAGAGAGTTTCAAAAATATCTTAAAGAAAATCTTAACAAAGTTGGATTAAAAGAAGAATTTCTTTCAAGATATCTTAATGAAGGATTTTCAGGAGGGGAGAAAAAGCGAGCTGAAGTTTTACAAATGGCTGTCTTAAAACCAAAAATTTCAATTTTAGATGAGCCAGATTCTGGTTTGGATATCGATGCAGTTCAATCAGTTGCTAAAGCAATTAGTGAGGTAGCAGGGAAGGATGCAACAATCATCATTATTACACACTATGCAAGGATTTTAAAATTTTTAAATAAACTTGATTTTGTTCATGTATTTGCAAATGGGCAGGTAATTAAAACGGGTGATGCATCCCTTGCAGATAAATTAGAATTGGAAGGTTATGAATGGGCTCTCGAACAGCATACTTGATCAAAAAATAATATTCTCTCCAACAAGTTTAAGCGATATTATTTTTAACGTTTTTTGTGATATACAAATTAACTGTAAAATTTCATAAGGATTTTTTGGAAATATCCAAAAATCACATCACAATCGGCATTACATCAAAACCTACACGAGGCGAAGCAAATAAAGAAATTATCAAAAAACTATCAAAGCATTTTCAAATACCAACATCTAGTATTCAAATAAAGTCTGGACACAAGTCACAGCAAAAAATTTTAGAAATTCTACATTAGAGAATCTAGTTTTTGTTTAAATAGGGTTTAGAAAGTGCTAAAACATGGAAGTCAACGATGATGAGAAATACTATTTCAGTTTTTCATTTTTTCAAATCGACCCTAAATGGAGATGGATGGCAGATTTGGCCAAAGAAGAGTCTGCCAAAGAGGTAGAAAATGTCATTAAAAATTCGGGCATTATGTTTAGGTCATATTCAAATCTTGGATTAAGAGATGATGCTGATCTTTTATTTTGGTTTGCTGCAAAAACCATTGACGAAATTCAATCAGTCATTGAGAAATTATACAAAACGGTATTTGGAAAGTACATTGTACCTTCAAAAACATATCTTTCATGTACAAGACCATCAATTTATGTAAAAGAAGGAAAACCACTTGGTTTTGTTTCAGGAACAGAACAAAAAAAATACGTAATAGTTTATCCCTTTACCAAGACGAGAGAGTGGTATCTTTTACCAAAGGAAAAACGCCAACAAATAATGGATGAACATATTGAAGTAAGCAAGAAATATCCACAAATTGTACTTAACACGACATATTCTTTTGGGATTCATGATGAAGATTTTATGCTAGCCTTTGAGGTAGACGATATTAGAGATTTTCAAGATCTAATTATGGATTTAAGAGAAACAGAAGTATCTTCATACGTCAAAAATGATATACCCATGATTGTGTGTGTAAAAAGGGATATTGTTCCTCTGATATCAAGCATGGGCTAAAAATTTCACATAAATTATTTCAATCTGCTTTTTAGAGATAAATTTCACTAGAAGATAAATATTATGTTTTTGAATCTTGGATAAACATAAATGAACAAATTTTAGAGATTATATTAGTTAAGATTTAATCTAAACAAAATTCAAAGAGATGACAATATGAAATACAAAACTTTAGGAAAAAGTGGAATCAAAGTATCCGAGATAGGTTTTGGGGCTTGGACCATTGGGCTTGATTGGTGGGGTAAAAAAATTGAAGATGATGAAGCTAAAAGAATGCTTAAAAAAGCATATGATGTTGGAATTAATTTTTTTGAGACTGCCGACATGTATGGTAAAGGAAAAAGCGAAAAGCTAATTGGCGAGGTATTCCATGGGATGAGAGAGGAAATTGTAATTTCTTCAAAATATGGATATGATTTTGCTAATGTTGAACAAATTGGCCATACAGAATTACCACAACAGTTTGATAGAAAATTTACAGAACAAGCCCTTGATGCTAGCTTGGATAGATTGCAAACAAATTATATAGATTCTTTTGGAATGCATAATCCCAAGATAGATCAGATTAGAAACAATGAACCTTTTGAAACTTTTGATAAATTGATTCGCGAGGGTAAAATGAAAACAGCCCAAGTAGCTTTGGGACCAGCAATTGGATGGACTCAAGAAGGATTAGAAGCAATGGATAGGGATAACGTGTCTTCCGTACAAACTGTATACAATATTTTAGAGCAAACGCCTGGAAATGATCTTATCAAAAAGGCAGCCCAAAAAAACGTAGGAATACTAGTTAGAGTTCCTGATGCTTCTGGGATTCTGACAGGTAAGGTAAAGGCAGAAACAGTGATCCCAAGTAATGATCATAGAAAAGATAGAAAATTACAATGGAGACAAGAGGCATTGAAAAAGGTTGAACAATTCAGGCATATTGCAGAAAGAAATGACTTAACCATAACAGAATTTGCAATAAAGTTTATTTTAACAAAAAACCCAATTGCATCTGTTTTGCCAACTGTTGTTAGCGAAGAAGAGATTGAATCGTTTGCCGCAATTTCAGATGGAAATTATATTAAATCTTCAGATATGAAAGAAATTGAAGAATTGTATAATACTTGGCCAGCATATGAATTAAAAGCCACTCCGCTGGCAATCTAATTTTCATGAAGTATTCAATAGATGATAAAAAAACTCTAGGAATTATAGAGCGAATGAAATTTGCTCAAATTGGAGAATATAAAAAATGGGAAAAAATAATCAAGAAAATAAAGGAAAATCAAGACCTTTCTTCCTTGGAATTAGAATATTTTTCTAAATTTACCAGAATTTACAAAAATTCAACTACCACTAATCGAAGCAAAATTTACCACACAAGACTATCTGAACATGACGAAAGACCCCCATGCAGAGCATGTAAGGAAAAATCAGAGTTTTATTGCAACATGAATGATGAATATTTTTGCACAATTCATGTGGTAGGACACGATAAAAACGAAATTTAGGAAGCAGGTATAATCTCTTCAAAACTAAAGGAATTTTCTACGAAATATTCAACTCGAGTTTTTTTAAATTCACGAGAACTAAAAAGAATGCGATATTCATCAACATTGATTTGATCTTGGATTGTCTTTGCCATCTCATTTGCCTCAACATGAGTTTTACAGTGAATCATTGAAAAGACATTGTATGGCCAGTCAGAATAGGTAGGTCGTTCATAACAATGACTAACTTGAGGAAAAGATCCTAGTTTTTCTCCAACTTCAGATATCTTATCTTCAGGAACTTTCCAAACAATCATACCATTTGCAGTAAATCCAACTTGTCTGTGTCTTAGAATTGCCGCAAATCTCCTCATAACTCCAATTTCTTGATATTCTTTCATCTTTTCAAATAATTCATTCTCTGTAATCCCAAGATTATTTGCGGCCTTTACAAATGGTTCATCAATAATTTCCATATCTTTTTGTAATTCACGGATAAAATCTTTGTCTTGTTCTGTAGGGTCAAATTTTACATTTTTAATCTCTTTTTTCTCCTCAGTTGGAGCAATCTCGTGTTTCTTGGTATCTACCATGTCAAGCTTTACGCCGATTTTGAAAAGTTGTAAAGTAGGAAGCATTCGTACCTTTTTAATTCCTTTTAACACGTTGAATTTGTCAATCTCTGTTTTCAAATCAGATCCAGGAGGTACAGCCAAAGTAAACCAAAGATTAAACTCATGATCACGTTCATAATTATGGCTGACACCAGGATGTCGATTTATTTGGCTTGCAACATGTTCTAGTTTATCAGGTTCAATTTCCATGGCGACCAAGGAACTTGTATACCCAAGCTTCCTCGTATCAAAAATTGCACTTAATTGACGGAGAACACCTTCTTTTTTTAGATTATTCAAACGTTTTTTTACAATTTCTGAACTAGTATCGAATTTTGTAGCAATTGCATCAAAAGGTCTTGTAACAAGTGGAAAAGTCCATTGAATTTCATTAAGCAGTTCTTTATCAAATTCATCAATTGAACCCATTAAGTCAACAGATTGTGTATTCAATTAAAAACGTAGCTGGAATTTTGCACTCTATTTTAAAATGTATAAATAGAATTTGCATTGCCTTTGATCGATGATAATTAATCTAAATTTACAGGGCAAAAAAGTCACGGTAGTTGGAGGAGGAAAAGAGTCATTAAAACGAATTAATTCTCTTCTAAACCAAAATTGCAAGATAACAGTAATCAGTAATGAAAAAAGTAAATCTATTGAAAATCTGGTAAATAAGAAAAAAATTGAATTTAAAAATCAAAAACTTGAAAATGCAGATTTTTTATCAACAGAAAAGCCGTTTCTTGTAATTACTACAACTGATGACAAGAAATTAAATCAGTTAATAATCAACAAGGCAAAAAAAAATAAAATTATTGCATATAGCTCAGATAATCCAGAATGTAGTGATTTTTCCAATCTGGCCATAATAGATTTTGAGAATTTAATTCAAATCGCCATATTTACCGGAGGAAAAAGTCCAGCCATGTCAAAAAAAATAAAAGAGCAAGTAGAGAAAATTTTAGAGAAAACAATCACCAGAGAGGACCTTGCTCAAATTAAAATTCAGCAGATCGCAAGAAATCTTGCTAAAATTAAAATAGGTACTCAAATCCGACGAAAGGCATTCCTAAAAAATATCATGAGTGATAAAGAAATTAAACAGTTAATAAAAGACGGAGAGCCCAAAAAAGCTGAAAATCGTGTCATTGCAATACTAAGGACTTGGAAATGAAACAAAATATTATTAATGCCCGTGTTACTTTTCGTAATTCTCCAATTCATATTTTGGAGAAATTTACGATAAGAGATGTAGAAGCTGCTTATTCACAATTCAGGGAACATTCTGGACTAGATGAATGCGTGATAATCCAGACGTGTAACAGAATTGAATTATTTGGAAAATCGAAAAACTTTGATCAAGAAAAAATTAAAAAAACTTGGGCATCACTTGCTGGATTAGATAGGGAATTATTTGAGGAAAATTTACAAATTGATGAAAACGACAAGGCTTTACATCATTTGTTAAGACTTACCTCAGGATTAGACTCCATGGTAATTGGTGAAGAACAAATACTTGGACAAATAAAAAACTCAATTACTTCTGCTAGGAACATAAAGGCATCAGGTCAACATCTCAATACTTTATTTGATAAAGCAATTCGCATCGGAACCAAAATTAGAAATTCTAGTGGGATAGGTCAAGGAGGAATTTCTGTAGGATCAATGGCGGTGAAATTAGCAGAGGAGAATATTGATGAGTTAAAATTCAAGAAAATTTTGCTGATTGGGACAGGAGAAGTATCAACCCTAGTTGCAAAATCTCTCCAAAGAAGAGGATATGATTTTTCAGTCACCAGTAGAACCCTAGAAAGATCACAGGTGTTTTGTGAAACAATGGGAGGAAAACCAGTAAAATTTGAAATTGTGTTATCAGGATTTGAAAATTATGATGTGCTATTTGTGGCAACAACTGCACCATATTTCCTAGTAACTTTTGATAGAATTACAAATGCAGTTGAAAAAAGAAAGAGTGGAATGATGATCTTAGATTTATCAAATCCAAGAACAGTAGATGAAAGAGTGGCAACAATTGGAGGAATAAAATTAATGAACTTAGACCAGATAGCAGAAATGGTCGAGAAAAACATGAATGCACGGTTAAACAAGGTAAAATCAGTTGAAAATATAATTAATGAGGAGGTAATTGTATTGGAGGCTTCGATGAAAAGACTAGATGCAGAACCACTTGTAAAAGATGTATTCAAAAACATTGATTCTTTGCGCCAAAAGGAATTTGAAAAAGCAATGTCGATGTTAGACGAAAAAGATGAGAAAAAAATTAAAATTATTGAAGAGTTGACCAAAGCCCTAGTAGAAAGCATTGTTTCTACGCCCATGAATAATATTAGAAAAGCGTCAGAGCAAGGAAACCCCGATTTATTAGAAGCTGCAAGCGAGTTGTTTGATTATAACAAAAAAGAGCAAGAATAGACTAAGATTATATTTTGCTCGAATAGAATTTTGATATGTCTTTTCCTGATAAACGCCTTCGAAGATTAAGAACTTCTGAGAAAATGAGACAGCTTGTTCAAGAAACTACTCTGAATCCTAGTGATTTGATATGTCCGGTATTTGTTCAAGAGGATTTACAATCTAGGATTAAAATAGAATCAATGTCAGAAATTGAAAGATTGCCATTAGATGACATTAATGACGAGATAGGAACAATTTCAGATTTGAATATTCCAGCAATTATGTTATTTGGCATACCCATAAGAAAAGATGAGGAAGGAACTTCTTCATTTGATGAAAACGGCATTGTTCAAAAAGCAATCTCTCAAATTAGATCAAATTTTGGTGATAAGATTGTAATTATGGCAGACGTTTGTTTGTGCCAATATACATCGTCGGGTCATTGTGGAATTATTCGAGGTGATAAAATTGACAATGATTCAAGTATTAAGACGTTATCAAAAATTGCCGTAAGTCAGGCAAAAGCTGGTGTTGATACGGTTTCTCCATCTGCAATGATGGATGGTCAAGTAGCTGCCATACGAAAAGCTTTGGATGAAGAGGGATTCACAGATGTATCCATTATGTCTCATTCTGCAAAGCATCGTTCATCATTTTATTCACCATTTAGAGATGCAGCTGAATGTGCACCAAAATTTGGAGATCGAAAAACGTATCAAGTTCCATTTACTAATGCTCGAGAAGCAATGATGGAAGTTGAAACTGACATCAACGAAGGTGTAGACATTGTTATGATAAAACCGGCACTATCGTATCTAGATTTGATTGCCGAAACCAGGAGAAGATTCAATGTTCCTGTTGCCGCATATAGTGTTTCAGGAGAATATGCTCTTGTGAAGGGTGCAGCATCACAAGGATGGATAAATGAAAAAGACATTACAGAAGAAATCCTATATTCTATCAAAAGAGCAGGTGCAGACATGATTGTAACTTACTTTGCCAAATATGCAGCAAAATTCCTTCAAGAACCATGAGAAATGACGAGAGATTTGAAATCGAGAGATCCTTTGATTTACTTCCTCATGTGATAGGATGTAGCTGGGCTTCAATCTGGTTTAGGATGAATGGAATCAAAAAACCAACTCGTGATGAATTTCGTAAAAAAACAATAGAATATTTCAAAATGGCCAAGCCTGTCTTTGATTCTTATCCCAAAGAGGAAAAATTTCTGGCTATTCAAAAATATATAGATTTTAGAAAAAATAACGAAGTACAAAAGATTTCAGAGGGATTAAACCCAGAAGTGGAAAAAAGATATGACAGATATGTAGATTATGGATAAAAATATTCTAATTCATTTTTAAGTTCAGATAAGAAAAACTTCAAAATCATTGTCCTTTTTTTTGCCTCGATTTTTGCACTTTTAGTATTCATTAAAAATTCAAGTTTTAATAATTTTTTATAGAAATGATCTAGAGTCCAGATTTTATCATTAGGGGTTCGTGTCTTACAAAATGGATCCTCTGTATTATACAAAGATCTTTTCTCTGAACCACCTACTGTAAAAACTCTAGCAATGCCTATTGCACCAATAGCATCTAACCTATCAGCATCCTGTAAAATTTTACCTTCAAGTGTCTTAGGAATTTTGCCTCTTGAGAAGCTATGATCATGAATTGCCTCGGAAATTATATAAATTTCCTCCGAGGTAAAACCTAATTTTTTTAGAATCTTTTTTGATTCCTCAGAACTCTTTTGCGATGAAATATTTGAACGCTTATCAGATTTAGGATAAGAAATAATATCGTGCAATAATGCAGCACTTAGAACAAGTTTTTCATTTACTTTTTCTTTTTTACATAACTTCTGAGCATTTTTGTAGACTCTCATAGTATGGTTAAAATCATGCGCCGAATCATGTTTCATTCTTTGTTTTACGTGTTTTTGAAGTAATTCAATATCGTCCATCTAGAACCGCCATAGTTTTGGTTTTGTAAATTTTAGTTTCCTCTGAGTAATTAAGATTGACCAATTAATAGAGGCAAAGAAAATAATTAAAATTATTCCAACAACGTCTACTAACAAGATTCCTAAAAGTCGGTCCTCGAAAATTTCTAAAAATGGTTTTAAAACTGCATTTCCAAGATATATCATAATAATATAGGATAAAACTCGCCCAAACCAAAACCCTATGTAAATTCCAATATTTTTTGAACGCATCAAGCCATATGTGATAAAAAGCATGTTGCTTGGAAGAGGAGTCGCTCCAAAAAGAAACGAGGTAATCACATATCCAAATTTTTTTCTATTTAGATAATCACCAATAACGTCAAGATTTGATTTTTGTTCTTCTCCAATAAATTTTCTAAATAATCCACTAATTTTTTTTAGAAAAAATCGTCCTATTGTAGACGCAGTGGCACCGACTACAGATAGCAAAATAATATTCAGATTTGGATCAAGAAGATAAAATGATGTCAGAACTATCCAACTTGGGGGCATAAGAAGAGGGGAGGCATTGATTGCAACTAGTATCAGAAAAATTCCAAAGTAAGATAATTCCCCGAAGATTTCTAAAATATCTACCATTTTACTTTCATTGATCTTAATTATTTTGCTTCTAAACCCTTGTTTTTACCATCAGCCATGTAGGATGTGTGAAATGATCGCTAATTATCAAAAAATTACACCAATTTCAAATCTTGTTCAATGATTTGTAACATTTAGGAAGAATCATTCAATATACTTATAAGGAAATTGTGTATTATTTACTCCGTGTCAGAGATTTCTTGGAAATGTTTTCGATGTAATCTATCTTTTAAAGAAGAAGACATAGCCAGCTTGCATAAAGAAATCTCCAATCATTCTGTAACTAAAGTCAAATCAATTACAGCATAATTTTTAAAAATTTTAAAAAATATGTGATTATTAAAAAATCTAATGCAGGAGGTGGGATTTGAACCCACGAACTCCTAAGAGAAAGGATTTCCTATTATTGGATCTTGAGTCCTTCTCGGTTGACCGGGCTTCGATACCCCTGCATTGGAATTTAATATGGACCGATATTTTTCAATTTCTATTATGAGATTTGGAAAAAATACAGATTTTACTGACTGTTTTTCCTCCTTTTCCTTGAATTTACAATCAGTTCCAGTATTTTTCCAAGGATTCGAAAGAAAAGTCCTGTTCGAGATAGTATTCGCCATCTTTTCAAAAAAAACGATTCTTAAAACATTCCCGTAAATAGGCATGAAATGAATGAAAAAGTGAAAATATTGATAACAAATATAGATCGCAGAAATTTATTATAAATTATCACCCAAAATATTTTATTTTCAAAGCTTTTAATTGTGTGAATTATGGTGAAAAATACATGGAAGAATCTAAACCTATTTCACAAGTGAGAAATATGCGTAGTGGAATCAATACAAAAGGCGTCGTAAAGAGTATGGGAGACCCAAGAACTGTCAACCTCAAAAGTGGAGGAACCATCGATGTATGTGAAGCAGTGATGGCAGATGGAGAAACAGAAGATGATCAAGTTAAGCTTACTCTTTGGGGAGATGACATAAAGGCAGTGAACATAGGTGACACTGTTGTCATTACAAATGGATATACAAATTCCTTTAAAGACGAGGTTTCCTTAACCAAAGGAAAATTCGGAAAGATGGAAATTAATCCTTAATTAACGATATTCTTAAAATTATTTTTTTGCGATTATAGTTCTTATTATGTAGATTTTTTTAATTTTGATGCATATTTTATATGATTTTAGGTCTTGCTAAAATTAAACAGTGTTAAAATTAATCATCATAGAGATCTTGTAGTTCCCTTACATATTTTAAAACTAGTTTTTCAGTCATATTTATCAAGTGAGTGGCCTCCTCATCATTTAGATGATTTCTCCCATTATTTGTGGCATTTTGTATTAAAGTTTCAATTTCATATGCTACAATATCACTATCCTTATCCAATTTCATCTATCGCCAAACAGTTTATCAAAAAATAATACTTAAAGCGGATCCTCTGTCTCATGGTTTTTTAACAATGTACAAATTAGGAGATATTAGGCATGAAACACTATCAAAATACAGAGGCACTTGATTTTGACTAAAAATATCATAAATAAAAATGGATTTAAAAGAATGTATGCAGTATTTGAACAATTAATTATTCATAACAGATGCACCTAAATTAAAAAAAGTTGAACAATAAAAAAACAATAACCATCTATAAAAAATTTCAAGAAGAGTTTGGGATTGATGAGTCAGATATCACCATTGCCGAAAAATTACACCTTGAACTTTTAGAAAAAAATCCATTCAAGTATGAATCAGTTTATCTTATTGCAGCAGTATGTATTTATGCAGTATCGCACATGTTACCTAAAAAAATAACGTTTCAAGATATTGAAAAAATATCACATATAAAAAAAGAGGAAATCGAGAAATGTTACAATCTAGTACTTGAAACAGAATAGATCACCTTTATCATTAAAGAAAAAATATATTTTAAAAAATTAATTTCGGAATTTATTTATTATTTTAGAATAAAGATTATTAGAAATTAATTCCCTATCGTTTTGGTCTCGTTGCTGCTTTTCTTTTTGGTGCTGTTTTTCTTTTTGGTGCTGTTTTTCTTTTTGGTGCTGTTTTTTTAGCTGGTCTCGTTGCTGTTTTTCTTTTTGGTGCTGTTTTTTTAGCTGGTCTCGTTGCTGCTTTTCTTTTTGGTGCTGTTTTTTTAGCTGGTCTCGTTGCTGCTTTTCTTTTTGGTGCTGCTTTTTTAGCTGGTCTCGTTGCTGTTTTTCTTTTTGGTGCTGTTTTTCTTTTTGGTGCTGTTTTTTTAGCTGGTCTCGTTGCTGTTTTTCTTTTTGGTGCTGTTTTTCTTTTTGGTGCTGTTTTTCTTTTTGGTGCTGTTTTTTTAGCTGGTCTCGTTGATGTTTTTCTTTTTGGTGCTGTTTTTTTAGCTGGTCTCGTTGCTGCTTTTCTTTTTGGTGCTGTTTTTTTCGAGCTTCTACCTCTTGAAGATTTTTTCTTTTTTACTTGTACTTCTTGAAGTTTTGCCAGAGCTTTATCTAAAGAATTTTTTGCGATTTCTTCTCTTTTATTGTATTTTTCTAACTCTTTTCCAAATTTTTCTGCTTCCTTATGGCTAGTTATCATAACATCCCTAAGAGAAGGTTTTGACTGAGTCTGTTTTTTAATTTTAGAGGTAATTTTTGACTTTGTACTGGTATTTTGAGTCACTTGATCAGTAATTTTTTTTGCTGTTTTTTTCCTCGAATCTATTTCAAATTCTAATTCTTTTATCCTAGATTTGATTGATTTTAGTCTACTTTCAGCATTTTGTTTTTCGTCATTATTTTCTGCAAATTCTATCTGCTGCTCAGCTTCAACCATAGTCTCTTTTTCTTGATTTAGACGATCTTCAGCTGTTGCAACTAGTCTTTGTATACTTTCTAGCTGAGCATTTTTTCGAGTTAAAATATCAGAAACCCCAGAAGAATCTTCTCTTTCGGATTCGATTTTTTTATCCAATGAAGTTAATCCGGATGAAGATCTTCGTTCAGTTGATCGTAATTCTTTGAGTTGTTTTTCAGTTTTTAATCGAAGTCCAGAAGCTTCTTGTCTTCTTTTTCTCAAATTTAATACTATTTTTTCAAGCGAAGCCATTGAAATATATCAATACGAGGCGGGATTAAGTTGTTAATATGATCAGGATTTGACTCATCTGTAAAGAAAATTAACTTCTTCACCCCTCAAAGTGATCGGAAAATCGCCCCTAAAATATACAAAAGACGATAATCAACCAATGGAGAGAAGTCTTCTATTGTTTGAAAACTCTGTGAAAAGTAAAATTACTTTTCGAGAGTATCTAAAGCGACTAGAAAAGTTTCGAATCTTCTGTAATGCAGGTAGTTTTGATGCATTATCTAGAATAGAACCGAGAAATCTCCAAGAACGACTAGAAGACTACATCATGTTACGCAAAAGACAGATTAATCCAAACTCTATTCCTGTTGAGTTTTTTGCAGTAAAGTCATTTCTAGAGATAAATGAAGTAGACCTAAAGTGGCGAAAGATAACAAAACTGTTTCCAGCTAAAATCAAAAAGACTGGAAGAAGGGCATACACCACCGAAGAGGTACAAAGAATTCTTTCAACTGCAACTGAGCTTAGAACCAGAGCAATAATTCATTTTCTTGCCTCATCTGGAGTAAGAATTGGAGCATTGTCAAGTCTTAGAATGCGACACTTGTTGGAAATGCCACTTGGATGCAAAGCAGTATGTGTGTATGAGGATGCAATTGAGGAATATTGGACATTTATTTCTCATGAGGCAGTCAAAGCCCTAGATGAATACCTAAACAAAAGAAAATCAGATGGCGAATCAATCAATCTGGAAAGCCCGGTTTTTAGAGAGTGGGAGTTTGATAACACAAAGCCTGTCAGATCAATTAGTGAGAAAGCCCTCATAGTATGCATGCAACGAGCATTACGAAGGTCAGGCATACGAGCACCTGAGAATAAGAAATCAGGACGATATGATACAATGTGCAATCATGCGTTTAGAAAACGGTTCCTCACAATTCTGAAAA
>Ga0307379_10007899_pt1 | contig 14392 bp, 11 predicted proteins | sample UN2MG_FD_202237 | JGI IMG/M metagenome (GOLD analysis project Ga0307379, IMG submission 202237) | Soil microbial communities from Risofladan, Vaasa, Finland - UN-2 | ecosystem: Environmental > Terrestrial > Soil > Coastal area > Acid sulfate soil | place: Finland: Risofladan, Vaasa | collected... | reverse complement strand
TTCGAGCAGGGGAGCATGCCGGATCTGCGCCAGCTCTACCCCCCTGAGCTTCTCGGCCGCCGGTGGGAAGAGATCGGGGTCAAGACCTACACTTCCCTGAAAGAGCTGCTGAAGAATAAGAGCATCGAAGTCATCAGCCTCTGTACCCCCGATTACACCCACGCGGAATTGGCCGTCGAGATCCTGCGTTCGGGCAGGCACCTGCTGCTGGAAAAGCCGCTCGCCCTGTCGCTGCGGGACGCCGAGGCGATCGGCGAAGCCCTATCCTGCTCTCAGAGTACCTTCGCCGTGGGCTACGAGTTTCGCCTCAATCCGGCCATAGCTCAGATCCGCCAGCTCATCGCTGAAGGGATCGTCGGAAGGGTGGAAGCTTTTACCCTCTATCACTTTCGCCGCCCCTTCAAGAGGGACAAGTGGGAGAGTTGGATCCAGAAGGAGGAAACCTCCGGCGGGCTGATTGTGGAGGAGACCTCCCACTGGCTCGATCTGCTGCGCTTTATCACCGGTAGCGAAGTAACGCAGCTGTGCTGCCACACCACCGAGGCCATCCATCCCGATTTCGATTTCGAAGACATCGCCTTCATTCAAGGGAACCTGCTCGAGGGAGGTATTTTTCAGATCTCCCATGCCCTCAGCGGCTTCGATTTCAACCTCAATCTTACCGTGCATGGAAAAAAAGCCGCCATCTGGTGCCACTTAAAAGACAATCCCGTTAGCCGTCTCGACGGGATGCAGAGCAAGTACTGCGGTCTAGTGGCTTGGGGGGATCCCAACCGGGGCGCCGAAACCGTCGGCTCCAGGGAGTATGGTCCGGAGGCCACCGAGCCCTACAACATCAGAGATTTCACCGTAAACTTCGTTCGCTGCATCGCCGACAGACAGCAGCCCATTGTCGGCTACGAGGATGCCCTGAAAGCCTTGGAGCTTTCCATCGCAGCCCGTGAGGCCGCCAAATCGGGCAGCCTACCATCCCAGAAGAAGGGAAGCCTATGATTCGTCTGGATAAACACCCGGAGGGATTCTCTCTGTACTTCAGAGGTCAAAAACTCTTCACCCATTCCCGCTACCGGCCGGCTCTGGCCGTAGGCAGGGGCAGCGGCCGCTACTCCATGATCCGCGGGCACTTTCGGATCCGGGATCGGATCGCGGAACAGATATGGTGCCGGAGCTTCACTATTCTCGAGGAATCCGCGACCAAGGCGGTTATCGAGTTCCCCGGTCTCCTCCGGCTCGAATTCGAAGAGGAAGATGGGCGGCTGGCCTGCAGGATTTCCGATTCTCCCTCGAATTTCAACCGCCTGTGGCTCGAGCTCTGGGCCGAGGCGGACGAGCACATCTACGGATGCGGCGAGCAGTACTCCCGGTTGAACTTGCGGGGTAGCAGACTGCCGATCTGGAGCCAGGAGCAGGGAGTCGGGCGCGGCAGGGACCTTATCACGCTGTTTGCCGAGATCCGGACGGGAAGCGGCGGCCACTGGTACAGCAGCTACTTCCCCATGGCGGTTTTTTTGTCTTCCCGAAACTGGTTCTGTTTCTGTGACGGACCTGGTTATGCCGAGTTCGATTTTCGAGCAAAGGACCGACATCGTCTCCTGTTCTGGCAGTTTCCCGACAGGCTGATCTTCGACAGGCGCGAGAGCGCCCCGGAGCTTCTCGGGAGCCTTACCGGCCTCCTGGGTCGGCAGCGCGTTCTGCCGGAGTGGACACAGGATGGATTGTGGCTCGGGGTGCAAGGCGGATCGGAGAACATTCAGCAGAAGCTCGAGTGTGCCCTGCAAGCCGGGGTGAAAGTGTCGGCCCTCTGGGTCCAGGACTGGGTCGGCAGGCGATTGACATCTTTCGGCAGCCAGTTGATGTGGAATTGGCGCTACGATGATACGAGGTATCCGGATCTTCCCCAGCTCATCGATGAACTGCACGGCAGAGGCATTCGCTTTCTTGGCTACATCAATCCCTTTCTTGCCATCGAGCGGGAGTTGTACCGGGAGGCAAGCCGGCAGGGGTACTGCGTAAAGGACGGCTCTGGGCGAGACCTTATGGTCACCATCACCGACTTTCCCGCGGCCATGGTGGACCTCACCAATCCCAGGGCCCGGGAATGGATGAAGCAGGTCATCCGGACGAACCTGCTCGGCATCGGGCTGGACGGCTGGATGGCCGATTACGGAGAGTACCTTCCCCCCGGCGCCGTGCTGGCCTCCGGAGAGAGCTGGGAACGGGTTCACAATACCTATCCGGCTCTGTGGGCACAAGTTAACCGGGAAGCCGTGGCGGAAGCCGGGCGGGAGGATGAGGCGGTTTTCTTCATGAGGGCCGGCTATCATGGCTCAACGAGATGGTCGCCGGCGTTCTGGGCGGGGGATCAGCTGGTGAACTGGAGCAGGAGCGACGGTCTGGCCACGGTCATACCGGCGGGGATCTCTCTCGGCCTGCAGGGCGGCGCTCACTTTCACTTCGATTTAGGCGGATTCACCACCGTGGCCTGGGTGCGGCGCAGCAAAGAGCTGTTCCTGCGCTGGGCCGAGATGGCGGCCTTCACTTTGCAGATGCGCAGCCACGAAGGGAACCGGCCGGAACGGAATTGGCAGTTCGATTCGGATACCGAAACATTGGGATTTCTGGCCAGGATGACGAGGATCTATTGTGCACTCAAGGCCTACCGCCTGCACACCCTTCGGGAATATCAGCAGACGGGTTTGCCCCCGATACGGCATCCCTACCTGCACTACGAGGGAGATCCCCGGCTTCATGCCCTGAAATATCAGTACCTGCTCGGCAGGGATCTGCTGGTAGCGCCTGTAATTTACCCTCGACGGAAGACCTGGAATGTCTATCTTCCCGACGATTCCTGGATCCACCTTTGGAGCGCCAAGCCTTATGCCCCTGGGTGGCAGCGTGTTCCTGCACCTCCTGGTGCACCGCCGGTTTTTTACAGGGAAAGCTCTCCGTTCTCACAGGATTTTGCACGTTTGCAGAAGCTGTGATTGACTTTCCAGCTTTCCGTCACCTGCAGCAGACTGACAACGAAAAACAGTTCCAAGTGAACAATACCTGCCTCAGGTAGTGGCAGAGAGTATCCGGTTGGCATATTCTCGCTGATCCACTACTATCACTACCAGGAGTGGAGAATGCAATCCCGAGAAAGAGTCCAGGCGGCCTTTGCTTTTGAACAGCCGGATGTGACGCCCTGCGATTACTACGCAACCCCGGAGATACATACAGCCCTTCTGGAGCATTTCCGGATCACCGATGACAATGAACTCAGGGAGTGTCTGGGAGCGGATATCCGTTTTGTCCATCCTCCCTATGTCGGCCCGGAGTTGCCAACTTACCAAGATGGCTCGGTTATGAATATCTGGGGTATTCGTAAAAAACCCATGCCGAACGAGTACGGAGATTATTTTGAGTCAGTGAATTTCCCCTACGCCGAATGGAAAACCGTGGAGGAGGCGGAATCCTTTGCTTGGCCGAGCCCCGACTGGTACGATTACAGCGCGGTGCCGGCCATGTGTGATCAGTATCCGGGGAAGGCGCTCCTCACCGGTTCATTTGCCGTGCAGGATTTTATAAACGGTGTGGCTTTCGGCCGGGGGGTGGAGCAGACCCTCATCGATATCGCGCTCGAGGATCCTGTGTTTCTCTATATCGTGGAGAGGCGCCACAGATTCTACCTGGAGTTCATCGAACGGACCCTGGCAGCGGCCGGGGGGAAGATCGATATCGTGCTCTGCGGGGACGATTTCGGAGCTCAGCGCGGCCTCATCCTGTCACCGGCATCGTTCGATAGGCTCTTCGCGGACAGGAAGAAAGAGTTTTTTGATCTGGTTCACAGCTACGCAGCCAAAGTATCCCATCACTGCTGCGGATCGAGTCGAAAATTGATACCGAGATTCATCGAGTTGGGAATGGATGCCCTGCAGACGATACAGCCCCAGGCGGATGGAATGGATCCTTATGAGCTGAAGAGAGAGTTTCACGGGCAGATCTTGCTGCACGGAGCTGTGGATGTACAGGGCTGGCTTCAGGCGGCTGAACCGTCTGAGATCGAGCAAGAGGTCAATAACCTCATCGACAGTGTAGGCAAGGATGGCGGATTCATTATCGCTCCCTGCCATCAAATCCAGCCGGATACTCCTCTCGAAAACGTACTGACGCTCTACCGAACCTTGGCCAAACGAAGGGCGGGGACAGTCCATCCCCTTCTACTGGCGCGCTGAGAAGAAGCTCGAGAAAAAGATCCTTTACAAAACAACCTCTCCCCATATATCATTTAGTTTCAGAAAGAAATCATGAAAACAAAACCGCTTAGAAGTCATGATGTTCGTGAGCGCAATGAAAAACTGGTGCTCAGGCTTATTTATAACCGAAAGGGAATCTCTCAATCCGAGATATCCACTCTCACCGGTCTCAAGCCACCCACGGTTTTCCGTATTTTCACCAGTCTTATCGAGCAAGGTTTCATCATTGGCTGTAACACTGACAGGGTGGTGATCGAAAAAAAGGGACGTAAACCCTCGTTCTTCTGCGTGAATCCAGATGCCTGCTATGCGATTGGATTGGATTTCTGGTGGGAATCTGCAGCGGTATTGGTTGTAGATTTCTCGGGCAGGTCCGTCTATGAAGATCTGGTCAAGTTTAAAGTCGGGATCGATGCTGAGAAGATGATGACCCGGATTGAGGACCTTATAAGGAGTGCCATCCAGAACTCGGGCGTAGAGGAGCGGAAGATCATCGGTATCGGCATAGGTGCCCCCGGGGTTGTTGATATCGAGCAGGGCAGGGTCCTGAAATATCCCCGTGCGAAGGGGATAACCAACTACAGCATCAAGGACCGGATCAGCGAGTCCTTTGGAGTGCCTGTCTATATCCATAACAACTGCGCGGTAATTGCTCTGAGTGAATACCGCTACGGTAAGGCTAAGGGGCAGGAATCGATGCTGGCCATCTTGATTCGAGCCGGTGTTGGGGGAGCTTTCATCCAGGATGGGAAGGCTTTCGTAAACCAAAGCAAGACGGCCCTGGAGGTAGGCCATCTCTCGGTAGACTTAAACGGAAGGCTCTGTGAATGCGGGGCCAGGGGCTGTCTTGAAACGTATCTTTCCGAAGGGGCGATACTGAAAGAAGTGCAGCAGGCCGGCCAGGCCCCAACCTGGCAGAACCTGGAAAAACTGCTGGAGCAGAGGGAACCGAACATTCTGGAAATAATGAGCCGGTTGGGAGGCATTCTTACGGCAGCCGCCTGCAGCTTGATCAACGTGCTCAATCCAGAAGCAGTCCTGATCGTATCTCGCTATGAATTCCTCTCAGATTTTTTTGTCTCGATGATGCGCGAGAGCCTGGAGAAGCTGGCCATGGAAAATCAACTGAGTGCGGTGAAAGTGATCTCAGAGGAGTATCAGCCAAACATCGCCTGTAAAGGAGCCGCGGATCTTGTTTTCGATCACTTCTTCGCCACGGGCAAGTAGGTACAGTCTTCGCTGATCCGCAAACTATCCTACCACGATCTGCCGATAGATCTCGGGTAGTTTTTCTGTCGCCTTTGCTTTCGCTTCAAAATACAGATGTTTTCCGTGAGCATCCATGGCAACAATGAGTGGTCCGCAATCCTTTACCCACAGCTTGTAGATTGCTTCCGGATGCAGATCTTCCCAGTCCACTTCTTCGACCTCTTCGATCTGGGTTGTTTCCAGTGCTGCCGCACCTCCGACGATGGCCAGGTAACAAGCACCGAATTTCTTCATAGCCTCCAGGCTTCCCCCTAAGAGGCCCGCTTTCCCGATTATTATCCGTACTCCATATTGTTGAATAAGAAGGGGAGAAAAGCGCTCCCTGCTCGTGCTCGTCGTCGTTCCGATGGATATCTTTTCCCACTTATCCCCCACTTTCTTTAAACTGGGAGCTGTGTTGAACCCGGCCGTACTCTCTCTATTTAGGAACCTTCTCCCAGTCCTTCAAGAATTGTTCGAGCCCCTGGTCGGTCATAGGATGGTCGTAGAGCATTTTCATGATGTCGAATCGCATGGTACAGATGTCGGCGCCGATCAGAGCGGATTGCAGTACGTGCTCGGGGTGCCGAACCGCTGCCACGATGATCTCGGTCTCGTAGCCGTAGTTGGAGTAGATCTGTTTGATCTGCCGGACCAGATCCATGCCAACCTGGTTGATGTTATCCAACCGTCCGACGAAGGGGCTGATGTAGGCAGCTCCGACTTTGGCGGCCAGCAAGGCCTGGCTGGCGCTGAAGTTCAGGGTCATGTTTGTTCTGATGCCCATCTCTGTAAGTGTCTTCACCGCTTTGATCCCTTCCCGAATAACAGGGACCTTGACCACGATGTTCTTGTGGATCTTGCTGAGATCTTGCGCTTCTTTGATGATGCCTTCGGCGTTGAGGCTGACCGCCTCGGCGCTGATCGGTCCGTCCACGATGGCGCAAATCTCTTCGATAACGTCGTAGAACTTCTTGCCTGAAGCCGCCACGTGGGTTGGGTTGGTAGTCACCCCATCCAGTATCCCCCAGCTCCAGGCTTCCTTGATCTCGTCGATCAGAGCCGTGTCGATAAAAAGCTTCATTGTTTGAACCTCCTGTGGTGAAAATGTCTCTCAGGTGACCGCACTACCCAGCACGGGAAGGGTGGTTGTCGCCTGTGGTAAAATCACGATGCTCTTGGAATCCGATACGATCCCGGCGATCTCTTCGAACGCTCGAATCGGATGCATGTGGTATTGCTCAATCAGTTCCGGATCCATACTTGAATATAGATAGACTTCAGCCCACTTCAGCTCCCGGGCGAACTGGAAGGCCTTGTGAGCCCCGAGAATAAACTTCTCCCTGATCTTCCCAATGATCGTATCCAGATCCTTCTCCTCGGTCATCCACTTGTGGAATAGGGTCGAGCCGGCACCCTCGCGGCACTCGGACAGCAGAACGATTTTTCCGCCCTTCTGCACGATCCGCACGCCGCTCTCGATGGCCTTTTGCGCCTGGTAGAGGTTGATGTCTTTGGGATACCCTCCGGCGCTGACGATTACCGTATCCACTCGCTCGGAAACGGTGACCCTGTACATTCCGTCCACGATCTTGGTGCCGGAAACAAAAGCTTCGTAGACATCACCGGCAAAGATCCGTACGATTTGATTTCTATCGTTTAAGACTACATTGAGGATCAGATCGACGTTCGCCATCCGGCCCGCCTCGTCGATCTCCTCCCGGACGGGATTGCCTTCGATCCTCCCCGGCTCTGCTCCAGTTGCCTCGAAGCGGGAGTGACAGAGTTCTATCGACTTTCTGTCGGAAATGCCGGGCAGCACGGATTTCGCACCGCCTCCATAGCCGCAGAACTGATGGTACTCGGTATCGCAGATTATGAGTTTCACATCCGCATCGTGAAAGGCTTTGTTGATCTTTAACCTGGTTCCCAGGGAGGTCACTCCCAGAGGCACCAGATTATCCTGATCGTCGGGATCGTGGTTCACAACACGCAACCGACCGCGGTGCTTGCCTGCGAGTTTCTGCAGCTCTTCCTCTGAAAGGGGTCGGTGGGCGCCTACAGCACAGATTACGGTGATCTTGCCGGGATCAAAGCCTATACGGGTAAGATAGGGAACAAGGATCTCCAAAATCCTGTCGGTAGGGACGGTCCTGGTGATATCGTCAACAAGAACGGCGACCGTTTTGTCAGGGGATGATAGATCGGCCAATCCGTTCCCGCCAATGGGATTTTCGAGCGCTGACAGGATCGCCGCCTCCAGGTCCGGCAGGCCGGGAAGATATCTGGGCTCGTAAATGCCGAGCAGCTTCTCCTCCGGTACCGCTATGGTTCGGGTACTTTCTCCGTACTTCAGCTCAACTTGTTTCATGTAGGAAGCAGGGTATTGATCGGTCCCCGCAAGATCTGAACGAGGATGAAACTGATCAGACCGACGGACACTGCTGCCATCAGGCCGATCAGGAATGGCTTCAGAGTCAATTGTTTCAACTTTGAGAATTGAGTGCTTAGGCCTGCTCCGGCAATAGCGATCGACAGCAGGTAGGTGGCCGTCTCGGCTACCACCGAATAGAACGAAGACCACGACTCGGGGGATGCCCAGAAGAGAAATCTTCCTGATTCACCGGCTGTGAAGACATCACCGATCGAGCGGAAGATGGCAAAGGCCAGGAAACCCAGCACAAAGGTGGGAAAGAGCTTCAGAACATTGACTTTCTTGGCAGCCTGATCCGTAACGGGCTGTGTGGCGTCAGTCTTGCGCTTCGCGTACATGACCGACAGGATCGGGATGACCGCCATCATGAAGGTATTCCTGACCAGTTTCGTCGTGATGGCGATCTTGGAGACCTCCCGATTCCAGATCTGATCGTAGATGAAGGCCGCTCCGGTTACCTGGGAGGTATCGTGTATCGCGGTGCCGAGAAAGATCCCCGCCTGCCCGAGGCTCAACTTCAGCACCAACTCGGCAAGGTATGGATAGACCAGCGTCGCCACCAGCCCAAAAATCGTGATCGTGCTGATGGCGTAGGCGGTTTCTTCCTCCTTGGCGTCGATCGCCGGAGCGGTGGCTACAATGGCGCTCACTCCGCAGATGGCGGTGCCGGCTGCAATCAGGGTACCGAGCCGGCTGTTCACCTTGAATAATCTGGCGAAGAGACTGACCAGCACGATCCCCGAGGTGATGCAGATGACCACTACGATGACCGCCACCAAGCCTATCTTGGCGATCGCCAGGATACTCAGCCTGATTCCCAGAAAGATGATTCCCAGTCTCAGCAGCTTGGCCACACAGAATTTAAACCCCGGTTCAAATATTTTTGGAAATTTTATAATGTTCCGAGCCAGCATTCCGAAGATGATGGCCAGGAGAAAAGTGGATACCGGCGATTTTTGCAGATTGAGCTGGGCTTTGAAGAACTCCCCTAGATATTTTGCCGCTACCAAAGACAGCAGCATCACCGCAACTGCCGTTACCGCTCCCGGAATCACCGTCAGAACTTTCTCCGTACCGAAAAGGGTTTTTAGGATTTTCTTGTTCGCCATTCGATTTCCTCCAACCTGTAAATATAGTCTGCAATGGTTTCGTAGCCCTGGTTCATAAACTCAGGGACTGTATTTTTGTGCTGATTTTTTCAGGGCTTCAACCACCGCCAGTTTCTCCCCTGACAGAAAGCGGATCAGACCGCCGCCGGCCGTGCTGATGAACGAAATCCGGTCCTGAACCTTGAACAACCCAGCGGCGGCGATGGAATCGCCCCCTCCCAGAACGGAAAACGCTCTGGAAGATGCTACCGCTTCCCAAATCCGCCTCGTTCCCAGGGCAAATCGGGAGTTTTCATATATACCCGCCGGGCCATTGATGAATACTGTTTTCGAGTCATCGATGAGCTCGCTGTACCTGCGGATGGTCTTTTTGCCGATGTCGGCGATCGGGGCATCCTCGGGAAGCTGCTCGGCAGCTACCTCGATCCGTTCGCCACCTCTATCGACGGCGAAATCTTCCGGGCAGACAATCCTGTCAGAATGACTTTTCAAACTCTCCTCGGCCGCCGGGATGAACTCCAGCAGGTTTTTTTTCTCCAGATAGGATTCCGTAGCCTCACCCAGGTGATATCCCTTGGCTTTCAGCATGATCTGGGCTACCAAGCCGGTGGTGAGAATTTTGTCTGCGGATCGATCGTCCAACACGGATCGCATCATTTTAAAGGCATCGAGTATTTTTGCTCCGCCCAATATGAAGATACAGGGCCGTTCAGGATTTTGTTTGACCTTGGTGAGGATCCTGAACTCCTCCTCGAACAGCCTGCCGGCAGCCGCGGGAAGAACTTCGGGAAAGCCGACCAGAGTCGGCTGGGAGCGATGGACAGCGGCAAAGGCATCACAAACATAGTAATCCGCCAGGGGCGCCAGCCTCTGCACGATGATCGTTTTCGCCTGTTCCTCCGGGGGCAGCTTGACTTCCTTCTCAAACAGAATCGTCTCTTCCGTGTGGATTCGAACATTGTCGAGCAGCAGGATCTCCCCCGGCTGCATACCCCTTATCTTGTCGACGGCGAAGGGGCCGGCCACATCTTCGATGTACTCTACCTTCGTCCCCAGGGCAGCGGATAACAGCTCGCCGTGCTCCCTGAGCACTGTAAAGTTCTGGTATTCCAGAGGATCCGCCTGGTGCGCCAGAATCACAAGCCGCGCGTTCTTTCGGTTGAGCTCTTCGATCGTTTTGAGGCTTCTGCGGATTCTCGTCTCGTCTTTAATCTTCTTGGACTCATCGACGGGGCTGTTGATGTCCACTCGCAGCAGAACCGTTTTCTCCTGCACCGAGAGGTCGTCCAGAGTCAGAATCTGGTCGTCGATCAAATCAGCTCTCCGATTTTCAAATACCTGTTCGTCTCGTTGATCGCCTCCAGGTAATCCTCCTGCATCTTCATGGCGGCGCGAACACCGTCGATGTTTTCCGGGATGACGATCGCCTCCTGCGGGATCATCTGGGTGAACCAGACTTCCTTTCCGTCCACGTGGATCATTTCGTCCCAGACGGGGCACTCGTACATGTCCGCCCTGGGAAGACCGAGGTCACGGCAGTAGTCGAAGATGTGCGAGTTAGACAGAAAGCCATCTTCGATCTTGAACATCAGAATTCTCGGATTCGTCTCGAAGATTTCGATGATCTCCTCTTTTGAGGTCTCCTTCTTGCACATCAACTGCAAAGTCTGGACGTGGCCGTGGGTGATAGGCACGGTAACCACGACGCTGAATGCCTTGATGTGCGGGCTCACCGCCATGATGTCCTCGCATTGGTGAGAGGGAACTTTTTGAACGATGGCAGCATCAACCGGCCCCTTGTGGGTTTCCGCCACATCGGCAGCCCGCCTGATGATGACCGCGTTCATCCTTTCCACGCCGATTTTCCTGTCCACCGTGCTGATGCAGCGGGCCATGCCCGTGGTGTTGCAGGACAGGATCTGCAGGTAGTTTTGGCCGTAAGCTTTATCGTAGTTTGCCATGGAATTGAACTGGACATCCCCGACCCCTGTTTTTTCTCCGGCCTGGAAGGTTGCCTTGACTCCCGCTGCTTCGTATTTCTTCCTGTTTTCAGCTCCGACGCCGGGGGTGGTAGCGTCGCAGATGATGTCTACTTTCTTGAGCAGGTCTTCCAGCGTTCCGGCCACCTTGCCGCCGGCTTTTTCCAAATCCTTGACTTTCTCCGCTATGGCGCAGTACAGCGGAAAACCCCGTCCGGACTTGATCAGTGCCCGCACCGGTACCGTCGGTGCGACGTCGCATACCCCTACAAGTTCCATATCCCCCTGAGCCGCTACTCCGTCGGCGATTCTTTCTCCGATCGTTCCGTAGCCGACAACTCCAACTTTGACTTTGGTCATTTTAATAAAACCTCCGTTGCCCTTACTAGTATCTCGATACCACACTGGCGCATTTCCTGCGCAGCGGGCCGTCATTCCCCCGTATCGCTTCCTGCATCACCCGGGGGGTCACGTTCTGTTGTTTCTTATGCTTTCTTAGAACCTCAGCAGTGATCAGAACTCTGGAAACCACGTACACCAGGAACTCAAAGAAGGACTGCAACACGTTCACCCTGTGGGGACGGGCAAGAGCCGTGATGTGCACGAAGCGCAGGAGAGCCTGTCGGGACATCCACTCTACCAGATAGTCAGCGAGTGAATCAACGGCGCTTTCGGACAGCTCGTTTCCCTCCAGGGATCCGGGGTCGATTTCGCCGAGCACGGTCTTTGCATCCCGTACAAAGAACCGGCGGTTCTGGTAGACCAGCAGATGCCGGGGCACGTACCCGTCATCCAGGCATACCCGCAGCGGCTCCTCCTGCTCTGAAAAGGTAATGGGTGAACTCTTGGCCGGGTCTGCCGGGTTTCTGTAAAGATGGTTCTCCAATCCATCGATCAGCCTTGTGCTCGCCTCCCGGCTCAGGATATTGCTTGTATCCGCGAGCAGCACCGCCAGCGCTGCGGCTGCGCGATTGAAAAACGCGGAAATCTCGCAGCCTGGCCGGGAGGTCAGCCCGTGCTGGATCAACCCAGCACAGACGGCCCGCACCAGCTCGACATCTGTATAGACTCCCCTCGCCTTGAGGGAGCCGCAGATTACGTCGTAATTAGCGGACGACTCCCTCACGTTGAGGCTCTCCGGCCGGTGTTCAGCTTCCAGAAGGAAGGCCTCTTCAATCTGTTCGGTAGTCACGATGTTTCCGCCGCCGACCCCCGGGCAGGTATGGTCCATGCTCATCTCGAGCACGGCATAGGTGTCGCGAATCAGAGGATAGGTTCGGCAGTATAAAGGTCTGCTCTCGTAAACGGAGCAGCTCGAGTTATTGTCGAGATAACAGCAGCCTTCCACTTTACCGTTCTCCATGAAGCCGGCGATGCCGCTTCTTTCGCTCTCGTTCTCAAAGGCAATCGAGGAACAGGCTTCAGGCTCTACTACCCTTCTCAAGCGGCTGAGGTCGGATGATGTCAGGGGAATTCTGTATGTCTTACAGCACAGTCCGCATCCCGGCAAACAGTGGAATCTCAATCCCACCGGAAAGGAGGTCCTGTATTCGATTTGCTCCTGTCCGGCCTCGAGGGTTCCTCGAAAGCTGGGCGCGATTCTGATTGCCAGGTTATCAATCGGAATCATCCGTTCTTTGACCTATTGAAATATTTACTTTCTCAAAGTAATATTCTCGACGAGGTTACTATTTCTGATAAAGAGTGCTCTGTCAATAGGGGAGCTTCTCTTTCCCGAAGTTCTTTATCGAAAGAGCAGTATCCGCAGATAGACCCGCGGGAGCATTGGCAGACAATGAATGAAGCCACCTTTGGGATCTTTGCCGGAGACAAATCCGTAGACATCCAGACCGTAACCAAGGCCTTCGCTTTGGAGCGGCTCTTCGAGCTCGCGGAGGGGGAGGTACTCGGGGGATCAGTGTTTCTCAGGGAGCCAAAGGCTTCGGCGCCTTCTGAGATACGATCCTTCCTGACCGCCATGAAAGATATCAAGATAGTCTCGGAAGGCTCTCCGGACGCCCGGATCGAGATCTCCTTGGGCAGGGAGCCTTCTCTATGGGTAGACAGGGAAGTGTTCAAGCTCACCCTATCCCCCAACCTCGTCGATCAACCGAAGGATCGGCGCAGAACCCTCGCCGGCAATCTGGGCCTGTTCTATTCCCTGTCCCTGTATCTGCTGGAAAAAAAACACCGTATTGTGAGTTATCACTCCAGTGCCCTCGTCGACGAGAAAAACCGGCTCGTCTACATCAACGGAGGCGATGCCTCCAGCGGAAAATCGGTGATCATGCTGGACTACATGGCTCACTACGGAATGAGCTCGGAGTACAGGGTGCTGTCGACGGAGATGGGCCATTTCAGCATTGTTGAGGGGGAACTGGTCGCCTACGGCGGTGCGCGTTTTGACAATGTTTCCCTGTTTCCGGGCGAAGCGGAGAAAATCGAGCTCATGGGACGGCTGTTCCCGGATGACAGAATGCCCGATCCCGATACCGACATAGAGGTCAGGGGCACAGACGGCAGCGTCAAGACCGCAGTCTCTGTGAACGATTACTACGCTCGCAGCACGTCCTACTCCTCACGGGATGGGTACAGGCTCGTCTATCTCATGCCCACGATCGATCTCGGCTACGAAACTGTGGACCCGTTCCTCCTTCCGAGGGAGAAATACGGCGGGCTGCTGAGCTCGCTGGTCGGGGTGGCGAGGCAGAAGCTCGGACAGAAACAACCGTCCTGGATTTATGATGAGAGAGCCGCGCTTTTTTTGCCCGCGTGGTATCTAGCGGCGGAACAGCAGATGGAAGGGAGAACGATCGAAGATTCCCTGAAAGAAGAATTCCTCAGAGCCGTCGTGAGGATCAAGGGTAATCCGATTGATTTCAACCGCAATCCGGGGTCGTACTGGAACAAGATCGTTCGACTCCTTGAGCTGGATTGACAGCGATGGGAAGTCGAGAAGTAGAAAATATTCATAGGAGGAAGCAATGACCAGAGCATTCAAAGACTACATCACAGTTCCGGAGAAGTTCGGGACCGTGATGGTGATCGAAAAGGAATTCGGGCCGAGTGGTGCCAAGGACTGGGCCGGCATGGCGAGCTCAATCGCCAATATCGTAAAAATAACCTTCGGAACCGCCGCCCTCTACGACGAGAAATTACTAAAGGACAAGATCGCTGTATACATTGATGCGGGGATCAGCACAATGATCGGCGGCACCCTCACCGAGGTGGCCATCCTCAATACGGGAGGGTATTCGAGATCCGATTTGAAAGGGTATGTGGATTATGCCAAAGGCCTGGGTTTTACCCACCTGGAGTTTTCCGACGGCAGCATTTTTATCCCGGACAAGGATCGCAGAGACCTCATCAGGATGTTTATGGACG
>Ga0307379_10007895_pt1 | contig 14395 bp, 18 predicted proteins | sample UN2MG_FD_202237 | JGI IMG/M metagenome (GOLD analysis project Ga0307379, IMG submission 202237) | Soil microbial communities from Risofladan, Vaasa, Finland - UN-2 | ecosystem: Environmental > Terrestrial > Soil > Coastal area > Acid sulfate soil | place: Finland: Risofladan, Vaasa | collected... | reverse complement strand
CGGGCAGAATAGAGAGAGGGACGGTCAAGGTTGGTGAAGAGGTAGAGGTTGTTGGTTTGAAGGAAGATGTGCGCAAGACGGTATGCACTGGTGTAGAGATGTTCCACAAGCTGCTGGATCAAGGCATCGCTGGGGACAACATCGGCTGCCTGCTGCGCGGGATAGAGCGGCAGGATGTAGAGCGAGGGATGGTCTTGTCCAAGCCGGGGAGCATCAAGCCTCACACCACCTTTGATGGCAAGGTGTACATACTGCGGAAGGATGAGGGGGGGAGGCATACGCCTTTCTTCAAGGGTTATCGCCCGCAGTTCTTCATCAGGACGATGGACGTGACAGGGTCTGTAGAGTTGCCCGAGGGCGTGGAGATGGTGATGCCCGGGGACAACGTGAACCTGAAGGTGGAGTTGATAGTGCCGGTGGCTCTGGAAGAGGGATCGCACTTCGCCATCCGTGAGGGAGGGCGAACGGTCGGAGCAGGTGTCATCACCAAGATTGAGGAGTGATCGACCTGTCGGCTGCGCGGCAGGGCGTTGCTTTGACAGGACGGAGTTGAAATGGCCAAGAAGACGGCTAGAATGATTATTACCCTGGAGTGTACGGAGTGCCAGGAACGCAACTATACGACCGCGAAGAACAAGCGGAATGATCCCGGCCGTATGGAGTTTACCAAGTACTGCCCTCGCTGCCGGAGCCATACTGTCCACCGAGAGACAAAGTGATCCGGTAGCGGTGTGGTGATGCTGCACCGTAGGTGGAAGCCGGAGAGAATTGGCTCGTAGCGAGCAGCGTGGGGCCTGGAGGTTTGTCGACCGGGTTGTGCAAAGCACGGCCGCCATTCTCATGGCGGTGCTTTTTGGCGGGATGACTGGGTAGAGAGACAGAGAACGGCGATCGGAGACAGGTCCATGGCCAAGAAGGCCGCGAAAGCGAAGAGAGGCAACTTCATACTCAGGTTTCTCCGAGAGACGCGTTCGGAGTTGAAGAAAGTGGTATGGCCTACCCGCAGGGAGGCGCTCAACATGACGGCCATCGTGCTGGGGGTCATGGTGCTCATGGCGGCGGGGCTGGGAGTAGTAGACTGGCTGTTCACCGAGTTGTTTGCCCTAGTGGTTCGCTGAGGCTGGGATGTCAGAGGAGGCCAAGACCCTGGCGGAGGATACCCAGGAAGCAGAAGTGGTAGAAGAGGAAGGGCAAGGCGCAGAGGAACAGGCGGCGCCACCTGAGCCCCTGCCGGCGGAAGCCCCGGCCGCGGAGCGGCTGGAGGAGGAAGCCACCGACGTTCTGGAGGAGCAGGCTGAGGCTGAGCTGGTGAAGCAGGTTGAGCCCGAGCTGGCGGAGCAGGAGACCGAGCCGGAAGAGGCAGGCGAGGCTGTCGCTGAGCACGAAGAAGAGCCCGCGCAGCAGGAAGGGCGTTACTGGTACGTCATTCACAGCTATTCCGGCTACGAGAACAAAGTGAAGAAGAACCTGGATAGCCGGATCGAATCCATGGGTATGCTGGACTACATCTTTGAGGTGGTCGTGCCCACCGAGGATGTGGTGGAGCTGCGGGATGGCCGTCGGCGCACGGTCGAGCAGAGGATCTTTCCCGGCTACATCCTGGTTGATATGATTCTGAACGACGAATCCTGGTTTGTGGTGCGCAACACGCCAGGTGTGACTGGCTTTGTGGGATCCGGCAACGAGCCTACCCCCTTGCGTCAGGAGGAGGCGGACTCTATCCTCCGCCGCATGGAGGAAGAGGCTCCCAAGGTCAAGGTCAGTTTCAGTATCGGTGACGTGGTGAGGATCGTCGATGGTCCTTTCAGCGATTTCATGGGTACGGTTGATGATCTGAACCTGGAGAAGGGGAAAGTGCGCCTATTGGTGTCCTTCTTCGGACGCGAGACGCCCGTGGAACTGGATTTCCTGCAAGTAGAGACCGAGTGAGTTCTTTGGAGGCTTGATGGCGAAGAAAGTAGCTGCGGTTGTCAAACTGCACATACCGGCCGGCAAGGCCAGCCCCGCACCGCCAGTGGGCACTGCTTTGGGGCAGCATGGCATCAATATCATGTCTTTCTGCAAGGAGTACAATGCTCGAACCGCCGGCCAATCGGGGCAGATTGTCCCGGTGGAGATCACGGTGTATGCCGATCGATCATTCACCTTCGTGACCAAGACTCCTCCGGCCTCTGACCTGTTGAAGAAGGCTGCTGGCATCGACCAGGGATCTGTCGACCCTGGCGGCGACAAGGTGGGCACGGTATCCAGGAAGCAGATACGGGAGATCGCCAAGTTGAAGATGAGTGATTTGAACGCCATAGACCTGGAGGGTGCGGAGCGCATAATAGAAGGCACGGCGCGGAGCATGGGTCTGGTGGTTGAGGAGGGTTGAGTGGCAAAGCGCGGTAAGAAATACCTTGATGCAGCAAAGCAGATCTCCAGCACCGAGTCCTACTCCCCGATGGAGGCTGTGGAACTGGTGAGAAAGAGTTCTACCAGCAACTTCGACGCCACCGTGGAGACGCACATGCGCATGGGGCTGGATCCCCGTCAGGCCGATCAGCAGGTTCGCGGGGTGGTCACCTTGCCTCACGGGACGGGGAGACAGGTGCGGATCCTGGTCTTCGCTGAGGGAGAGGCGGCAAAGTGGGCTCAGGACGCCGGCGCCGACTACGTGTCGGATGATGACCTGGTCAAGAAGATCGAGGGAGGGTGGTTGGAGTTCGATGCCACCGTTGCTATTCCCCAGATGATGGGCAGGGTGAGCAAGCTGGGACGCATCTTGGGCCCGCGGGGCCTGATGCCCAGTCCCAAGGCGGGCACGGTAGTACCTCCTGAGGATCTGGGACGCGTCATTGATGAGCTGCGCCGGGGAAGAGTTGAGTTCAAGATGGACAAGACTGCCAACATCCACATCCCTATTGGGAAGGCGAGTTTCCAGGCTGAGCAACTGTTGGAGAATTTCGCTTCTCTGGTGGATGCGGTGCAGACTGCCAGGCCCCCGGGAGCCAAGGGGCAGTTCATCAAGAAGATCGTCTTGACCTCCACCATGGGACCCGGGGTGAAGGTGGACATCACTGAGGCCGTGGGGCTCAGAGCAGCGTGATTGGCGGCTATCTAGCAGCCTAGCATACAATAGTAGCGGTTCTGGTACAGCCAGAGACGGCAGGCGCGCTGAGCGCTCAATCTCCTGCCCAGGCAGTGGAAGATCGGGTGCACTCTCTTAGTGAGACGTGCGGTGACCTTCATGGGTGGGCATGAAGGTCTTTTTTGTGGGTACCGCGCGCTCGGATACAATGATCGGCTGAGGGAGAGACGTGGACATAGCGTTCGTGGAAGCCTTTGATCTGCCTGATGCATGGTTTACCCTTCTGGGCAGGGTGCTGGATGACGGGCGCGAGTATGCGGTCGATCAAGGGAGCTTCGTCGGCAAGAGGCGTAAGGAGCTGGAATTCGTTGTCCTGAAGGTAACCAAGCCAGGCCAACGACCCCTCGTGCCGCAGATGCCGCCCGGGGTGGGCGTGCCCCCGCCGACGACGATGGACTACGTCGAGGAGTACTATCATTCATACTTTGTGGGTTCTGAGAGGCAACCTAATGAGGAGTACACGTATGGAAGCTATGTGCACGCGCAACTGCTTCCACTCTTGGAGAAGTATCGAGAAGGGCCGAACACAAACCAGGGGTGTATCACCATAGGCGATACGTCCAGTATACACCTCGAGCACCCACCGTGTCTTAGACTGATTGACACTCGAGTTCAGGATGGAAGGCTCGATTTCGTGGTGTACTACCGATCGTGGGACCTCTGGGGCGGGTTTCCTGTGAACATGGCGGCGACGCAGCTCCTCAAGGAGGAGTTGGCGCTGGCTCTAGAGGTAGAGGATGGCGACATATTGGCTCTCAGCAAAGGGCTGCACCTCTGGGAACACAGCTGGGAGTGGGCCGAGTGCAGGCTATGGCGGACCACCAGTGAATCGCGGTAGCATGCGGTATGGTGGTAGGGAAACGGTCAGATGAGACCAGGCTGGGATGAGTATTTCATGGGTATTGCCGAGGTTGTGGCTTCACGATCCGTTTGCCTGAGACACAGAATAGGCGCTGTCATCGTGAACGAGGATAGGCAGATTCTGTCCACGGGATACAACGGGCCGCCGAGGGGGTTAAGACACTGCCCCGAGAGAGGCGGATGCATCAGGGCGAGGAACGGCGTTGCGTCCGGCACGCGCCAGGAGTACTGTTTTGGCTTGCACGCGGAGCAGAACGCCATCGTGCAGGCTGCCCGCGAGGGGATCAGGTTGCTGGGTAGCACTCTATACTGCACCTACAAGCCGTGCTCTCTGTGTGCGCGCATGATCGTCAATGCGGGCATCAGGGAGGTGCACTTCATGTCCGACTATCCAGATGATCTGGCGCAGACAATCTTGACGGAGGGCGGTGTGACCTGTGTGAAGTGGGATGGTCCCGTGTCCGAAACCGAGGCGATCGCTAGGGAGGTGAGAACCGATGGCCGTATCTAGGGAGAAGAAGGAGAGGATAGTTGAGGAGATAGCCGAGAGGCTGTCGCGCAGCAAGGGCCTCATCATGGCTGACTTCAGCGGTCTGAACAGCGCTGAAATGATGAAGCTACGTAACAAACTGCGCGAACAGGAGACCGGCTTCCACGTGGTGAAGAACAGCTTGGTGAAGCTGGCCATGGAGCAGGCGGGGTTGCCCTGGGAGCAAGAGCTCTTCGATGGCCCCACAGCTATTGGGTTCTGCTACGAAGATGTTCCGGGACCTGCGAAGGTGCTCGTGGATTTTGGCGTTGAGAGCAAGACTTTGTCCATAAGAGGCGGCCTTCTGGGTGATGTGCCCTTGGATGCGGCTCGGATCTCGGACCTGGCTGCGTTGCCTTCTGGAGAAGTACTGATCGCAGAGGTCGTGGCCAGGATATCAGCGCCGCTGTTTGGACTGGTCAATGTTCTGAATGCACCATTGAGGGACCTGGCGAACGTATTGCAGGCCCGTGTGAGGCAGTTGGACGAAGCTGAGGCATAGATAGAGCGAATCCCATTTGTCGCTATAGGAAGGGAGTTAGTCATGGCGGAAGAGGAAAAGGCAGAGAAGAAAGCAAGCAAGAAGACCACCAAGAAGAAGGCAGCAAAGAAGACGGATCAGCTGTCCATAGAGGAGATCATCGAAGCATTGAGTTCACTGACCGTTCTGGAGCTCTCGGAACTGGTGAAGGCTCTGGAGGATAAGTTCGGAGTCAGCGCCGCGGCGCCCATGATGGCTATGGGCGCGGTTCCAGGTGCGGTTGCGGCCGCGGGCGCAGCTGCCGAGGAGGAAGAGCAGACCGAGTTCGACGTCGTCCTCAAGGACTTTGGGGCTCAGAAGATACAGGTCATCAAAGCCGTGCGTGAGTTGACAGACCTTGGGCTGAGAGAGTCAAAGGAGTTGGTGGAAGGCGTGCCGAGCCCGGTTATACAGGCCGTGAACAAGGAAGAGGCGGAGCAAGCCAAGCAGAAGCTAGAAGCGGCTGGCGCCGTCGTCGAGATCCGATAAGCAGGCTCGGAGTCTCTAGGAGCTAGGGCCAATAGGCTCGGGAGCAGCGGCCCTCTTGCGTCGAGTCCACAGTACAAGGACGGCCAGGAAGGCCGCTGCGAATTCCACGGCTTCCACTATCTGGCTCCAGCGCAAAGTGCCGAAGTACAGCGTCTCGTCGGCTCGGAGGAACTCCAGGAAGAACAGGCCGGCGGAGTTGAGCGCCAGGTAGAGGGCGAACAGTGTGCCTGGCGCCAGGCGCCTGCGCATCCCGGTTCTGGCCAAGGCCAGCAGAACGATGAAGATGGCCAGGTTCAGGGCGCCTATCATTGCCTGGGTGGGATAGCGATAGGCCATGATGCCGTAGATGTCTCTGAGATCGTAGGCCAGGAGCCCTCTGGCGGCCAGGCCGTATCCGCAGCCGGTGAGCAGGCAACCTATCCACCCGATTGCTTGTCCCAGGGCCAAGCCGGGAGCCACGATGTCCGCCAGTGTCCAGAAGGACTTGCGGTTCCACAGGCTGTAGGCCAGTAGCCCCAATACCCCTGAGAGAAACGCTCCCTGAAAGGCAAGCCCACCCTGCGAGAGCGCGAGGATGTGGCTTGGATGGGATGAGAAGAAGGGCCAGTAGATGGCTACGTAGGCTATGCGTCCTCCGATGATGCTGCCGACCAGGGACCACAGGGCTGCGTCCACGGTGACGACCACATCAACCCCTCTCCACCTGCTTTCGAGGTAGGCCATCAGCAGGCCCACGAGGATCCCCAGTCCCACGAACGCCGCGTAGGAAGAGATCGTGACGCGGCCCACCTGTAGTACAATCGGCCCCATTAGCTTTCCTTTTTGTGCGTACTCCTGTTGTCTCGCCAAGCCCCGCGATTCTTGTCGCTGGGGTGCTCCATCAGGTTGCGGAGGCTCGAGGCGGGATCGCCCCTGACTGGTGCGCTCAGAACTGCGTCTGAGTGGCCGAGTGGTCGAACAATGGTAGCACAAGTCTGATCAGAAGCAAAGGTGCGAGCGGTGAGGTGACGTGTGGGGTATGACGACCTTGCGCACCACCGGCCCTTGCGAGGATTGCAGAGGGTTGCGTTGAGATCCGTCCGCAGTTGGGCGCTGCTTCCTTTTGAAGCCCGGTTGCCATATAATGGGGAGAGAACACTTGACGGCAGCCACCTTTGTTTGTGGAGGACCAATATGCAGATTACCTGGTACGGCCACTCCTGTTTCAGACTGCGCGGCAGAAGTGGCACAGTTGTTGCTGATCCGTATGGGCCCGATATTGGCTACAAGCTGCCACGAATCCGGGCGGATATAGTGACGGTGAGCCACGATCACCCCGACCACGCCAACGTGAAGGCCTTGAGGGGAAAGCCAACGATCATCAGCGGCCCTGGGGAGTACGAGATCAAGGGCATATTCGTGATCGGCATCCCGGCCTACTCGCGGGACACGGCCGAGACGCCGGGGATCCAAAACACGATCTACCTCCTCGACTTCGAGGGCGTCACCGTGTGCCATCTTGGGGACCTGCGGCGTGTGCCGACTCAGTCTCAGGTCGAGGAGTTGGGAGATGTGGATGTGCTGCTGATTCCAGTGGGGGACGGTACGACCTTGGGCGCGGCGAAGGCGTCGGAGGTTATCAGCCTGCTGGAGCCGAAGATAGTGATCCCTATGCACTACAAGACGGAGCTCCTGCGGGGGCTGGAGCTGGCGCCCGTGGATCAGTTCCTCAAGGAGATGGGAGTCAAGGAAAGCGCTCCTCAGGACGAACTGAAGATAACCAAGGGTGGATTGCCGTCCGAGACGCAGGTGGTGGTCATGAGTTGCTCGGCTGAGAGCTCGGCTTCTTGATGGAAGGGGAAGCACAGTGATAGACCGCGACGGGGTGAGAAGGGCGGTGGAAGGGATCATCGCCGCCATCGGAGAGGATCCGACTCGGGAGGGCCTGGTGGACACACCGACCCGCATTGCAGACATGTACGCCGAGATCTTCTCAGGTCTGAGTCAGGATCCCAAGGAGATCCTGGCTGTGGCTTTCGAAGAGGAAGAGCACGAGGAGATGGTCGTGCTGAGGGATATCCCCTTCTACTCCATGTGCGAGCATCACTTCCTGCCCTTCCACGGCCTGGCACACGTGGGATACATCCCCAGGAGACGATTGGTTGGGATCAGCAAGCTGGCCCGAGTGGTGGAGATCCTGGCTCGGAGGCCGCAACTCCAAGAGAGACTGACCGGACAGATTGCAGACACTATTGTGGACGCGTTGGGACCTCGAGGAGTAGGGGTGGTTATTGAGGCCGAGCACTTGTGTATGACTATGCGAGGAATCAGGAAGCCAGGCAGCCGCCTGGTCACCTCGGCAAACAGAGGGAGCTTCCGCACTCGACCGGACACGAGGGCCGAATTCTTCTCCATCCTGGACATGGCAGAGTCTGCCAGGAGGTAGGACAGTTTGCCGGGCGACTTCAATGCGCGCGTCCTGAGGCTTGACACTGCGGCACAAATACGGGCGGAGATGAAGAAGATTGGTGCCTCTCCCCCGGGCATCAAGATCATGACGGCCAAGGCTTCTTTCCGCGCGGTAAAGCTGGAGGGTCTGAACTTCGCCGCGGCGAATATCATCAAGCAGGAGATGCTGGCTCGCCAGGGCGAGGTGGTCACGTCGCGGGAGGTATACTCCACACAGGAATCAATCAGCGACGTGTTGATACTGGGTACTCTACGCCAGTATGAGGACCTGGTCAGGAAGCTACGCCTGCAGCCCTTCAAGAGCCTGGTGAGAATGGCCTCCGAGTTGGAGGAGGCCTTGTCCTGCTATGCTGGAGGGGAGTTGAAGCCTCTCCGTATCGGTGGGAGGCTCTTCAACTGGGGCGAGAGAACCTACACCATGGGCGTAGTGAACGTCACGCCGGACTCATTCTCAGGAGATGGTCTGGGAGACGACGTGGAGATGGCGGTGGCTCAGGCGGAGCGCATGGTGGAGGATGGTGCTGATCTGATAGACGTCGGCGGCGAGTCGACGAGGCCGGGCTCCGAGCCTGTGACGGCTGAGGAGGAGTTGCGCCGGGTGCTGCCCGTTGTGGAGGCGCTCTCACGGCGTGGCGACGTTCCCGTGTCCATTGACACCTACAGGTCAGAGGTGGCCAGGGAGGCGCTGGAGGCGGGAGCAAGCCTCATCAACGACGTCTGGGGTCTGCGTATGGATCCCCAGCTGGGAAGCATCGCCGCGCGATATGAGGTGCCTGTGGTGCTCATGCACAACCGGAGTCGGCCCAAGGATGCCGTGCAGACTGAGCGCCTAGGTGGCCGGTACCAGGGGGTCGAGTACGACGACCTGATGGGGGACATCCTTCGGGAACTGCGAGAGAGCATCGACCTTGCCCTGGAGGCCGGGGTAGAGAGACATATGGTCATCGTTGATCCGGGGATCGGCTTTGGCAAGACGGTCGAGCAGAACCTGGGAGTGATGGCAAACCTGTCGGAACTGAAGGTCCTGGGTAGGCCGGTCCTTCTTGGTCCTTCGCGCAAATCCTTCGTTGGCTATACCCTGAACCTGCCGCCCGAGGAGCGGGTGGAAGGGACCGCCGCCGCAGTGGCTGTAGGAATAGCCAACGGGGCCGACATCGTCCGGGTCCACGACGTCAAGGAGATGGCGCGCGTGGCCCGCATGACCGACGCCATAGTTCGTGGTCGGGAAGGTTAGAGAGCGGAGGGCGACGGCGCTGGAGAACGCGGTCTCGACTCGATGGTATCGAATAGGCTCTGGGCGCTGGGACCGGTTTGGCTCATTGTTCGCTGATAGGGATAGTGCGGCGGGACACGACATGGCTGCTGAGCGACTGGAGAGGCGGTGAGTTGACGGTGTCACCGGACGAAGGAGCTTTGGAGATCCTTCGCGCTGAGGGCAAGCGCATCACCGCGCAGCGCAACCTGCTCCTCGAGGTAGTCAGCGAGAGCAAGGGGCACCTGGACGCTGGCGAGATCTACCGCCGTGCACGGAGCAAGGACCCTCGCATCAGCCTATCGACGGTGTATCGCAACCTGAACCTGCTGAGGGAACTGGGGCTGATTAGCGAACTGCACCTCGATGAGGAGCACCACCACTACGAAGTGCGGGAAGAGGCGGAGCATTTTCACCTGATCTGCTCCAATTGTGAGCGGGTCATCGAGTTTGACAGCCCCTTGATTCCGAGGTTGCTGGCCGAGGTCAGTGCGGATCAGGGCTTCCTTGTCGAGCGTGTCCACGTCGACATGGTGGGCCTTTGCGACGACTGCCAAGCGACGTTGAATCCGCGATCAGCGCAGTAGCCGGGCCGCTCTCGACCGAAGCCAGAGATTAGCCGGGCTGGAGGAACTCGTACCGGCCCTGACCGCAGGTTGGGCAGCCCTCGTCCCTCCGCTGGACGGAAAAGACCTCGAAGCTGTTCTCCCAGATGTCTATGTGTATCAAACCCTGGTTGAGCCGGCCCCCGTCCAGGAGGATTTTCAGCGCCTCGCTGCATTCCAGAGCGGCGACTGTGGCTACTATGGAAGCGAGGACTCCCGCCGTGGCACACGTTGCCGCGCTCTCTTGGGGCGGTGTGTCGGGGAACACACAACGGAGACACGGGGTCTGGTAGGGGACGATGGTCATGGTCATGCCATAGCTGGCCACGGCGCCGCCGTATACCCAGGGAATCCGGAGCTTCACACAGGCGTCGTTGATGAGATATCGAGTGTTGAAGTTGTCGCAGCCATCGAGCACGACATCGACATCGCCCACGATTCTCTCCACGGTGTCCGGGCCCACGTCCACCACCAGAGGCTCTATCTGCACCTGAGAGTTGACCGTCCTCAGCTTGCGCGCAGCTGCCTCCGCTTTCGGCAGACCAGCCGCCACGTCCTCCTCATCGAAAAGGATCTGCCTCTGTAGATTGTTCAGTTCTACGCAGTCGCGGTCCACCAACCTCACGCGGCCCACGCCGGCCCGGACGAGGTTGTCGGCGATGTGTGTGCCCAGGCCACCGCACCCTATCACGGCGGCTGACGAGGAGATCAGCTTGCGTTGTCCAGCCTCACCGACGCCTGGGAACACTGTCTGGCGTACATAGCGATCGAGTTGCATCCTAGTCTCCATCTCCTCATCTCCCCAGAGCAGTAGGGACGGCTCGTAGGCGCAGGGGCTTGACTGTTCAGAGGATCAAGCCGCGCGGGCGCTGCTCCCCTCCTCTCGGCATTATACCCGGCGCAGTAGTGCGTCGCAAAGCATAACGCCCGGAGTGGAGTGCAAACGCCTGAGTGCCGGCGCTGTGGGGCGTCACGCTCGAGCACGGCGGTCCAGGACGGGATGTGCTATACTGCCAGGACAGGTCTTCAGGGTATCCCAGGTGCGCAAGTGTAGGAGAGATGGCGAGCGGAAGAACACTTCTGATCGTGAACCCCCTCCGGGGTGGAATGGTCGGGATGCATCTGGCCAAGATGGAGGCTGTACTCGCGAAGCATGGTTTGCGGTATGATGTGCAGTTCACGGAGCACAGGGGCCACGCGCTGGAGCTTGCCCGCCGGGCGGTGTCGGAGGGGTATGAGACCATCGCGGCTGTGGGTGGCGATGGTACGGTAAACGAGGTGGTCAACGCCGCCGTCGGTTCATCGACGGCTGTGGCGGCCCTGCCCTTGGGCGCTGGAAACGACTTCCTGCGCAGTCTAGGGATCTTGACGTGGGAGGAGGCGTGCCTGGCACTGGCGGCCGGGGACATCAAGGCTATCGACGCAGGGTTGGCGGACTACCAGGACGAGGCCGGGGAGCGGAGGCAGCGTTACTATGCCGTCCTGGCCGATGTGGGCTTCGGCTCAGAGGTGGTGCGCAATACCCCTCGACGGTTCAGACACGCGCTGGGCGGAGGACTCGGTTATGTCATCAGCCTCTATCGCACCGCCGTGAAGGGACAAGCCCGGGCATGCCGGATGAAGGTCTGGGCGGATGGTCAACTGACATGCGACGAACGGCTGCTGCTGGTGGAGGCCCTCAACGGGATGTACGCCGGTGGTGGGCTAAAGGTGGCTCCCAAGGCGAAGCTGAATGATGCCTTGCTCGACGTGTTCATGGTGCGGGACATGCCCTGGCCGATGATCTGGACCCTCTTCCCCAAGATCTATAGGGGCACGCACATCGAGCACGAGCGAGGAGAGTACTTCCAGGTCCGCGAAGTGGCGGTTGACGCTGATCAGACAGTCAGGATAAGCGTCGACGGAGAGGTGGTCGGTCACACCCCTGCCACGTTCAAGGTGGTGCCTGGAGCCCTCAAGGTAAGGTACCCACGGCGTGAGGACAGCTGGGGATAGTCCAAATGGCAGGTTACCCTAAGGTTCCTCTGTGGCCTGTCCCGCATTCATCGTGACAAGTTCTTGACTTAGCAGTGCCCAATGCTCGATGCTTAGCTCCTGGGGTCGCTGCGTCTCGCGGAGGCCCGATCGCCGTAGTGCCCCGACCACCTGCTCCACGGGTAGATTCAAGCCTTGAGAGAGAGAATTCCGCAACTGTTTGCGTCGTTGCGCGAACCCTGCCCGGACGATCTGAAAGAAGCGTTCCACGTCATCCACGTGCCGGCGAGGCGACGGGCGGACATCGATGCGGACCACCGCCGAGTGTACGTCAGGAGACGGATAGAATGCTCCGGGTGGAGCCTTGGCTACGATCCGGGGCTGTCCGTAGAATTGGACGCTAACTGCCAGCAGGCTCATCTGGCCAGGGCCGGCCACTATCCGCTCTGCGACTTCTCTCTGCACGGTGACCACCATCAGAGATGGTTTGGCGTCTGCCTCCAGGAAGTGTCGCAGGACGGCAGAGGTGATGTAGTAGGGGAGATTGGCCACCACCTTGTACGGCGGGGAGACCAAGTCTCCGGGCTTGATGGCCAGGACGTCCCCCCGGATAATGTGGACGTTGCCGAAGGGGTCCAGGGCACGCTCGAGAAGCGGTATCAGACGAGCATCCACCTCGAGAGCGATGACGCGTGCCGCTTGCCGGGCCAGGCGCCCGGTCAGGGTTCCCAGTCCGGCGCCCACTTCGAGGACCACGTCTTGTTCGTCCAAATCAGCTGCGTCGATGATCCTCTCAAGGAGACGCTCGCTGACCAGGAAGTTCTGACCCAGGCCCTTCCGGGGCCTGATGTCCGACTGCCTGAGGAGCCTACTCACAGAAGCAGGTCGAAGCTCGTCGCTGTCCACCCCGATCACCTCTCCCGGGGATATGAGGGTAGAATCCAGCGGATCTTGTCGGCGGGCGGGACAGGTGTCAGGAGATAGACGTCAACCCAGCGGTAGAAGCCGCGGGGGAGATTGTCTTCGTCAAAACACAGATCGACGTGCTTGCCTCGCACTCCAAGGTCGCCAGCGAGGCCAATGCCATAGCTGGGGACGTAAAGCCATGTGCCCAGCGGGATGACATTCCTGTCTACGGCGATGATGCCCTTGCGCGCCGGCAACCCCATGTAGGTCCTTCCATACCAGGGCGCATCGGGAGGAGTGCCGGCGGTGGAGGCCGAGTATGCGGTACCCAGCGCTCTGAACTTTCGCCAGTAGGTCTTGGTGCCCTCTGAGGTCTGCACTTCTCGGATGACGATCTCGGTGCCGTAGGCGATGATCTCCGTCGTGGGTGGAGTCTCTACCCACTCGTCCTCCGTCACCCGTTCCGTCTCCTCGCCGTTCTCGTAGACGATGCGCACCAGACGTCTCTTGGCGCCGGCGGCCCCTCCCTGATCCAGTCGCTGCTTGTCCAGCTCCAGTCCGGGGTCGGGCTGCCAGGCTGTCTCGAAAGGAATTGGCTCCTCTTCCAGGACCACCTGCTCCTGAACCCGGACGACCTGCACGGTCATACTATCGTAGACTTCGGTCTCCTTATCGGGGATAGTGTAGTCCCTGTCCACCAGCTCGATGGACTCGCCTTGCAGCACTTGCGCAACGTTGTCGGCGTGAGTGCGAGTCTTGATGCGTCGACCATCGGCCAGAATAACCAGGGGTGTGGAGCGCTGGATGTAGATCTGCGTGCCAGCAGAGATCTGGGTTCCCAGGGTGGGGGTCACTCCGTCGCCGAGATAGAGGACTATGCCTTCGTCGAACAGGGCCTGTCCCACCGTGGACGCAGTAGTGAGCACCTCGATGGGCACCATTCCGTCGTGAACGGTGACGCGCACGGCACGGAGGATCTCCATCCGTAGTGGAGGTTGACGCCAGAGCGCGACCACGTCTGTGTCATCCGCATCGAGCGAGGCGCCAAACGGCAGGGGCGAATCGGGCTCGACCTCTTCGCGCTCCAGGCTCACGCGATCGTGGCGGCCAAAGGAGATATCGGCCTCCCGCAGGAAATCCGTGACCGTGCGGGCATGGGTGCACAGTTGGAGTTCGAGGCCGTCGGCCCGCAGACGGATAGGCAAGGCCTTGCGGATCACAATGGGGCCCGTGTCGGCCAGGGCTGCATCAAGGGGGGCCATCACGATGTCCTCGGGGGCGAGGGGGATGGCGAGTTCGTCCAGGAGGGCGCCGACAGTCGTCTGGTGGGTGCGCGCCGTGAAGGGCTGATCGTTGATGAGGAGCTGGACCTCTCTCTGGGTGGAGAGATATCCGAGTAGCATCCCGTTGCCGACCATGAAGATGAGGACTACGCAGGCTAGCCCGGACCGCGACAGCGCCCTGGCCGAGAGCGGAGGTCCATCGACCCCACTTGCCCTATGCCGCTGGTTCTCTGTGGTTTCAGAGGGCATCATTGCAGGCCACCGAATCTCGCCGCATCTCAGCCACCAAAAAGGGGGCGAGTAGCTCCGCCCGTCCCCCGTTTACTTCGTGGTATGAGGCGGTCGTGCAACCTCCTTCGACTCGAGCCCCCCGACTTGCCGGAGCCAGTTAGCTCCAA
>Ga0307379_10007894_pt1 | contig 14397 bp, 10 predicted proteins | sample UN2MG_FD_202237 | JGI IMG/M metagenome (GOLD analysis project Ga0307379, IMG submission 202237) | Soil microbial communities from Risofladan, Vaasa, Finland - UN-2 | ecosystem: Environmental > Terrestrial > Soil > Coastal area > Acid sulfate soil | place: Finland: Risofladan, Vaasa | collected... | reverse complement strand
CCGGATGCCCTATTCCTGACGACCCCCACATGGAGCCTCTCACGGGGATTTGTAACCTGGTGTGAGGGATCATAATCTTTTGCATACCGCTTTTCTTCTTATTTGAAAAACCCTTTGTTGCCATGCTCAAGTCTGAATCGGCCATGCAGTTGATTATTGAAGGACACACCGACTCAGACGGACCTACCAACCACAATCAAATTCTTTCCCGGCAACGCGCAGAATCAGTTAAGTTATATTTAGTTTCCGGAGGTATTTCTTCCTCTCGACTTTTTACAAAAGGCTATGGTGAGTCCACACCAGTCGCGCCAAATACAACTGCTGCCGCGAAGGCCCAGAATCGGCGTGTGGAATTGGTGGTTAAAAAGTAAAAATGTGACAGGGGACGGTGTCACCCATTAAAATCTTGAACGCCGGTGGAGCCCCACAGGCAAGCCCTCCAGAAACACGGCGGGCAAGCCCGTGGCACCACTTAGTTTCGCCGATTCGCTTCGCGAACGGCGGGACTTAGTGGCGCGACATCCCGATCGTAATCCCGACCACAAAAGGTCGGGATTAAAGCCGTAGCTTTCTGCGGTCGGGGTAAAGTCCTTCATTTATTATTCCCCGAAAGGCGTACTGGCTTAACAAAAGTCAAACAGAGGCTTGATCCCATTTCACATAAGTTCATTCAGAAACTACATTTTATGGGTTCAATTCATAGAAACTGAATAACTTAAGAGCGTTCCGCTTTCCCATAACTTAATCGCTAAATTCTGAACCTCCTAGCCGCAATCCGTCTAAAAATATTCCTTCTTTGTAATTAAAACGAGTTGTTAGCTGTTCTTTTAATTCTTCCTTTTCATACCCATATAAAAGAGTTCTCAGTTCATCGAGATATGATAACACTTCAATTTCTTCGCCACCTTTATAATTTGCAGAACAACAATTTAATAATCCTTTTAAGTGCGAAGGAGCTTTTTCAATTATCTCTTGAGGTAAAGTTATCACTTGGTTGAGAGACAATGTTGCCAAACTTATGCTTTCAATTTCAGAAATCTCTTCTATATAGAATCTTGGTTCATCAGATTTTGTCTCTGTCCACAATTCACAAAAGGTCGAAATCACACGCCCGGGAAGTTTCAGTAATTCTGTTATGTCCTCGGAGTCGAATGCTAATAATATTTTACGGATTTCTTGTAACTCATCCACATCTGGTATGAGTTGTACCAAATAACCGTAATCTTTTGGTGATAAGAGGTATAATAATCGATTGGTAAGAAAGCGTAACTTTTGAATATGCCATCTTCGTTTTATCCCTACCAATGAGTCTATATCAACTTCCACTGATTTTAATTCTCTAATCATGTTATCTCTTATATGTTTGGCCATTTCTAATAGTTCAATGTTGGACATTGTAAGCGCTTTTTTCCACCACCTAATCCCCCTACCTCTCCGATTAAACAATGCGTTAAGATATATGAGATAACGTTTATACTGAGACATTGATCGAAGCCTTGAGAAAGGTAATGCGAATCCCTGATCTCTAAATGTTTTACAAAGAATATTATAAGATGCTGGGGTACGATTGAGGTAAATTGATAAATAGCTTAGTAGGGTTCCAAATGATATTTTATCATTTTGGTGTTCGATAACAGGAACGTTGTTAATCCATTCTTCAGCAGTAAGAGTATCTTGTTTGCCTATATTTAAACTTAGCTCAATTTTTTCTAAAGAACGGGTCAGATCATAAGCTACCTGTTCGATTCTATTCTTATCGGATACTATTACAATATCATCAACATATCGAAGGTACTTTCCACCATATTTTTTTGACAACTCTGAGTCAACATCTTCAAGAGCAACATGGCCTAATAGATGGCCCATGTCAGGCCCAATTGGTATACCGTTGTCACTTGTGCTTAAGAAGTATTCCACATAATCCAGCACATTTTTATTATTTGTCCTATCTGTTAATTTTTGTAATCGTTTTGTTAAACGATCGAGTAAAAAAGTTTTTGATACCTTTGGATAAAATTTTTCTATATCAAAAATATAAACTACATCATTAGGACTTGTTTTCATCAAATCTGTAATTGCAAGATTTCTTTTATTATATCCTTCCAAATAATAAGCAAAATTCCTACCGCCTTTTCCCGATATGGGCCATAAATAGCTAAACGCACAAGCGGGAGGTTCAAAAATAGGTTCAGTGGATAATGATTTTAAAATGGCTGCTTCGGCGAGCAAAGTTGTCGGGCTACCAACTGTAAATGTTCGATATTCAATACCACTTTCCGAACTAATACCTTTTAGACCCGGATAGTTATAATAGCGCCAATTTTTTCTTGTTAATATTTTCCTCTTAATGAATCTATAACCTAATGAAAGGTTTCGGGATTTTGAGAAAGAATCTATAAAAAGACGGAGACCTAAATATGATAGAGGGTGTAAATATCGGCTACTATTTAAAGCACGAACCGAAAGCGTTTCAAATATTTTTTCCATTAATAGTCCCTATTTATGAGAATACTTTTTTACGCTAATCGACCCTCTATCAATTATGGTTTTTTTTATCGGATGAAACCATTTGAAAATAGAGTTAAAACAATCAGGATTTTCATCATAAAACCAGGCAATTTTATGAAAGATATTGAATATTTTATTGAACATAGTTTCCGATTTTCCCCATTTCGGTTCTACCCAAAGAATCGTGCTATGTTTGTCGTAGAGCCGCTCTGTTATATGATAGAATGATCTTTCATATAAATCGAAATTTTAGCTGCTTCTCCACTAAAGGCTGCTATTAAAACGAGGTATTCTTCAGGACTTTTTGACTCTTTAAACCATTGATCCACAATGGCTGAAGTGGTACCCGTATTAGCTGCATCCCAATGATGCATATTCCAGCTTAAATGTATTCCTTGTTGAGAGAGCCAAGGCTTAATCTGATTAAGAAGTTCGTTGTATATCTGTAAAGCTGTCGCAGAGATATCTCCAGCTGTAACATTCAATAATAATGGCAGAGAAACAATTGCCTTTTTTTCTCTTAGTTCGGCAATAGTTCCTATCAAAGAAATTATCCCGGCACCTGTGCCACAGGGAATATCCAGTATGCTAATTTCCCCATCACACAATGTTATAAATAAATCATCAGGAATATTACCTAATCTACCTTTTGGATCTAGTACTAAATATTCAATTCTTACAGCTGATGATGCAAATCTGTGGGTAAAGTGAAGCATAGTGGCTTCTTCGCTTGGACCGCCGATAAGATCAGAGTCTTTAGGGGAGGATTTAATAGCTTCGTCATATCTGCCTATTGTTTTGAGATAATTCGAATATATTTTTATTATTTCACTTGGCAGTTTTAACACATCTTCGGACCAGAGGTGTGGTATTTTCAAGGTCGAAAATATGGATGTCATGTCTTTCCCTATTTTTTTTGCAATATTGAATACTGTTAATTTGGAGGACAACTCTTCTAATTTTGGATTGTCGGCCGGGAATTTATCTAATAATCTTAATTGCTCTGTTTTGGGAACTTTCTTATTTTTGGCAGATTATAATTTCAATATATTAAAGAGCCCACTTGAACTTATATTGCTATTATTGCTTTTAATAATTTTAAAAACTCTACGGAACAAGCCCTAAACGATTAATGGATTCATTCACAGCTTCTAAGGCTTCATGATTTTGAAGGATTTCTGTATAATCCCAATATCTCAATTTTTTACTTAGATCACTCACATTCTCAGCATGTTTCTTGATTGTTTCCAGTTGCTTTAAATCAGAAACCGCTATAATGCCTTGAACACCAGGATGATTCATGGATTTTAGTAAATTCAGTATAAGGCTGTCAATGGAGCCTTTTGTTTGAACTTCAAAAACATAAATCACTCGTCCCATATTATCAATAGTGGCTTCCCTTTACCGCTGGAACTTGATTGATACGTGGCATAGTTAATTACCTCGTAATTCAAATAGGTGAAAATTAAAGATTCAAGACCTGATACCAAACTTACATTAGTGAATAGTCTATGTTTGACCTCAAATTCACTACTGGAACATTCACTGATTAAACATAAGTCAAACGGAGACCCCCCTCACAGTACTTTTTTGTTATTAATGAAGATACTAAATTCGATTCGCCCAACATATTGCGACAAAATAGCGCACAAATCAGACCCTGTGAAAATTAGGGTCACCTTAACAACTCACATTTTCAATAATTCAGGAGCACTGACTGAGGAGGTCATTTTTTACTGTAATAAGGATTTGCCCATCTCATGGCCGCATCATTCACACGAGTCAAAATTCACGACTCGAGGCCTAACCCCTTTGTTAATGGATGACCCTAGATCACTATTTTCTTTTTATCAATCGTCTCGCCAGTAGTATTCGGATCCAACAGGGGCGATTGGCTTAACTGTCCTAATCTGTTTTATCTTCGGAACCTTCGGAACCCTAGGAATTTTAGGAACTTTGGGGATTTTTGGGATTGACATTCCCCTCTTCCTTCTCAAATGCCAAGCCATAGTTGTCTCCTCTGTTTAGGTGCTGTTTAAGGAAATATTTATTTCCTTTTTTCTCTTTTTTTGTCTGGTCGTTGTGTCAGGGCTGACCCAGAAACGCTTTTTACTTTTTTTGGGGTTCTCTTACCTCTCAAAAGTTTAGAAGCAATTTTGCCTACTCTTTTTGAAGTCTTTTCATTTTTTGTCATTCGTTACCTCCATAGTTAATTTTTAAAGGGCCCAGAAGGAACCTACTCCCTCCTGTGGCTGTTTCCTATTACAATTATAAACGATGGTGGGTAACACTTAATTTTCGTCTATATTTTTTTCAAGAGGTTCTGGTTTAGAATCCTGATAGTAAGTGCATCCTGGCTTACGTTGAAAATGTGGGCTAATTCAGAAATGATTTTTGTATGATTCAAGGCTCGTTTTAGGGATTCCAGTGGTACAAGCAATTCACCTGAGAATTCATTAGCTTCGTTATTACAAATCTTTGCCTCTTCGGGAGGCAATTCAAACTCTGGCTTATGTTTTAATAAATAGTGACCGAGTTCATGTCCCAGCGAAAATCGTTGTCTGTGTGGATGGTGTCTCTTGTTGAGCCCAATAAGCATATCGTCGGGATAGATAATTGCCGAATGGTGATCGGGCAAGCTATCGAGAAGTTCAATGTAAAATCCAAGGTTATTGGCTATATCTATGATTGGCACCTCATAGTCAATTTTGGTACCGGTTGTTTTCTGGTATCTTTCCAATAGACTACGCGCCTGGTTTCTTGCAAGGCCAACCCTTTTTTTCTCATAGGCTTGTTCAATCATCCCAATTTTACCTGAAGGTCCTTCAAATAGTTTTCAAGCTCTGGGTCTGACAATGCCCCTGCTCTTCTACCGCTAGACTTAAGGATTAATTCCTTCAGTGCCCGGTCCATGTCACCTATCTTGGATTCGGGCATCCCCTGCCTGTCTGTATATCTTGCAGAGGCCTTGCTGAGCTGCGGCCTCATCTTAAATAGCTGGTGGGACTTTCTGATTAACGCTATCGCTACTTGCGTTCCTAAGCCGACCAGGAGTACAAGGCGTGCCATCTCATCCACTGTAAAATCTAAGGGTGAAATGCCATCGTTCTCAAATAGATTCAGCTTGTTCGCGTCTATTTGTGCTTCAGTTGCGGAATCCATAGTATCTGATCTTTCCTTGATCCTTTTGAGTCTTAGATACTCTCCCATCGAATTGAGTTTTTCAGGGCTCTGAAGTCTCTTTTTGGTTTCCTTCAACTCCCTTTGCCTTTTTTCCAGTCTCGCGATTGTTCTCTCCCTGACTGCATTGGGAATATCACTCTGGGAAGGTAGATCTCGCAAGTAATCCGTGAGCTTGTCTTCAGGCGGCAACTCTCCCATTTTTATCAAGGACTTTAGCAAAACGTCCATTTTATCCTTTTTCTGTTCCATATAAGATCACCCAACTTCCGTTTCTATGAGATACTTTTCCAGTTTTTTCTTTAGTCTGCTGTAATATACTTTTATATGTTCGGCAGGCATTCCAACCCAATTTGCTATTTCTCTGTGAGGGAATCCGTCAGCACATGCAATTAAGATGATACGGTTGTTTTCATCAAGGCCCTCTAGGAAATCCCGCACTCTCTGGGCTAGCGGATGTTCTTTGGCTTTTGGTGAAAGGTAATCATGGAAAATCTTCTTATCTAATGCTAACTGCACAACATTGTATTTTCCATTATTGCCGTCGGTAGGATTGCTGCCAAAGGATTCAATCTTTATGCGCTTAGCTACTCTCTGTTCTTTCCTTAAATGGTCAATGCATAGGCGGCTGAATATTGTAATGATCCAGTTTTTAAAGCCTTTGTCGGTTCTGAACTGAAACGCATCAATTTTCTCTATGACTCGCATAAATGTATCTTCAACAATTTGAACCAGGTCTTGATCATTGATAGCCTCATAGTGCCACTGCCCCCAGCGATAGAGAAAGCCCTGGTACTTATTCACTAAATTGCTTACTCCGAGAATGCTTTCTTTTTTGAGCTGATCAACAATCAAAGAATCTTGAATGTCCAATTCATGCCCTTTATAATTACTAACGTTTTGTGGTTACAGCAACCCCGTGGGAATATAGGGGTCGTACATAAGATTACAATATTTAATGCCCCCCTTCGGACCGCCTGACTCACAGCCGGTTGTGTCAGCTTGAATCGTATCGTTACCTTCCACTGGCTGGCCCCCTCCCCTCCTCAAATGCGTCATCCGAACAGTCCAATTTGTTTATCATCTTTGGAATCGAGAAGTTGCACTCTTATGTTCTTGCTCTTGTAAACTCTGATAACTGCTTCCTTTTCCATAAATCTAAGAACTCTATTTACTTTACGGCTGAATTCTTCTCTTGGTTTCCCCCTTGAAATAACATGCAATTGTTTCAGGACGAAGCCGGGCAAAGCATCTTTGATACATGAATAGTTAGGGCGAGTTCTTAGTGCCTCTAAAATCAGTTGTCGAAGTTGAGACTGTTTCATAGATAACGCTTCTTTAATATTGGTTGGTGTTTTTATTTTTCGTGATTTAAAGGAAGGCGTTGTTTTCTTTATCTGACGGTCGTGTATAGTCTCTCTTGCATCACTTTGTTTCGGCGATGATTCTGACACGGGATGGATATTCATCTGGCCTAGATCCTGCCAGAGGATTGCAAGGGTTTGTTCTGGATTAGCGTAGTATGCGGATTCCCTGATTCTATGAAAGCGCCAACCACACTGTTCAAGCATGCGCTGCCTGGCCGTGTCTTCTTCATATTGCTCCGCTCCATGCCAATGATCCCCATCGCACTCAACTGCGAGTTGTGACTTTATTCCTTCAATAACCAAATCAATTCGCTTGTTCTCGACAACAGGATACTGGGGTACTACGCGAAAATGCCTGGAAACAATTTTCAATGCGATGTCAACTTCAAACCAACTTTCAAAAGGCTCGGGAGGCTTTTCAATTTGCCTGTTAGCCTGGTACGCCCGCATACGAAGATCGTCGACTTCTTGTCCGAGTGCTTTTGAAATTTGGCTGATTGGGTTCTCAAAATATTCGAGTAGCCGCCTGCGAAGACACGCTTCACTTAAATCATTGCGAGTTGCGGTGTGGAAAAGCCATATTTGGTCTTGTGCACGGCTCGCAGCGACATTAAACCTTCTTTGATCTGCTGGTCGAGTTAGCGCGCCGATTCTCTCATTCCGTGCCGCCACCATGCTGAGAAAGATAATATGACGCTCATCGCCCTGAAAACTGTAGGGATTGCCGCATATAAGTCTGCGCTGCTCCATCTCTTCTGCACCGAGTTGTTCGAGCAACATGTTTTCAATAAGGCTAGCCTGAGCGTCACCCTGGAGGATGATAACACCCATGGTTTTATCGGTATATCGATCATCACTACAACATTGAACAACAGTCTCAACCAATTTTTTCGCTTCGGGCCGATTAATAGCTCTGTTAGCGCTTCCTTCTCTGAAACCATCTGGGACATGTACCACCTTTAGAGGCTCTAGCCTTTGTGGTGGGTATTGCCTTAAAGGGATCAATGGTGTTGCCTGATAGCTCAAGTCATTACTGAAACGTATTATCTCGGGCATGCAACGGAAATGTTCTCGCAAAACAATTCGGTTATTGAAGCGTCTTTTCCCATGATCAAAAAGGCTGTTCTCAACATCAAATGAATCAGCATGCTCAAAATCACTTAGATAATCATCTCTGAGACGGAAGACTTGATCTCTGCCCACGCCAACCGCTTCCGGGCTTATCTGCTGTTCGTCCCCTACGACGAGTAGGCGTTTACCCAAATACATCAGTGGCAAAGCTTCAGGACCGCATTGGGATGCTTCATCAACAATAATCACGTCGAAGAACTTAGGAGCGGCTTGAACCGTTTCATACACACGATGAAGAGGCATAACCCAGGCTGGAACTGCATCCCTGCAGTCATTAAGATGTTGCTGTGCATCTCGACGGTGTTTAGGTGCATGTTTACCAGTGCCCTTACCGACTTTTTTAATTGCCTGCTGCCAACCCATGAGGTGGCGTCTGTGGGTCTCCTCTAGACGACTGAAACAGAATTTCCAGGCCAAATTTGCGGATAGTTCTGCAAGTTTGCTTTTGATATCAGCATCAATCTGCTGTAATAGGAGTTCGAGACTTGGAAGTTCATCCTTATTCAAAAAGTCTTGGAGCCAGGAATTGGCTCTCGCCCATCCCCATACATTATCAATAGATTGAAGGTGTTCTGCCGATTTTTGCGGATCCACCCAAAGTTGTTTTGCAAAAATGGGTGCAAATTCTGAGAGCCTGTTTAACAGGTCCTTTATCCGTTTTATCCGTTTTGAGCGGCTATTAAGATCACCGATTTTATTCATTAAATTAGGATAAAGCCTGGTTTTGCCTTGCTTGATAATCGACAATGCTTCATGGGCGAAAGGATGCGCGTTGGGTAAACTGGCAACCGATTCAATTTTTTGTATATACTGTCGCAGTTTTGAATTTATGGTCCCGAAATTGTATCGCGAAATAACAGCTCGGCATGTATTGATTAATTTGTTAACTGTTTCAGTATCATGCCACACAACTTCATCAGCAAGCCCCCCTATATGACTTGTAGCCTCTTTTGAGGCTTCCAGCGGATCATGAAGCGAAATAACCTCGGCCAGTACCTCCAGTAGTTCTTCAAGTTCTGATACTTGCAGAAAAACCGGCCCTGACCTCCTTTCCATTTTGCCCTGCCAAAGATTCCAGCAGTAATCAACAGCATCTTCCACTGAAAGAAATTCGATCAATAATTCCAAGTTTTCATTAGAACTGCAAGGACGTGCATCGATGTAGATATCGTTAGTAATGTATTTGCAGGCACGAATTTGTCTTGATTTGAATAGCCACCAGCTGTTTTCCCCACCTTCGTTGAAATGCTTGTTAAGAGTTCCTGCATCCAGTAATACTTTCTTTCGGTCAAGCTCAGGAGGAATGTCTATTTTGTGAGTGTCAATCCTCTTGGCACGCTCTTTTAGTCCGGACACTCTTCCCCGAAAAACACGCAATAAATCCTGCCATGGAGCATCGTTGTCAGCCAACACATCGAATGCGGCACTCTTGGTCCATGCCATAGGCCGTCTTCTAATTCTGCTTACCAAATCCTCTAGCTTTGAAACACTTTTTATTAGCTGATTGATGGCGGCTGGAGTTGCTTTCGAAAGAGTTAGACCCATATGGGAGTCGAGCAGATATCGTTTGGCATTAAAGTCCTTTTTGGCCTTCACATACTCGTTTACAGTGTCTTTGAAATCATCTTGTGAAGGCAGGTCTTTTTCGGGGTCAGGAATAACTAACCGAAGTTCTGCTTCTAATTCTGGTTCAATAAGGGATAAATCCTTTATTAAGCTCCCAATTTCACTTGAGGACAAGGACAATTCCTGTTCATAATGGATGCTGTCCTCAAACCAACCGAACTTCCTGGATTCTTCCTTCAAGCGCCGAGCAATCTTTGCAGCTGTGCCAAGATACATTCCGTTAATAATATTTTGCTGAAAGGTCTCTGATTCGCGCAAAGATCGTAACCTATGATTTATCTTAGCCTTTTCAGATTCCAGTTTTTCTATTGTGGATTCCAGTTCATTGATTTTTTTGGCTGCCAAATTATCATTCCAGCGGTCTTGCCTGCTAAGGATGCTACTAACACTTGCCTCCAATGATCTTTGTTCATCTATCCCGCTACCCAACAGACTAATGCACAATGGCCGTGTTTGCTCTGGTAATTGATTGTGCAATACCTGCAGAGCACGCGGTGTCTTGGCCGTTACCAACACTCGCTGGCCTGTGGCAAGGAGATGACAGATAAGGTTTGCTATAGTGTGCGATTTCCCAGTTCCAGGTGGCCCTTGGACGAGAACGCCAGTAGTAGATCGCAATTTGTGTATAATCTGCCTTTGCTCTTCATTGGATGGTTTAGGAAAATAGATTTTTTGGTCGTTAACACCTTTGTGGCTGTATTCGGCTGAATTATTCCCTCGATCTATACCACCTTCACAAAGATCAGCAAACTCAGCCGGGATTTCCCCATTGGACTCTATTTGTTCTTTCATTGTTCTGAGAGTCTGCTCAAGTCCTCTAATTGATCGCTTGCGGAGAATTAGTGCGGGAGCATACTCAACAACGGGCTTTTCCTGCGCGCTTTTTTGATTCTGTTCAAGCGTTTCGTGATATTCTCCTTGCCCCCTGTCTGCAAGAGAATTTGCAATTGCCTTGAGTACGGGCTCTACGGACGAGCGATCCCAAGGGTTGTCATTAGCTGAAAGCAGCCCTTCTTGAGCTGTCTGTCTTGCATGGCGTGGTTGGTCTTCAATATCGAGCATATCGAATTCGGCAGTTAGTTGTGCACCTTCTGCATCAGGTGTGATAACGAACTTACCCAACCTAGCCTCGAAAGCTAGTGATGCTTTGGCTGTTATGAGGTGGCGGCGAGTAGCTTGGCCGGATGGCGTTCGCCAGGACAAAAACCCAAACCCAAGTACAAGCTCGTACTCTTCTCCAAGTTTTTGTTGTTCCTGGTAAATCGAAAAAAGTTTAGCATAGACGTCTTGCACAGTTTGCCAACGCTGATGTGAATCAGCCCAATGAAACCATTTGGAATCAATAAACTCCTCCCATACCTCAGAGACTTCTGGATGCTCATTTAAAAAGAGCGGTTTATTTACTAGAATGTACTCTTCTGTTTGTGGGTCATCTGGATCTGCGTCGGGATTTCGTTCCTCTACCTTCATACTGATACTTGGAAGCAGTTCTGGAATATCTTTAGTGTTTCCAAGTGTTGATTTGTCAATCCAACTCGCGCATGCTTCAGGGATTTCATCCAAAAGCGGCTCATCGTATTTTTTGACTTCGATCCAGATATCTTCGCTAAATTCTTCATTCGCCCCCCAAGCCTGCGTGAAGCAATAATCTGGTTCGCTTGGAATCTCGCTCATCCAAAGAACGCTCTGGTAGCCACTTATATCTCGGATAATTTTCGACCGAAGAAGTGCGAGCTCGGTCAGATAATCAATCAGACGAATAGCCTTATTTTTGATATTTTCCATGTGTGCAGAAGATTCAAATTCAGTTTTTGATACTTATCATCTAATGGGGTGCGATCTAAGCTGTGTATTTCACCCGACATCCTCATGCCTAACTCAATCGCCGCTTTAATCTGGGCAATTTTCGCATTCTTGAGGCCAGTGATCAACGGGTCTGCTCTCGACTCATGTTTTGGATTTTTTTGGTTAACAGCACGTGTCATTCTACAGGATAGCCATAAAAAAGCTCCACTATTTTTAGCTCATAGCTAATAGCTCAAAGGTGAAAGCAGTATTAAGCTGACAGCTCCCCAGTGAAATACGCTTCGCCTATGTTAAATACGCTTCGCTGTCATTGACATGAATTTAACTTGGCAAGCTGTTACTGTCGTGAATTTCACAGGGTAAACATAGCTCATAGCAAAAAGGCAAGGGGCAAAGCGCCCCACTGGAATAGCACAGCTCAGGTTACAGGAATTTTGCCATAATGGAACAACAGGTATGCCTGGGGAAAGGTACTTTTTAGGGCAGATTTCGTTCAACGGGATGAATCCACCAGACTGATGGTCGACTTTCAGCATTACACCCTCCTGAAGGGGTGAAATTACGTTGAAAAAAGCCTACGCCTGTGATTTGGGTTTGTCAAGGAATAACGCTCTGATGAGCGGCGTTAGGCAAAAGGAGCGTTTCTCTCTAGGAGCGCTTTGCCCCGATGGAATAATTAAAGGCATTCCACCCCAGTACGATATTTCATACCTACCCCAGTACCATCTCCCGGAGCTACGGGGCGGGCGGGGCAGGCGCGGTAAACTTGAGGGGAGATGCAGGGTATATAGCGTTAAACTGATAGGAAATTTGAGGTGCGAGGTACGAGTTACTGGTTTGCCTGCCTTCAGTATAGCGGGTTTCGGGTTTCGAGGTGCAGGATTAATCTTTTTGAACTTGTCGTTGAGCTATTACAATCACTACGTTTCTTCTACGCCTTCCTTTAATATATCAAAATAATCTTTATAGAGAAATTTTCGGTTGCGGGCATACCCTGTGATTTCATCAATGAATGCATAGATCAGTATAGCACTTTATATTTTCAAATCAAGTAAAATAATGAAAATATAGAAAGGTCATACTTCGTTTGCTTCTTGTTTTCTTTTTTACCATACCGAGCTTTTGGATTCATTGGGGCAAAGAGAGTGAACTCACAGCTTATAGCTCACAGGGAAAAGGCTGCAGGTATAAGGCGGAGCTCCCCAGTGAAATACGCGGCGCTGTCACTGTCGTGAATTTCACGGGGCAGGCCCCAGTGAAATCCGCCATCCCGCCAAAAGAACGGCGGGTAAAAATTCCGGCGGACAAGTACGCCCCGGTGGAATAGGTGCTGATTCCACCCTAGGTGAACACCCGGATTCTCTTGTACAACTATACCATAATCCAAGACCGCTTCTTTGGAGTTTCAATTATGGTTTATCAGGTGTTCACGTTTCAACCTTACATCTGATAAAAACGGTTCATGTTAATTCTTAAATGACATAAGCGAAGAAATAATTGTAACAGTTGCCTGAATATGTTACTGAATCTATGCCTGGTTGAGCCCTCCTTTGGTTTTTTTTCTTTTGGCATAAAACTCATACCAAATCATGGTTCAACTTTAAATTCTTAATGTGGACACAAGTGAAAGTATAGAGTGATTTGCAGGAAAACGATTGATAAGGGGGAAGAAATGAAAAAAAATGTATGCTGCGGATATTTATCGTGCTTAACCATTATACTGACGGCCATCTTCTTATGCACATCAGCACAGGCAGCCGAGTTTACGGCGGATATATTCGAGCGTGTATTTAATCATGACGTTACAGGAAAGATATACGTGAAGGACGCACAATACCGTATGGACCTGGATGACAAGAAGACAGGAGAAAAACCTGTCATTACCGTTGATCGGAAAGGGGGCTTTACAAGGCTTTTCAATACAAAAACAAAGGAATACCAGGAGGTCAAGAATTTTACATTTCAGGCTTTCATGGTTGATCCGTTCCAGTCCCTTGCGAAGTGGGACAGTGTTTTACAAAAGAAAAAGGTTGGTACCGAGTCGGTGGCAGGGTACGTATGTACCAAGTATGAGTACTATGACGGTACAGCTAAGCTTGCCGAGGCATGGATTGCCAGAGACCTCAAATTCCCCGTTAAGATGCACATCAAAAGTGGACGGAGCGATGGAAATATAAAGGTGAAAACCAATATTGGCGATACGATTGTAGAACTGAGTAACATCAAGAAAGTTTCCGTGGATGTCACTCTGTTCGAAATTCCTGCAGGCTATGCCAAAGCGGAAAAACCGAAACGTCCAGCCGGGGAGAAACCTATTGCATTGTCCTCGATCTCGGGTACGGTGAAAGGGAAAGCACCGTGGGGACGTCGCATTGCCGTTGGGGGAGAGATGAGGGTGGCGGTGAACCCTGGACAATCGGTTCAGCTGAAGGTAAAGAATCTGGTCAAAGAGGAATCAGTATTTACTGTGAAGGCCTTCAGGCAGGGAAAGGCCATAGATATAGACATACCCGAAACCTGTTCTCTGAAAGGGAAAGGGCAAACCCAGGACCTGTTATTAGGCCTCCAGAATAAAGCTGAAGAAGTTGCTGTCCGGGTGGAAAAGGGGCTGGTCTTGGCCATGGTAACGGCACAGCCGTCAGCCTTTGCCAAGGAAACGGTCAAGGAACTCTTTCTCATGGGCTCTGGACAGGGCTTTTTCACAGATACCAAGAGGAAACTTTCCGTAACGTTGACCGGTGACAGTCAGGATGGTCCTGATTCCGAGGTCAAGATAACT
>Ga0307379_10007891_pt1 | contig 14402 bp, 26 predicted proteins | sample UN2MG_FD_202237 | JGI IMG/M metagenome (GOLD analysis project Ga0307379, IMG submission 202237) | Soil microbial communities from Risofladan, Vaasa, Finland - UN-2 | ecosystem: Environmental > Terrestrial > Soil > Coastal area > Acid sulfate soil | place: Finland: Risofladan, Vaasa | collected... | reverse complement strand
AAGTCCGTCTTGTGAATAAGTTTGCCAAAAAGCCACATATTGCATTGGGTAATGATCGCCTTCGAAATATCTGCAGGGCGTTGAGTAATCCAGATGGAATTAATACCGCGTTTTCTTCCACGCTTGGCGATATCGATTGCTAGGTCAACAGATTTAGGATCTTGTCCCTTACTTAGAATTTGAGGAGCGATTAGTTGACATTCCTCAACAATGAAGAAGAGAGATCTACGAAACTTACTGGCTGAAGCAAAAAGCTTTTCCTGGATCATTGCAGCATAGATATTTCTTTCGGAAGGTAAAAGTAAATTTAGATCATAAATGGCTATCAAAGGTTTTTGACTAGTAAGAACTGCAGTAATTGTTTGATCAATAATTGTCTCTGAAAGAGGGATATCAGCAAAGCTTCCTCCAACAATCACTGTTGGATAAAATTCCCGAAGACTAGCATATTCTCCTTCAGGATCCACAATAACCAGAGGATATCCTGCAGTAATTAATTCTTCACAGAAGACTTTCGCAACATAGGATTTTCCTCCGCCAGGCATAGTTGTCAAGAAGATCCTTAATCCTTCTTTCTCATAGTTTTCTAAATTGAATGGAAATCCAAGCTCTAACATGTAACATCCTCCTTAGTGTTGCCTTTCTCCAACTGCTGGAGCAATTCCTGCACTCGAGTAGATTCTTTGGCTGGACCAATAATACGATCTTTACTATACCCACTACTACGAATTTTTGATTTGTAAATGATAACTCGAGAGACATCACTTACACGTTTCATTGTTCCGTCAGGATAAAGAACAGCATTCCAGGAACAACGTTCAATTTCAAAAAGTTCATCTGAAAGCATGTTGCTACTCACCTCCAACAACTGGAATTTGATCAGTTATTCCAGGAACAAATTGCTGAACATGGATCCACTGGTCCGAATCTTGTGTAATAAGGAAAAGTTGTCCACCAAATGGATTGCGAATTGTTCTATAAGCCATCTTTGCTTCAAGGGCAAGACTATCACCCCAAATGATCATTCCATCGATATTGAAGAATAGGAAATTTAAAGCACAGATTTTCACACATCGAAAGTCGATATCTTGAGCGAGATAGAATCCTTCAGGTTTCAATTTGAAAGCTTCAATAAGCATTCTTCCAGAACCAGCACATGGGTCCGCGATAAGAGGACTGATCTTTGCACAATTTGCGAAGTTGATTTTAGCAAGTAATTGGCAAATAGCTTTAGGAGTGAAAAATTGACCAAAACCATTGTAATTCAAAGCTAATCTTTCATAAATTTCTCCAAGTAATTCTTCATTTGTCTCTTGCATGCCTTGCATAAGTAAACTAAGTGCAAAAGCAAAGTGATCAGCTTCCCTTTGTCCTTTAGGTAAAGCATTCTTAAAGCGATTGATAATCTGTAAGTAATTCTTTTCGCGTTCTAGATGTTCCTCCTCAGTTGAAACTGATTGTAGAGCATAAACCATTAGATCAAGCCATTCTGAAAAAACACGAGAAATATCATATCCTCGTGAAGCAACTAGCTCAAGATGGTTGACAATTTTAGCAATGTAGTTAGTCATTTCTCCTGGTCCTCCTTAGATTGTTGTTTCAATTTGAGTTTAATGATAATACCTTCATCGAAATATTCCAGGTCAGAATATTGTGTTGGTTGACATGTAGGATTAGTGAGCTCCACTTCAACCACATCTGGTAAATCATTGGCTATGCGAATTTTCAAAGGATAAGTTAAATCGATAGAAGAATAACTAGCAACACTTTTTTTGATTCTAATATCTTTGATTTTATTCAATGACTTTAAACCTCCTCCATTATTTTTGTAATAATAGTTGCTGCAGAAACGAGTTCAGCATCCATATGAGTAAGCAAATCCGAAAGTTCTTCATCATCGATGTTTGCTTTCACATCTTGTAATTCAGTATAGATGTCAAGAAGAAGATCTTTCAAAGCATCAAGTGGTTCTTCCTTATATTCATAGGATAATTTCAATCGAGTAATTACTTGAGAGAAATCAAGGTTTGAAAGTCCTTCAACAAGTTTCTTTTCAAGGTCCAAGGTATCAAGATCAACAAAAAAGTGTAAGCGTTTCTCTTGAGGAATCATTATTGTATTAATCGTTTCATAGGAAACACTGCCACACCAATGTTTTAAATGTTCAATTACAGCATAGGCATTCAAAGTAATCTTTAGATCAGTCATTGCTCTTGGTACTCCTTTGTTTCGCAGAAATGATCAGCTAAGGTATTAACACCAGAAAGCATGCAGCAACCTAAAGCAGCATTGCCATAATCCTTGGGAGTGAGCCACTCCGGACAATCCTTGCAGAAGATGATATGCTGCTTTTGAGCTAACCAGTTTTTGATCTTCTTTTCAGCATCATCTTTCCACCAGAGGTTAAGATTATGTCTTGCTCGTAAAAATAAGGTCTCATCATAGAATCTGAAGTAATCCTCCTTGGACCAGAGGTCACTTAAAGAATAGTTACATGTACCAATAGTAAAAAAGAACTTTGAGAGATCAATATTTGTTCTAGAAATAAAGTCTTTGATGATATCACAAGGATCAATGAAATAAGGTTCAAGACTGATGAAAACAGCTCGAAAACCTTCCTTGAGTGTTATGTGAGTAGCAATTATTCGAGAAAGATGACCAGAAGCACTTTGTTCATAGTCTTTTTTATGAGGGTTACTATTTTCTAAACCTGTTAGTGTAAAACCGATAACATGATTCTCTTTGTCAAAGATATTATAGTAGAGCATAACATCAGAATTTTTGGTGATGAAAAGCACTTTGTAACCATGTAAAGCTTGCACCCATTCTTTGAAGAGTTTGGATAATGCTAGGGAATGGAATAATCCAGGCTGGAAGATATCAGTCAAAGTGCTGGCAATGATAACAGTCGATTTAGATAATTTAGGTAGTTCAACAGCCAATCTCTCGAGAACATTGCTGCAGAGCTCAACATTCAAGAAATCACCATCCGGTTTGATCGATTTATTTCTCTTAATAAGTGGTTTCACCCAGCAGTAGGAGCAGTTATGTTTGCAACCACGCCAGGGATTAAAAGCAACTAATCGCAATTTCTCCAGGTCAATGTTAAACATCTTGGAGATAGCTGCTTTCCAAGGAAAGTTAGTAGTAGCAAGTAAAGTCTTTCGTTGGAAAAGTGGAAGATCATTATGAATAGATTTTGGTTGATCGACCATTGCTTTTCTTGTCATTGCTCTTGGTTCTCCTTTGCTTGCTTCTTTTGGAGGATCTTCTCCAAGCGATTTTGTAAGTGCTTACATCCTTCGATGGCATCTTCAAGAGCAAAATACTCATCTGCAGTAAGGGTAATAGTCTCAAATGCATCGATTGCTGCATCGATCTGATTTAGAGTATTATTTACATTGAAGAAATTTCTAACCGGAAACAATAACGGTATAGGATCTAATTGCTGCTGGGTTCGGAGAGGACAACCAACAGAATCATTGATATCAATGAATATGGTCCCTTCAGCATCCATTTTAGCTAATACAAAGAAAGACTTTCTTGAACTGTTTTCAATCTGCACTCGTTGTTCTTTTTGACAAGCATCTGTTAATACTACATCAAGAATGCTGGGATTAGCTAGTTTTAGATTATACATAAGCTAGTCCTCCTCCTTTCCTTTATACCAAAGTTCAACTACAATGAATTGAACTTCACAATTTGTATTAGCACAACTGGCTTCAGAAAGCATGAACCAGAGGACATTGCCTTCAGTATCAATATCTTCGAGATCGCTTTCGATATTTTCATTTAAATCAACTAATGGATCACCACAATATGGACAAAAGAGCTGTAAATCACTCTTTTTCTGAGGATTTTCACTAATTGATTTTTCACCAGAATAAACAGTAAATGTTCCAAGATTGCAATCTTTCCTGTTGTTACAACGATAAACCTTGAATTCTTCATTTGAATCTTCCAAGGTTGCTTCAGCTCGACAGTTAGGACAATGTTTACTCATTTGGCTAGTCCTCCTCCTCTGCTGTAGTTTCTACCTCTGCAGCATCTCGAGACGGACCTATGGTAGAATCTGCGTCAGTTGATATCTTCTGACGTGCAGTGGTAGTTTTTACCATAGTAGGACCAGCAACGTTGGAAGTGGTATTTCCTACTTTAGAGATCTCTTGAGATGCTGCAAGGGTATTTTTTACCTCTCCCCGGAGCGCGACCAGGCATATGGTAGAATCTACCTCGATATCGATGTTCTTGGTTTGCTCGAGATTTTCTTCAGCTTTCTTAGCATTGCGATAAATGGTGCTTTTGTCCAGATTCAAGATATATTCCAAGTCCTCAATAGAGTAATGTTCTTTCAAAGCAACATAACAGAGAGCTTGCTTCCAGGAATCGAGTTTTTCAGCGAAAAGCAATTTGCAAGCTTCAAACTTGATCTTTACCCATAATTCACCTAGTCTATGCATTACTTCTGTTCCTCCTTTCGAAGAATCTCCACCAGAAGCTCTTTGAGCTGCTGTAGGTCGGCAAGACGTTTCTCCACAGAATAGAGGTAGTCTTGAACATCTTGCAAGCCATTCCGAATTTCATCCAGTTGATCAGGAACCATAAATTGTCTTTCAGCTTGCTTAATGGTCCGAACACCCATCTCTGGATAGGCATAGGATTTATCGATCCAGAATTTGCCATCTTGGATAGTGATTCGTTTTTCAGCATCGACTCTTGAAGGGGCTTCAAATTCTGCAGTGGAATTAGCTCCTTCCCAATTGAATTCTTTATTAGCAAGCTCCAAGCCTGAACGGTCGAAGTAATCTTGGAAGCGATTCTCAAGATATCGAGCTTGATCACGGGCACGATCTTCAGCATCTTCAGCTGACTTACCATGGCTAGTACTAAGGTAGATACAGAACTTTGGTTGAGAACCAAATCGAAATTCAAGGGTCCCTCCCAGAAAAAAGGAAAACGTGACTTGATAATGATCTTGGTCCAATTGTTATTAGTAACATTAGCTACTCGACCCCATTTACCAAGAAGAAGGATAGTATTCTTAAATTGTTCCAAATCACCATCGTAAATCTCGAGAAGATCAAAAACAACAGAAGCCTTCTCAAGACGAACCCAACGATTATCGGTCACTCGTGCTGAACTAAGTTGCACACATTGCCTACCAGCCCAGGATAGTTGTAAAGGAAAGGGTTTAGTTTGAGTTAATTCTTCAATTAAACCCATATCTTTGAGCTTTTTTTGATGATAATAGAAGGTTCTACGGTTAGTTTCAGGGAATTCTTCTTGTAAATCCCTGAAAATATTGCTGCCAACAGTGCCAGGGAAGTCATTGAGATGCCTGAGAATCCTTTGTTGGATGAGGTGAAGATCTGAGAGAATAGGTATTGTGCAATAGTTGTGCAAAGAGTTGTGCAAGGTCATGCTTTAATATTCCTCCTGGGATAACGAGGATCAGAATCAGTGATCTTAGTAAAAGTAGTTTCTCCATCAACAGCAACAAGCCAGGCATGAAAATTTGAACATTGAAGGATCCATTGAGTAGTATGAGATTTAACATGTTTAGTTTTTAAGATATAGCCACAATCAGGACAATGAGGACTACCAATGTAACTACTGGCAAGTTTTAATGGAGGACCTATTTGATCCTTCAGCTCAAGCTTCTTGATCCTATTAATTTCATCATTAGTAGGTCTTTGTGAATGGGTTGCTGCATAACCTGGCTGGCTCATTTGGCTACTCCTCCATTACTAGCATGATTGCCATTATATTGACAAGTGCCACAGATAGTTTGATTGAGATCAAACCATTTTGGTTGAAGGCATTTAGGACAAAGCTTCAAGTGCTGTTCAGAGCCACCAGATAAGCGTCTGCGAGATTTGAGCAATTTCAAATCAGCTATTAATTCTTCAGCAAAAACACCTAAACGATTAGCTGCAGACTTAATCTTATTTATTGAATTAATGCTGATCTGATTGAGCTTTCTAGTGTGAAACTGAAGATCTTGAAGCTCTTTGAAAACATCATGGTAGAATTCTTTGAACGATTTCTCATCGATAAGAATATCAAAAACATTAGTTGTCTCAAAGGTCCGAGCTGGGAAATTAAGCTTGTTATCAACCCAATCTCGAGATTGTGAAAGCCATCTTTTAGCTAAAGCTTGATCATCCCAAGAATGGAAATAAATCAACATTGTCCCATCTTCAGATAGATCGCCTTTATCAGAAATCAATGACTTAATACTGGGAATGAATGAATCAAGCTCTAATGGATTAACAGACATGAAAGCTTCACGAGGATTCAGTTTAGATGTTTCTTGTCGCCTTGAAGCAAGAACCTCCAAAGATGATTTATGGATATCCTGAATCTCCTCCTGTGAAAGCGTGGTATAATTTTCCAATTGAACAAGAGTGAGAGGATAGTCATCTTTGTGAGCAAAAAGCCACTCCTGCACTGCAGCAAAATCATCATAAGTTTTCAAGACAATCTTAGATTTGTCACCAATGATTTGTTCACTGATCCATGCAGCACGCTTGCCATTGAATTCTGAATCTTCATGAATAGCAATATATTGCTCCCTAGTGAGAAGAATTGTAAGAGCTTCTTTTTCCTCAGGAGTCTTAGGTCGCTCATTAGCTAATCTTCTGAGATAAGCTTCGAAGGTCTGTTTATCATCTTCAATTTGCCATTCAACATCAACTCTGATAAAATCACCTGAAATGATCTCATCAGTAATATTGCCTACAAGATAGCCATCTTCAAGTTCCTCTTTGAGATGATCAACTGTTGCTTGATCAATGATGTAAATACCAGTGATCTTAGGAGCTTGGTAACCAGGACGATATTTGTCTAGTAATGAAGGTTTCTTAGGCTCATCATCCATTTCATCGAGAATTTCCTCAGCCATATCTTCATGAAGAGAATCTTTTAAAGTGCTAACGTTAGCACTATCTTCAATTGATTGACTTCTAGAAGTCAAATTAAAATTTCCGCCGGCGGAAATTTCACTCTTTTCAAGGCGAGACCATTGTCTAACTGATAATTCACCTGAAAGAATTAATTCCTTTTCAGCTTCTGTAGCTTCTTTCCAGCATTTGCGATATTCGCCTATTGTACTTATTGAAGCTCCTGAAATATCACTTAATTTTTCTAGAGTAGCTTCAGGATCAAGTTGTATAACTATATAAAAAAACTTGAACCATTCTTTAGCTCCCCATCTTTTAGTTACTTCATTTTCATGGCAAGAATCAGTGAAAGATGATAGTAAATCTTTGTAGTCTTTTATTATTACATGTGAACCAATAAGTAATTTATGATCATTAGGCATCTTCTCAGATAGGAACTTGAATCGATGATCTCCATCAACTACAACATATTTAATTCTTTTATCAAATATTTCAGAATCAAGTTTTGGTCTTACAGTAATGGGTTTAAGGATACCTCTAGTCATAAATGACTTTATCATTTGTTCAGTTAGTTCAACATCCTTGACATTCAAAGGATTAGGAGCTATCTCTGATAAAAGAATAGAATCTTCTGGCAACTCAGACTCCTCCTGAAATATAGATCGGATAGGTGAGCTCACCCATGCTGGCTAAGCGGATTATTTCCTCCGAGTAACCTTGTCTAGTAAGATATCGCAAAAGAACAGCGATATCCTCAAGTTTTCGCTCAAAGATAGGTTGAAGATCAACATAGTAGCATAAGGATTGAGCTGTTGAGATAGCAAAGAGTTCCTCATCATTCTTCTTAAGAAGAACGAGTTTCAAAGGAATTGATATCGATTCAAGCACTGGTGCAAGCGAATTAACAAAATGGGTAAACCAGGTGAAATCTTCTGGTATAAGACCAAGCTTCTCTTGCTTCATCTCATCGATATAATTGTAGGCTTTGAGAATACAATAAGGATTCCCCAAGCTGCCAAAAAGCTCATTCTTAGTTAAATCTATTAATTCTAAGAGCTTTTTGTGACTTACCCAACCTTGTATTGCATCGAGTAACTCGATCGCCTGCAAGATTTGGTGCTCGAGCCCGGCAAAGGTCATATGAACTTCGCGGTCCTGGACCTTGTCGGACTCATCAATTTCTTTAGATTGATTGTCTAACATTTTTCTAAAACTCCTGGATATAATCCCGCTGATTGCAATTTTTTCTTGATAGTAAAATAGTTCCAATAAGAATAATCTAATGAATGATTAGTTCCTATAAAGAGAAGTTGCAAAAAGGGATCCTCAACAGGTTTGTTTAACTTCAGTTTTTTCTCTGAAGCAATTTTAGCAGTAAAAACATAAATGAACATTCTAGCAAGGTAATCTTTATCGCGGAAATGCTTGATTAATTGTAGCAGCTCATCCTTCTGATTTGTCATTAAATCAGCGATTTGTTCTTTAACTTGTGAAAGAACTGCTAATAATTGATCATCAATTAATTCTGAAACACGAGTGATATTAGCAATCGCTTTGTGATAGAAATCTTGTAAGATGAAAGTAGTATCACTTTTAACAAGATATTGCCAGATTTCAAGATTGTTTTTAGCAAGATAGATATCATTTCGCTTAATTGTTCTAGTATAAGCAAAACGATCATTAATCCTTCCGAGAAGGTCTTTGGTGATCTTTCTTCTCGTAAAAGATTCGCAAACAGCAAGCAAGTAGGTCCGTCTAATCCTAGGAGTAAATTTCTTCACTCGTGCAGCAATTTTGGGAAGAATTTTAAAGCAATAACTTTGCACTTCAAGAAAGTCTTCACTTCTAAAGAAGAATTCTTTGAAGAGATTAAGATCAGTATTAACCTTAGATTGCAACGTGGTATTCAAGCAAACAAATCGTTGCATAGAATTGCTATCTGAAGTTATTCTTCGTAAAGCACTCTTTGAAAGAAATGAGCCTAGAGTGATTGTAGTACTAATTGGTCTGGTGATTTTCTCACCGTGATTGAAATTAACTAAAGTAGGCTCATCTTGAGAGAAATCGATTGCAACAGGGAGTCGATAGTCTACTTTTACATCAGAATAATTGAGAGTCAAGATTTCATTCACTCCTTTTTATTTCTAGATAATCTATTTCCTCACCATCTAATTCCTTAGTCAAAGCTAGAAGATCATAAATAGAAGTAATGCAAGTATCATTAGAAGGGCAATCAGGACATTGAAGATAATAGCCAGGCTTTTTAGCACAAACACAACAATAGCCATTAATTGGCGAATGACAGGTTGCTTCACATTCTTTGCAAACTACTATTACTCGCTTTATTTTGAAGAAACCAGGAGCAAATTCTTCCAAAGCAGATTTGATGTTGAAGAAAAATGAGCTCTTAATTTTCAATCCTTCAAAAGCAAGGTCATCCTGGGAATCAATAGGAACTAATTCATAGTAGAATGTTTTTGAAGTATAGCCCTTCTTGGTAAAATTAACATTCTTACAACGAATGATGTGAGTTCCTTTTTTGAGAATCTTTCGAAGCTGTTTAGTAGTAGTAATATTGCAGATCAAGTGGAATCCTCCTTTAATTTAAAAAAAAGGACAAAAGCTTGCTGAATCTTCCAACAATTTCATTGCCTCTAAAATTGCTGCTAACTTTTGCTTTACTAATTGGTGGCAACGTGATTTATAATCTCTTCTTTTTACTTTTGCTACAAGTTCATTGTAGTCTGCAAGCAATTTCTCATAGGTTTGCTCGCGAGCATTTTTCTGTTGAGCAAGTTTTTCTGCAACCTTATAGCATTCATCATACGAAAGTGAATTGAACAAGATCTTGTTATTGGACTGATCTTTCACAAACCACTCAGTGGAATTACCAACAACACAATAGGGCCAGAGTTTAGAAAATTGAATAAATCTCATTTTTTAGCCCTCCGTTCTTGGTGATAAAAAATAGGTCAATTTGCCAGCACTTGTAAGCTGGTATTCAACAACGATCACGCCTGCAGTTGAGAAAGATAGTTTCACTAGAGGACCTAGTTTTTGCTGCACGAATTCTTTTAGATAGCAGAGATTGTAACAGCTTCTACTTGCTTCTTTGATCTTAAAATTAGCTACAAAATCATCATCCTTGTGAATGGTTGTTTTGAAATCTTTTGATTCACTGGAACTGGTGATGATAAAGCAATTATTTTTCTCGCTAGCTTCCAGGATGAGATGATCACCAATAAGTTCAGCATCCTTAATGATCTTATCAAAAATCTCTGTGGTAATGGTAACAGAAGCATGGTCAATAATTTTAGGTGTTGGATATTGGCTCTCACCAAGATCAATCAATGAACAATGAAATTCTCTCGAGAGCTGTCCTTTGAAAATAAGCTGTAATTTATAGTCATCGATCAAGTTGAAAGATAGTTCATCGGAAGCATTCCCTCGCTTGAGGAGCTGCTTGAATTCATTGATAATTACACCCAAACGGAAAGGTCCTTGATCATAATCAAAAACAAAGAAATAATTTGTTGGTATTTGAAGATCAATCATTGCAACTCGAGCAGGATCCATCGCTCGAAGCTCAAGCCCTTGTTCGGAAACAAAGAAATTGGCTTCATCTAGTAGTGTCAGAGCTTCAATCACATTGACAAATTCCTTGGTATCAGAAAAAGTGATCTCAAGCATCTATTGAATCTCCAAATGTAAAGACCTATTTTTGAAAGAGTCTCGAACGATTTTTCTTTGTTCAGGAGTTAGTTTTGATTTATGCAAGCATAATGGACCAAAACCAATAACTTCACCAGAATCAGCATCACAATAAAGTTGAATAGTGCAATTCGGGCAATGCCATGATTGTTCACCTTTAGACCAAATACCGGCTTTATCACGATTAAATCGGTGATCACAAAGAGGACATTGTACTATTTGATCATCATAAGCAAGTAATTCTTCTGGCATTATTGGTCCTCCTTTTTCTTTTGAAATTTCTCGCATGCTAGATCAGTAGCACATGGAATATCAGGACCTGATTGACAACTACCGGAAATTTTCCCAAAATGGGTAATTTCAAGACCTTCGAATTCTTCACAGTCAGCACAGCAATTTCCTTCATTGGTTTTCCCTGTTTTAGTGTCATGAATATCATGCTGTAAAAGAACTAAAGCATCATAAGGTAAGTAATGATTTTTTTGCTTTTGTGCTTCAGCTAGTAAGCATTTCATAATATCTAAACCAAAATTCAAGGCTTCTTTTGAAACCTCGTTAGTATTTAACGAAGGTGTAGAATTCATGTTTGAACCTCCTACATCTCAAGCTTTTGCTTTTTAGCCCAAGCAACAGCAAGCTCTTTTCTCTGAGTTTTCTTGGTGATATCTTCACCTGTCCGCTCATCAACAACCCAGAACAAGCGTTGATTCTTACTTGCTCTTACACTGAATGGAAAAGTAGTTTCTTTGATATCGCATAATGGCACCTGCAATACCTCCTACTTATCGCCCAGTCCTTCGCTGAAATCATCATCTATTTTCTCTAAGTCGTAGAGTTCCTCATCGATGATGGAATCATCATCGTCATCATCAAAGTCATCATCAATAGCATCTCCTAGAAAGAAGCTGCTATCAGTAAAAGTAGTGGAAATCAATTCAGCTCGAATAGGAATGTATCCTAATTGATCAAGAGAAAGTTTCACATAGGCATCAGAGAGATTGTTAGTTTTAGCAACAAGAGCGATCACCGCATCATATTGCTCATCAGATAATTTACTGATGTCTATTCGGAAAATTTCCTTTTCGACTGTTTTCCCTTGGTCCATAAGCAAAGCTCGTTCCATAAGAATCGATTTCAACGGAACACGCCCTTGGGGAAAAATGCCAGGATAGAGCGAATTTCCTTGCTCGTTCAGATAGCCACCTGTTTTTATTGTTTGTAACAAGCTATCCTCCTCCTGGTGCAGCAACTGGCTGCTCATCGATTTCTATCGTAACAGTGACTTTTCGACCTCTGGTGAAAAATCCTGCTTCTCTCACACTCTTGGGGATATTGATACTCCCGCGAGAATCAATGATCGCCTCAATGATGAGTTTCTGTGGTGTGACACATTTTATTGACATAGATAAGACACCTATAATGTATTTGGTACGAATTTATTTAAACTTATCTATGTCTTATAGATGTCGCATTAAAAATTATATAGGAGAACTTAATACTTTTTAATCACTGATATAACATAGATGACTTATAATGACACCAACGACTGAAAAAAAATCTAAAACAAAATATAGAACCCAAACAATCGATGAAAATTTACTTGATACCATTGATATTATTGTAAACAATGAAAAGTCATTATACAAAACAAGAAGTGAATTCATACATGATTCAATTAGAAGACGAATCGAGTCACTCCTGGCTCTCTATCCCGAGCTCAAAGAAAAGATCAATACCAGAGAGGATGAAGACTAATTCTTTAATTTGCATTAAGGTATATTTTTCTCCCGAATTTTTATCTACAGCAATTATATTAAGATTTTTACTTTCTTTCAATTTGATCACTTTTTGAAATTTTTGCTCTCCCAATTCAACATTTTTTAAGGACATCATTTATCTAAATCTAATCGTGTTAATAGGAGGTAGTATTTAAATTCACAGCTATTTTAGTAACAAAATCCTCAATTTTTTACTCTTATTATCTTAAAATGATATTTACCAAGGAGGTAATCGAAAATATTAATTGTTGAAATCATTTTGGAATATTAACAAAATAGATTTTTAAACGATATTTACTGGTTGTTTCATTGATAATTATGACTGTTGGAGATATAATTGCAGGATTAGGTTTATCCCTTTCTATTGTTGCTTTAGTTTATACAATAATTGCTACGAGTAAAAAGGGACCAAGGATAGGCATATTTGGTGTGAAATATGATGGATCAGGTTTAGTTAATGAAAATCAAAACTACTGGATTGGTATAGAAACTCTGTTTGAAAATTATGGTGATAAAGCGGCTGATATTGTTATCAAACCTGATTTAATTTTATATGATTCTCAAGGAAATATTGTTGAAAAATCTACTAATTTACCTATAAATGAGCAATATTGTGAAAGGGGTATAGGTATTCCAATATCAGGAACTGTAACAGAACGTATAAATTTCAGATTACTAGCTTTTAATCAAGCATGGGAAAAAGGAATAATAAAATATAATGCTTATTACTATAAGAAACTGAAATTAAGAAAAAAATGGAAAAAAATCTATCTTAAAGATAAAGAAGATCAATTTGAGATTTTCTTTGAAAATAAATACTAATTTTAAAAAAACTAGTGATTCTGAATGACAAATGATAATGAGAAATTAATCAAATTATCAAAAAAGCTGCAGGAAATCTCTCAAGAGTATTTGCTTTTATCTCGAGTGAATCTTTCGTTTGAAGAGCTCAATCAATTCAATGAATATGTGCATGAATTAGCAATTCTGATAAGTCAAGATTTAGAAATCATCTCCTCTAGATAAAAATAGAAAAAATATTTGATAATTTAAAATTGTTCTTAAATTATCACTATAAGTAAAATACCTATGAATGTAAAAAACATACCAAGAACTAATATGATCATATAGTAAATTGATTTACTTTTATTTTTTTGAACTAATTTTATGGTTAAGTCATAGGTTTCCCCACTCCATGGTTTATAAGTAGGAAGATATAATGAAAGATTTAGAGGTATAGTGATGAAAATGAACATTAAACCAGTAATAAGAAAACCTAGTGGAAATCCTATTAATCCCTCATCTTTCAATAGAAATCCTGCAATACCAATCATCAATGGTATTATTGTAACTGCAAGAGTAATGAGATATTTGGAAAAATCTCTAACATCAATTCTGTATTGTTCTACTGTTTCCAAAATTTTTTCAGATGGAAATTTATCTTTTGCTTGACTCATAATAATCAAAATCCCATAATATTTTCAATAGATACATTGTTTTTTAATAATATAAAAGGATTTTTAGTAAAATCTAATTTCAACAAAAATAAGTTGGGGGCTCCAGCAACAAGTTTTAACAAATACTATACAGTATCCAGTTCTTTTATAAATAATAGAAAGTCCAAATATATTTGGTGATTATCAAATGGACACCGAAGAATATTCAGTAGAAAAGCTTGATCTAGAAGCGCAAGAGAAGGACTATCGATTATGGGCAATTGGTGGCATATTATTGCCAATTATACCATTAGTTTATCTTATTTGGGGATATGTTAATAATAAACCATTAATTGTTCCAGGAATACTTCTTGGAGTCTTTCTAGGATTTTATTTATTTTTTGTGATTTTTGTAGGTATTAGATTACGAAGAGAAAAGAAAAAATAGGTAAAACATAAAATGAGTTTTTACTCATTTCCTTTTTTTATAAAAAATGGCTGACGTCATCCACTCTTAGATAAGAGAATTTTTAAATCTTTTACAACCAATCCTTCTTATGATTTCTCTACCTGAT